>Ga0131853_10009317_pt1 | contig 17966 bp, 9 predicted proteins | sample TergutLab28metaG_FD_92764 | JGI IMG/M metagenome (GOLD analysis project Ga0131853, IMG submission 92764) | Labiotermes labralis P1 segment gut microbial communities from Petit-Saut dam, French Guiana - Lab288 P1 (version 2) (version 2) | ecosystem: Host-associated > Arthropoda: Insects >... | reverse complement strand
TAAGTTAATAACTACAGAGTTATTGTTATTTGTAGGCTGTGTTTAAGCATGAAACCACTACAGCATAAAACTCCTTCCTATATAGTGCGCTGATGTTCACTGGACGTTCAACTGTGGGATGCCGTTGTCACATTACAGTTTGGAGTGTTTGTGCGGTGATGTTGGGTGGGGTCTTCCTGGAGATTTTTTTTTCTTTCGATATGCTATAACAGAACGGGTGCGTTTCTAGTAGCTGGGATTTATCTTATTGAATATGACCGTGAGTTTGTAATTCTATTAGTTAATTTGTTAGTAAGACTTACTGTATTTCGTTGCTACCCTGTTTTTCATCCCTTGTGGTTGGTCTTGTTCCACACTGTGAATGTGAATATCTTCTCTTAGGTGTTGACGTTGTTTTGCACTGTTTTTGTTCACCTTGTTTTGACCTCTGTGCGGCCACTTGTTTAACTGTCCTGTATAGTGTCTTTGTGGGTGTCGTTTTTTTGCTGTCCCTACATTTTATATGTGCTGCCCTCCTTGAGGGGAATGTTTCACTATTCTTTCGAATATGGGGTTGCTCTGTACGATGAGTCTGTTGTTTATCTGGTTCCCGTTCTTAGTTTCTCTGGAAATGTGAAATTTTTCAAGGTTGTCGAGGATTTTTCCCTTTCTCTCATAGTAAATTATGTTCATTGTTTCGTCTATTGTGCCGAAGGAATGTCCTTCCTTGATAACATGTTGGGCGAATGTGGATCTTTTGTTTGAGTATTTAAGTCGTTTTAATGTTCACGGTACCTTACACGGAATGGCCGGCCGGTCTGACCTGTGTATATCTTATGCCACGTGAGACATTCCAGCTGGTAAACTCCACTTTTCTCGTATTTGTCGGGTTTTTGTGTCTTCTGTGGTATTAGGAGTTTTCCTAAATTGTTTTTGGTCCTGTAGGCTACTTTTTCGATTTGTGTTCATGAACAGTTTTGTGACCATTCTTCTTTATTTCCCGCAGTAGGTGAATTTGGCCAATCTATTTTTTTGGCTGTCCTTTTGTCGTTTTGTTTTTCCTCCATTGATGGGGGAAGGATGTGTCAGATTTGTTGTTGTTGATAATCTGTTTCACTATGTTTGTTTCTGCCTGTGAAAAAACAAGGCCCTCATAACAAAAGCCGACCTAGGAAGATCACTCATAATAGTTTAGCAAAATTATTAGGAACAAAAAGTCCTGCATTTCATCGCAAACAGCGGGGCGGAAATAGTAAACAGTAATATCACAACAAAATTTCAAAAAGACCTCAGAATCACTATAAACAGCTGCAAGTATCTAATTGACACAGAAAAGAAAGGAAGACTCATCAACATTAACCCGGAAACCCCACCATTGAGAGGATTAATAAAAATACACAAAGAAGGAACACCCATTCGTCCAGTTGTTAACTTCAAAAACGCTCCATCATTCAAACTAGCCAGAATGCTCACAGACATTTTAAAAACACATATCCCAATGCCCAACATATATAATGTCCAGAACTCAACCTAACTAATAAACGATATTTCACAAATACCATTCTTCCTCGAACTAAAATTAGCATAATTGGATACCTCAAACATGTACACAAATATCCCGACAAAAGATCTAGACAGCATCATCAACAGTTTCTGCAAGAATCACAATAGAAAGGGTACAGTAACAAGAGAAGTCATATCAATAACCTACCTAATCATTTTGCAGAATCACTACAGCTTCCAGGACAAAATGTATGTATAAAACAATGGACTAGCAATGTGTGCTCCCACATCATCCATCCTCTCCGAAATCTACCTACAGTCTCTAGAAAACACCAAGAGTTTGGATATCCTAAAAGAAGAAAAGATAATAGGATACTTCAGGTATGTGGATGACATACTCATCATCTACAATGAAAATATAACTGATGTAAATAAAGTTCTCAAGTCATTCAAAAATACCGTAAGCTAGCGAAGACAAACGCATTCTCTTTAGCACACTTTGCGCAAATAGTATTTCGGATGGCAGTATTGGAAACTGTCTTCCCTCAAATGATAATGCAATTCTCTCATTACTCGGTGATAAGTCGAAATAGTCTCCTATATGCGTTTTATAAGTAACACTGTATTCTTTACCGGCAATTTGTTTTTCAATATAATCTGCGTAATTTAACTTTTCACTGCAAACACGTAGTTATGAATTTCCTTCACAGAGTTTAGGATACCGGCCACATAACTCGGGTACAGTCAATATTAACCACACAAAACTTTATCACTGTTCTTAGTCGTAACAATATCATTCACGACCCATAAACACTTTGTGTTATTAAATTGAAAAGTATCGTACCAAACACCCTTCTATGCAATATTATTCAAGTCTTTATAAAAGCTTCCGATTCTAGAGTTTGGAAGGAAAAAAAGTCGCAAAATTTAGAAAATCCATTGTGTGTTACTTTTACGACTGACCACAGCGAAGCTTGCTGGTGAACTGTGAAAGCGGATTAGACTACCGCTACCGAAACTGGTGGGTCGGTGTTTGCCTTAGGGGAAAAAGGTTAGAACACACACACTCAAACTCTTACCTGGCATAACTGTATACGAAATAAGAACGGCTGTACCAAACCACACTCGCTGTACATTACTCTTTCCGAGAAGCACATTATAATGCGAATGCAGTAACTTTTATATGTAGTATGTAAACACATTTCGGACTCGATCTTGCATGCTCCCGCGAAACCGAATCAGTAATTTTCCAATCCTTTAGAGCAACACCGCAATGGAAACAGACGGTGTGATCTTTTATTCCTGTAACAAAAACATTTCCATACTAGCAGGCTCTTCGAGAAAATGTTTGTTTTTGTAATAAACAGGGTTTTGTTTATAAAATACGTTACCTGTATAAAAGAATCCACCTTCACTTAGATCGTAAGCATTTTGATTGGACAAAGCAGGCAAGGTTGAAAAGGGCTGCATTCGTGCGGTGAGTCTTCCGAATTCAGGGTAGACGGGGTCGTCCCATTGGCTAAAATTGCTTTGTCTTATCATGTGTTCAAAAGTTCTGCGATTTGTAGCTGTAAAGAACATTGAATATTAGTGCGGAGTAATAAAAGACACAAACATAACGAAACAAGAAATATAAATAACAGTACTTTCTGCATTCTGATAGGGAATTGGGTCTTAATTCGAAATGAGGCCCGCACACTTCGCAGCTTCGGGTAGTCTGTTGAGATAATTTAGCAGACAGGCCGTTAGAAAGAATAGGAATTTTTCCAACACACAACCCCTCAATGAATGCGCAAGATGGGCTCCAGCGCTAATGTTCCTTTATGGCATCATCCCCATCCGTCAAGTAGCCTCTTTCCACTCCACAAAAAACGCAACGAACTACAACACTCAGGTGTGTGAAGTAAAATCCTGCGGCTGCCAGTTGATTTGCATCCGTGAAGGGTACACGCCAGGTTTCATATGTTTTTCGATTATCAACCTCAATTTTCAAGTTCAAATGTTTTAGTTTTATACTAAGTGGTAGCGATACATATACAAATTTGCCACCCTAGTTATATTCCACGCGCATGGTTCGACAGCTAGATACTAACTGATGCGTTCGTGGTCTTCATTTCCATACTCGAGTAGCTAACTCACTATATCTGTTCACACCCCCAACCTAAACCATTAACATTCCTTTACACAGGTAAAATCACAAAACCCACTTAGAAAACTGTACATGCCTCAGGCCAAGTCCATTAGTGATAATGGCCCACTTATTCGATTTGTTCTCTTGGACCGTCGGGCCAAACTAATTATGGCCGAAAATATCGCAAAAACACTAAATACCAGGGCTCCAAATTTCGAGACAGTAGCACAGGATGGCGGTAATGTTGTTAACCCTTCCCACCGGTCGCTTTTACCTCATAGGAAATGTTTCTGCTACTTATTTCTGACGGAATCTAAGGGCCATACCTTGATCAGAAAGGTTTTATATAAATGAAAAATTGTAATTCCACATCGGGTATTGAATTCTAACCTACTAGTATTATCTAATTGCGCTACCACATTTTCTTTTAAAGGCGTTCCGATACTGTACCTATTAGGGTCGTCATGTAGCACAGAGCTGGGGCGATGGTAAATGTGAAGTGGCAGTCCGTTCAGTAAGGTTGTAATGCAAAAGGTCATAAAGTATGGTTTATGTGTGTAGAATAGGCACTATGTGGAAAGTAGGCTGTGTATGGTAATTAACTGGCTCTAAGGGGTAGTGCATGCAGAACTAAGAGTAGGCTAATAGTGTAGAATGGTGTTAAGGCGGAGGTAATTGTAATTAGATAGTCAGTTCAACCAGGCAGTAATGAAGTTTGGGTTGTGCATGTAGAATAGAGATTATGGGGAAAGTATGCCGTGTATGGTAATCAACTGACTCAACGTGGTCGTGCATGCGGAACGAAGAGTAGGTTAACAGTGTGGAACGGTGTTAAGATGTAGGTAAATGTAGTGTCTACCATTTGTAGGTCATCCGCCATATTTGTTTGTGTTACGTCATTTGTTTACATATCAGAGACTAAAGTTAGATTAGGCGCCATACAGTCTGAGATAATTACGTTATCCACCATACTTGTTTACGTATCAGAGGCTAAAGTTAGGTTAGACGCCACACTGTATGCCGAAATTAGGTCAACCACCAAATTTGATTTTATACTACCTCATTTGTTTACATTTCAGAGTTTAAAGTTGGGTTAGGCGCCATATAGTCTGCCGGAACTAGGTCATCCGCACATGTCTGTTTACATCACGTGAACGCCTGGGGCAAGGTCGTCCGCCATACTTATTTACAAACTACGTCCTTTCTTTAGATATCTGAGGTTAAATTAGTTTAGGCGCCATACTGTCTGCCGAAATTAGGTCATCCACCATGTTTATTTATATCACGGGACCGCCCGAAACAAGTTCTTCCACCATCTTTGCTTAAATGTGTCCTAATGAGTTAATTGATCCCCGCCGCCATGTGTGTTTACATCACGTGACTTGTGACGTCACATGTCACATGTACAGTCGGCAGAATGTATGGCGCCCAACCTAACTTTAGTCTCTGAAATATAAACAAATGGTGTAGTACGTAAAGAAACATGGCGGATAACCTACTTGTGGTAGAATCTATATTTACCTAAAAATTAACACCGTTCCATACAGTTAACCTAATCTTCGTTCTGCATGCACGACCGCGTTGAGTCAGTTAATTATCATACATAGCCTCCTTACCCCATAATCCCTATTCTACACGCATAACCCATACTTCATCACAGCTTTACTGAACTGACTGTCTAATTATATTTACCTCCGCCTTAACACCATTCTACACTGTTAGCCTACTCTTCGTTCTACATGCATGACGGCGTTGAGTTCGTTAATTACCAAACACAGCCTAATTTCTACACGATCTCTATTCCCATGCATAATCCTTACTTCATTTATCTCTGCATTACAACCTTACTGAAATGATTGTCTACACGATATTTGCCTACGTCTATTTGTTGTACCATATATGTACATGTACTGAAATTCTATACAGTTTGTGAAGGCTCAGAAGATAGTAGAAGTATAGCTATACATTTCTTAACCATTGAATTAGAAGAGTAGTGGTCAACAATATTTCGATCGCTTCTTACCTTTACATTTTTTGTAGGTGTTGCGTGAGTCCTATGATCTCTCTAGATATGTACAAAGATTCCATCCCTGAACCATTGAGTATGTAGTGGGTTGATATCACTACTCGCTTTATAATTCTGCTCAATGGAAAATGTTATAGAAGTCTTCGTATACGATAGCTTCTTTTAAAACTCGAAAATCGTTACGAATTCTCCGCTGAAAATGAGCTAATACGTCTATGGTTGTTTGTGAGATGGTATGTATTGATACCTCCTCAATAATGTAGGGCTGTTTCACTCAAACCTTGAAGTTCTTAAATATGTTTCTCCGGCGATAATCACGAATTCTCGACTTATTTAGATACAAACTGTCTCGTCTTGTTCTCGTGTGTAGTCTGTCAGATTACCTCAGGGTATATGACTAGGCATCTTGCTACCTACATTTTTCTTACAACCTTGGTAGATGACACCCTACGTTACATTCACCCTCAACATTACCTTCGTTCTGCATGGATAGCCTATTTTCAACATAATCTATACTCTAAATGTATAACCCATACTTCATTACCTACGCATTACAACCTTACCGATCTGACTGTCTAATTACATTTACCTCCGGATTAATACCATTCTACACTGTTAGCCTACCCTTCGTTCTGCCTGCACTACCTCTTTGAGTCAGTTAATTACCATACACAGCCTACTTTCCACATAATCTCTATTCTACATGCATTACCCAAACTTCATTGCCTTTGCATTACAGCCTTACTGAATGGACTGTCTAATTACATTTACCTCCGCCTTGACACCATTCTACACTGTTAGCCTACTCTTCGTTCTGCATACACTACCGCTTTGAGTCAGTTTATTACCAAACACAGCCTACTATCCACATAATCTCTATTCTAGATGCATAACCCACACTTCAATGCCCTTTGCATTACAGCCATACTGTATGGACTGTCCACACGACATTTACCTACGACTTGACACCGTTCTACACTGTTAGCCTACGCTTCGTTCTGTATGCACTACCCCTTAGAGTCAGATAATTACCATACATAGCCTACTTTCCATATAATCTCTATTGTACATGCATAACACATACTTCATTGCCCTTTGCATTACAGCCTTACTGAACTGACTACCCTCATTATATTTACCATCCGCCTTAGCTCCATGCTGCCTGTCAACTCTAATAGCTACAGTATCGGAACGCCTCAAAAGAAAATGTGGTTGCGCTACTAGTTAACACTAGTAGGTTAGAATTAAATTCTCGATCCGGAATTAGAATTTTTCATTTACATAAACACTTCTGATCACATTATGGCCTCTAAGTTCGGTCAGAAATAAGTACCAGAAATATTTCCTAAGAGGTAAATGCGACCGGTGCGCAGGGTTAAGAATCTTACCGCCACCCAGTGTATTTGCGATATTTTCGGGCTAATTTATTTGGCCTGGGGAGGGGGGTGAACGGAGCAAATCGAGTAAGTGGCCCATAAACGCTAATGGACTTGACCCGAGGCATGTACAGGTTTCTAAGTTGGTTTGTGATTTTATCGGTGTAAAGGAATGTTAAGGGGTTTAGCCCGGGGCGTGAACAGATATAGTCAGTACACTACTCCACTACGGAAATGAAGACCACGACCGCGTCAGTTGGTAAATAGTTATCGAACCGTGTGCGTGGAGTGTTACTCGAGTAAGGACTTTGTATATGTACCGCTACCGCCTAGTATAAACCTAAAACATTTAAACTTGAAAAGTGAGTCTGATCGCCGGAAAACATATGAAACCTGGCGTGTAGCCTTCATGGATGCAAATCAACTGGCAGCAGCAGGATTTTACTTCACAAACCAGTGTGGTATTGACGTTGAATTTTTTGTGCAGTGGAAAGAGGCTACTGGACTGAAGGAGATGGTGCCTTGAAGCATCATCAGCGCTGGAGTCCTCTCTTGCAGTTTCACTAAGGGTCTGTGTGTTGGAAGCATTCCTATTCTTTCTAAGGGCCAGCCTCAAAAATCGCCTGAACTGCCTACACGAAGTCGCCACGTGTGTGGGGCTCATTTCAAGTTAAGACCCAGTTCGCTGCCTGAACGCACTAAGTACTATAAATTGTATTTCTTGTTTTAATGTGTTTGTGTCTTATTAATCCGCACTAATTTTCAATGTTCTTTTACATCTACAATTCCCAGAAATTTTAAACATGTGATAAGACAGAACAATTGTAGCCAATGGGACGGCCACCTCTACCCTCAATTCGGAGGACTCGCTGCCCGAATGCAGTCTTTTTACACCTGGCCTGCTTCGTCCAATCAAAATGCTTACGATCTAAGTGAAGGTGGATTTTTTATACAGGTAACGTATTTTATAAACAAAAACCTGTTTATTTCAGAAACAAACATTTTCTCGACGAGCCTGCTAGTATGGAAATGTTTTTGTAGCAAGAATTAAAGATCACACCATCTGTTTCCATTGCGGTGTTGCTCTGAAGGATTGGAAAATTACTGATTAGGTTTGGCGGGAGATTGCATGATGGAGTACGAAATGTGTTTACATACTACATATAAAAAGTCCTGCATTCGTAGTGTAATGTGCTCCTCGGACAGAATAATGTAGAGCGAGTGTGGTTTGGTTCAGCCGTTCCTATTTCTTATATAGTTATACCAGGTAAGATTTTCAGTTTGCATGTTCTAACTTGTTTACCCTGAGGCAGAACACCAACACCCAATTTCGGTCGGGGAGGCCCGCTTTCATAAATCACCACCAGGCCTCGTTGTCGTCAGTCGTAAAAGTTACACAAATGGGTTTTCTAAATTTTGCGACGTTTCGTTCCTTCCAGAATCTAGCATTGGACGCTTATGTGAAGACTTGAATAATATTGTAGGACAAGGTGTTTGTTACGATATATTTCAAATTAAAAACACAAAGTGGTTACGGCTTGTGAATGATAGCACAGTGATAAAGTGTTGAGTGGTTCATTTGGTCCGTACCCGAGTTATGTGGCTACCCGATCTACCGATCCCTCTTAGAAAAAGAAGTCATTGCAAGTGTGTAAACAGAAAATTAAAAAAAAATATTGCTGCTTTTTATTTACACTGTAAGCAAAATTCTTTTGGTTACCGAAACACACTCTGCTGATTAATTAATATAAGTGTACAATCAGTAATAAAATCCTACATTGTACATGTTTGTAAAATGTACATTGTGTGTATTTATTTTCCTTATACCAGGGATAGGGTCCTTTAAAAATTAAATGGTTAAAGCCGCAGGATTCGAACCTAGAATAGTTCAATTGTGAGTCCGGAATCTTACCGCTTCAGCCAACTCTTTTCGAGAAACACAAAATTATATAATGTTTAATTAAAAATTAGCGCTCTCGTAGCCATATTGTAAAATGGTCGACCTTAATATTAGATTTAATTTAAAAGTACCGCGCATTTGGCATTAATACAAAATAGCGGGAAGTGCCAATTCAAACTTAAAGTTAGGTTTATTTCAAAAGTACCGCCCCAGTGGCCATATTACTAAATGGCGGGCATGGGTGAGACCAAATTTAAAAATGGCGCTCTTTCAAAATTGCGGACCTTAAAGTTAGTTTAGCGCTCATTCAAAATCATAGCCGGCGCCATACTGTCTACCGAAATTAGGTCATCCGCCATATTTGTTTTCATACTACGTATTTTGTTTTAGATATCAGAGGTTAAAGTTGTGTCAGGCGCCATACTATCTGCATAAGTGGGTCACCCGCCATATTAGTTTACATACTACATCACTTGTTTACATATCAGAGGCTAAAGTTAGGTGAAGCGCCATACTGTCTGCCATAATTAGGAGGTCCGTCATATTTGTTTACATATCAAAGGTTATAGTTGGGTTAGACGTCATACTGTCTGCCATAATTAGGTCAACCGCCATATTTTTTTACGTACTACTTTATTTGTTTACATCATGTGGTCATCGCCATATTTGTTTACATATAAGAGGTTAAAGTTAGGTTAGGCGCCACACTGCTGAAATTTGTTCGTCCGCAATTTTTGTTTACATACTACGTCATATGACAATTACCATATTTGTTTACATACAAGAGGTTAAATTTAGGTTAGGCGCCATAATCTCTGGGATAATTAGGTCATCCGCCATCTTTGTTTACACTACGTCATTTGCTTACAGGTTAACGTTAGGTTAGGCGCCATACAATCTGGAATAATTAGGTCATCCTCCATATTTGTTTACATCACGTGACCGCTGGAGGCAAGTTCGTCCGCCATCTTTGTTTACATATGACGTCATTAGGTCATTGACCCGGCCGCCATGTTTGTTTACATCACGTGACCTGTGACGTCACTTCCGGCGGCAAAATGGGTCGCTGTCTACTGGTATATATAAAATAACACAGATAATTTGAAAAATCAATTAAATCACTTTTTATTTTGTTGAAGAAGGCCCAGGATGTGGTTCAGGAGACGTCAAGAAAGAATGTAACATCAACTGTTTTGATATTTTCTTCTTTTCTGTCTTTTTGATGGACGTCATTGGTGAAAAAATCACAATCAACTTAAATGAACTGCACTAAAATAGAAAAATAAGGAACACATGCACACTGGAAGAACTAGAAGCGCACTTTAGTAGGAAAAGGACGCTTGAGTTGCGACAGTGATGCACCACAAATCAGGAGTGCTCAGTCCGTCTCGACAAGGATCGTAAATGTGAATCGTCGTAAAACGAACCGTCGCAAAACGTGACCCTACTGTATTTTGATTTTGTAATTAAAACTACTCAGTACTCCATATGGCGCTCTTAATCGCCATACAAACACCCTGTTCATTCCTTACAATGACGAGTGATTACACCACCTGTCTGATCGATGTGGGGAAGTTATGAAATATATCTTGACCGAGGTTCAAATAGGAGACCTATTGTCGACAATACTGCCGGGCAGTCTCCGAGTCAGAACTGGCGCGATCCAGGTCCCGCTGCGTACAGATTAACCGTTTCAGAACTGCGTGTACCGAGTTTCACCGTAAATGGTAAGCGCCTTACTCCTTTCTGTTTTAGCACGTTGTAGAACGACACTGTCAGTGGCTTATATTATATGGTATCGGTGATGAATGAACGAATGGATGTGTGAACATATAGCAGGTATTCGTTTTATTGTGGTCTATTTTGAGGGGCATGGCAATATTGAGGGTGGTCTAACGTATGAACCGCCGCTGCATTCTGGCATATAAACAAACGAAGTCGCAGAGCGAACCAACCTATGATGTCCCATCATGCAACCTGTGCGACCACCCCACCAACTTCAAAACCCTGCTCCAAAACACGCCTTAAAATGAGGAATAAATGCTCACTATATAGCCTATACAGATTTCCTGTGCAAATATACATCCATAATCTAAAACGAATTATGTATGTCTTTAATCTGGGGAATGCAGCTCTAAACAATATAGTAGAGAGTAATGTAACTAGGTGGCTGTGAATTACTATTATACCTCAGCGCATTAGTGCTGGGTTTCGTGCCACGCAGGTCTACGTTCGATCCAAAGACAGACCGTGTGGGACTTACCAAAGACAAAATTACACTGACAAGATACTTCTTCGATTGCTGTGGTTTTCTCTGTCTATTACCGTTTTATAAATGCTAATCCGGTGGATAGACAATGACCCAATTAATAATAATAATAATAATAACTGCAAATGGGCTGTCACCTGGTGGCAGCGGTTATTATGCATGTACGTAAATGTGAAATAAGGATCTAAGAAATTTAAGTCAGGAGGGCTAAATGAGAAGAATGCAGTAGCAACTTGGAGTCTTGGGAACCATCTCAGCAACAGTTCTACACTTTCAATGCACAAGATAATAAATAACATGAACCACAAGTGACCAACTGAACATGGAAATGAAATTTTTTAACTGGTTCAGGATACTGCCCAAAATGGGTGCTTACGTGAAGAGAGTAATAAATCTGCAGGTTTTGTTAAGAGAGATAAAATTCTTTAGAAGCTGAGTGACTATAATTATTCAAAAGGGAGTCTGCTCCTTGGTTTAGTTGGTTTTTGATATGTTGGTCCCAATAGTTCTCACAACCCTGCTTTGCAGTGTGAGTGATACTCATACATGCACTCGTCAATGCCACTTATATTCCACAGCCAACAATTTATCACCTGATTTCTTAGTCATTCTTTAACCACTTTGTAAAAAAAGAGTTCATGGATGAACCCTGCTTTCCAACTCATAGGCTATCTGGATTTATTGTTTAATGGTGAAAATTCACAGTGCAAATAAATGAAATGTCAGTTCTAATTTGCTGTACCTTAAAAAAATAAAGGCTTGGTTTTTGTTATTTTTTGGTTACAATCCCACGATCCTATCAAGAAGCCAGATTCAAATGGCTTGATGGTGAAGAATCAGATTCATCCAAGGTATGTAAATTACTATGTTACTAACCATAATGTTACTTTACAAAAATCATATTTGTGACTGAGCTCAGTTTACATACTTTCTGGATTGTGCGTGAAAGATATGATTAATTGAACTGCTCATTAAATGGGCATGTGCACACACAAACACATGCTCCTGCTTGGGTGTCAAATGCAGCCTCCAACTTTGCCAGTAGGAAATTATCTTCAAGTAGCAGTGCCTCTTATTCTCTCAAAGTGTCTTTCAAAAATAGCACTCTGCTGTATGGATTTCACATACCTTTATTATAAATAACATTCTGAAGAAACCACAAGAAACCATATTATTCACATATTCAACAAAAGCAGCAGTCTTTCAAAAACATAATCTTAACACAGAAAAAAGGAAAACTGTGACGCAAAATTTGCCAAATAAATGATGTTCATGCAAAGCAAAGTTGTACAAGAGAAATTCGGAAACTAAGTAGAAGGCATACCTTGATGTGATGCATTATATTTATCATGTCGCTCATGAAACAGCAATTTGCTGTAAGGCACCAGGTTGCTCACATTGAGGGAGAAACATAGGCTGAGGGCGTTTGAGAATAGGGTGTTGAGGAGAATATTTGGGCCTAAGAGGGACAAGGTAACAGGAGAGTGGAGAAAACTACGTAATGAAGAGCTTAATTATCTGTACTCCTGCCCAAGTATTGTTTGGGCTCCATAAAATGTGGGGAATTTCTTGACTATCTGAGAACTGGTTAGCATCTCAAGAAGGACTGTGCTGTATGGAGTATGTAAGTAAGTATGTATGTAAGTTAAGTAAGTAAGTAAGTAAGTGTGTTCGTATGAAAACATACAGACAAGCAACTTGGTTGTGGACACAACATTTTGACAGAAGGTGTATTTGTAACCCCATTGTCTGGTAATGTGGGAATCTCAGTTTGACAAACTGTATGGGTTACAACAAATTGCCATTTCATGTGTGATATGTAATTATGATTCACCAACTATTGTTCCACATTATTTTCTGTCACCTGTACACAGATGTCAGTGCCATGTTTTTCTACCCACCATTTCATTCATTGCCTTGTTAGTTTTATCTTCCACCTTCTGGATAATGCTTCCCTGTTAGAAACAAATGAACTAAAATCTGGAAGGCCAAGGATGATGATATGCAAATATCAGTAAAACAATGGCTGAAACTATAGAACACCGATTTTTGCGAACAGGGGTTAGGAAGTGTAAACCTGCATGGAGGCAATGTACAAAAATAATCACATGCAGAACAATTATGCTGTATTATCCACATCAAAGGCTCACCATTTCCAGACAGGCCATATGAACCTGCTATCTGATTGCCCTTCAAAAAAACATTACTAAACTTGCTTTCTTTCATAGATCAAATGGATGTGAGACGTGTGGTTCTTACAGCTGTGACGTTTAAGAATAGTCTTCTGGGATGTGATGCCATTTAGAGTAAAACTCTTTTAATCTGACACCTGTGGGACCAGCCAGGCACTGGATTATCAACCATTTCAGACTATGGAACAACACCCATACTGACCTAAGTTCTCACATGCATTTTTTGTTACTGCTCCTGTACTTGGGCTGCACAGTTACCACAGAAGTACTTTAGTTGGATATCCCCTTCATCTGCTGGTTCAGGGGCATCAGTCTCCATTTTTATTTTATGTGGTGTATATTTTCTACCAGGTAGACTAAAGTACCAGGTGATGGCAGACATGACAGAACAGTCCATGTACAGGAACACTTGCTGGTGTTTCTGGAGGACTTCTAAACTTGGGATTATTTTCCTAAATTATTGAAACATAAGGATTTGCAAAATATTGGCATCAGGATTACAGGATTTTTACCTGAGGTCAGCAGACAGGTGACAATCTTTACATAAACCTAAACCTCCATCTTCCAAGCAGAACAGTGAAGATGGAGGCTGAACACTCTTCTGAAACACAAATACCTATCTATCCTACTACATGGCATCACATACATTGCAGAAGACTGTATTCTTAAATCCAATCCACTTCTTTATTCTCCCTTGCTAAATCTCAATACATTTTACAGTTAAAAATATCCTCCTGTTGTCCATAAAACAACTGCATCTTTACATATGTAAAACACATTAATATTAAAATTAAAACTTATGACTAGTGTCTTGTTCCAGTACTTCTCAACCATCTCCACATGCGAATATCACATTACAGTCCAGGATCCATGACATAAAAGTTTATGCAAGGTGTACATTTGCACACATGAACATTCAAGCAGCAACAGTTTAATAAAGAAATGGCAGTGCAAGCAAAAATTTGACGAAACAAGTTGGAACAGGATTTTAATTATCACCACAACCTGTAAACTCCAAAAGTGACTTAAGGGAAGATCCAAGTTTAGATGGAGAGATGATGTAGAGAATGACATAAGAAAGATAGGCATTGCTAATTGCAGACAAGTAGCACATGATAGGGATGAGTTGAGGAAAGCACCTAGGGAGGCACTTATTCTTTTTGGATAGTGCAGCCACAACAGAAGAAAAGGAAAAGATTATGAGTGTATGGACTATTACTGAATGTGTAAAAACACATCTGAATCATGATATTGGAGCTCACACCGTGACATGGTGTTAGAAACATACACATTATGGCAGCACTGATGTTATATGTGAACCACAAAAAGCAAACCATCATAGCATGATACTGATGTATGCAGAGAGTATGGAAATACCCTTGTCAAAACCTGTAGACCTAAAAGTGTCTTCTGACAGCGTGAAAAGTTGACACAAAAAACCACTACTGTTAATGGCAACAAAACGGAAGTCAGACTCAAAAAGTGAGGAAAGCTGGCAAGGCAAAACTCCCTCACCTGCAAGTAAGACTACCTGGAAATCACCTGGGAATACCCCTGCAATCAACCATAACATTTACCTTGCATATTCAGGACAGAGTTGCAGCTGAAATCTGAACAATTCATGGCATACTGAACATAACTGCACTACCACTAGTACCAACTGGCAAAACATCATACACCCTGCAACCTCACTATTTCTCCTCTAGCAACCTAGAGCAGTGTTTCCCAAACTTTTGTGCTTGTAGACCCCTTCTAGTGTCGGAAAACAACCACGGATCTTCACATTCTTGCTTGCATAAATATAGTGTGCCGAGATGATACTGTCATAAGTGGAACGGACCTACCCTCATTTCTTCTTCCTCGCTCTCGCCCGAATCTGGTCGTTTAGCTTTCTCTTTCAGGGGCTTATTCTGAGATTTTTTATTTTGTTTGGATTTCCAAACACCCGGATTATAGCATTTCTTTAATCGCTTCACGTGAACGATTCTCTTTTTGCCGTCCTGGCCAACAATCTTGTAATTCAGCTATGATATTTTCCTAGTTATCTTGTATGGCCCTGACCAAAATTTTGGAACTTTTTTGTCTGACCAGCTTTCATACCAGGGGTGTACAAATACACTAGGTCATTAACTTCAAAATGGCGCGTCTTTGCCTTACGATCGTAAAATCTTTTATTTCGATGCGCTTTCTTGTTTGCCTTCGCTACTGCTTTACGTATAAGCCATCTTGAGGTTCTCTAAGCGTCGGTCTTGACTTGTATTTTCCTTTACACATCGGGCCTTCAGGCTATCGTTGCTGGGCAGTTGCATCTCTCTCCCATGCAACAAATAGTATGTGCTGTAGCCCGTAACCGAATGGGGCGTAGCCCTATGCGCCATCCAAAAAAAAAACGGGACTATCGTATCCCAGTTTGTATTTGCCGAATTTATGTAATGTGAGAGTCCTGTATGAAGATCTTTGTGCCAGCGCTCTATCATCCCATTCGAAGTGGCGTGATAGCTGGTAGTACGCGTCCTGCGTATCCATAACACTTTACATATCTCTTGGAGAAACCTCGAAATAAACGCTCGGCCTTGTTCCGTTATGACCTGTGCTCCCGTGCCGTGTCGTGAGACAATTTGAGTCGCGTAAAGCTTCGCGCACGTTTCCGCAGTCTGATCTACAATTGAAAAAACTTCGGCATATTTCGTGAAATGGTCAGTGATGGTAAGGAGGTATTTATTTCCTCGTGGTGTCGAAAAATATGGCCCGGTAATATCCATGGATGTCACCTGAAACGGGGCCGTCGGCTCTTGAACATCTCCAAGCGGAGCCGCAAATTCGCGTTTTCCCTTTTGTCTCTGGCAGAAGTCGCACTTTCTAATTTACTCCTCTATCGACTTCCTCATGCCTGGCCAACAATAGTGCAGTGCGATCAGGTCATGAGTCCTCTTTGTACCTGAGTGTGCCGCGTTCCATTGAGACTGTGACCGTCTTTTCCGTGACAGCCTTTTCAGATACGGTGAGGCGGCGAGAGCTGTCATCTTCTACGCCTCGCTCTCGTCTCCCGAAGTCCTTGTTTCTCGCTTATCGCCAGGCACGTGCGAACGCTTCGAACGTTAGGAAGGGTTTTTCCTGCCTGGTGAATCAGAGAGTTTCTTCTCCTTCCTGAGCATGGTTGGGCATTCTCTCGCGAAATGCCCCTTGCCATCGCACTCGTAACAGCGTATGGCAGCTTCTGTTCGCGTTTTCCGATTTTCCTGGGGCTCTGCCCTAGTCGTACTAGCAGGCGCTCTTGCCCATCTGCGCGTAATTCGCCCGATTTCCTTCGATTTTTGCTTCCTGAGTCCGGTCGACTCAGTGGTTCGGATAGTAAGCGTACCAACTTTTCGGATCGAGTATAAAAGCCCCCATTAAAACGTTCCTGTCTCTCTGCCTCCTGTACAGCCAAAGCTAAGTTGAAAGCTTCCTCGAGAGACTGCGGGTGCGAAAATCTCACTTGACGTCCCGGGACACCAATGAGTCCAGAAACAAAGCTTGCCAAAAGCATTCGGTCAGCGTTTTCGCGATGGATGCGCTGAATCTGAGAATCGTCCGATTTTAGCATAACCTTTTGGGCTAGACTTTTGCAACGATCGGCAAATTGCTGCGGTCTTTCATTCTGGGCCTGTCTTGCCGTCTGCAACTTTGTAAAATGGTACTGGTCCGTATGGACATCTTTGTACCGTCGCCTAAACGCTTGCTTAAACCTCTGCCATGTTGCTCCTGGTTCATGGAGCTCATCGCAACACTGATAAAATAATTTCGCGGAGCCCGTGAGTTTTAGAACAGCGACCTCCCGTTGGTCATTTTCTGTCCATCTCCCTATCCGCCCTGAAGATTCTATGCTTTCCAAAAATTCCTCCAGGGTAACTATAGCGTCAGAGCCTGACCATTTTGGAATAACCGAAATTAGCAATAGGTCCTTGTGGATAGTCGGTGTCGTAGCTGGGGACACAATCTCTTTAAGGCGTTGTATCTCTTTTTTCGCTTCCAGCAATTGAGCCTGAAGTCTTGCGTCAGCCATCCTAACGTGTACAAATAAGATCTAAACCAAAATATTGAAAACCAAATCTTCCCGCGTTACGTACCTACTCTTAACTTAATCTGAGTGACCTTAGACAAACACAACTCTCACATAGTAACTGAGTTCTAAAATTAGCACGTGGTAAGTACCTAAGTGTACTATTTTTCGCAGTCTCACCGCTGCCAACCAGTTTGTCGTGAACCCGGGGTTAGGGGACTTGACTTCCACCAAACTGTGCCTGGGTAGACACGAGTGGGTTGAGGCACTAAGTCCTCTGTGTCTAAAATTAAATCTAGGATAGGTTTAAATGCTGCCACCAGCCTATTTCTAGGCAAAACGTCGGGGAGTTACTATGGGGTTTCAGTGATAAGCAATAGCAAAGACTTCTTTGACCAAGTCTATATTCTATAGCTCTACACTATTCTGACCGCCTCTATGGTCTAGTGGTCAGAGTTTCTGGCTACAGATACAGAGGTCCCGGGTTCGATCCCCGGCGCTACCAGATTTTCTGAGTAGTAGTGGGTCTGGAACGGGGTCCACTCAGC
>Ga0131853_10009316_pt1 | contig 17966 bp, 12 predicted proteins | sample TergutLab28metaG_FD_92764 | JGI IMG/M metagenome (GOLD analysis project Ga0131853, IMG submission 92764) | Labiotermes labralis P1 segment gut microbial communities from Petit-Saut dam, French Guiana - Lab288 P1 (version 2) (version 2) | ecosystem: Host-associated > Arthropoda: Insects >... | reverse complement strand
GATTTTGTGGTGGGAATGTACAATCGCGATGACGGTCGCGTGATTACCGAATCGCAAATCATAATGAAAAGTCTTAACGGAAACGTAAGCCAACAGTTAAGTCCGTCGGACAAAATGGCAATGTATCCTGCGGCTTCTGCTACTGCAAACAGAATTGTTTACACCACAGATGATGGCGAAATGTATGTATTGGAATTAAGTATAACAAGATAAAAACGAAAGATTATGAAGACAAGAAATATATTTTTCACGATATTATTTTCTCTGTTGAGCGTTTCGCTCGTTGCTCAGAATTTGGTGATAAATGGAATACCGTTAAGAGTTTATATTGACCCCGGACACGGCGGTTGGAGTCCGGATGATAGAGGTATTCGTACGCCTCTTTTTCCGGTAGTATCGCCGGGCGTTGGATTTTGGGAATCGCAAAGTAACTTGATTAAAGGTCGTGGGTTAAGGGGTTTGATAGAAGATGCAGGCGGTGTAACGATGATGTCGCGTGATTCAACTTGGGGAACTATACAAGGACAAACTGCAGGCTTGCCTTTAGCGACCATTGTTCGGCAAGCAAATGAATTTAACTCCGACTTCATGATTTCCATTCATAGTAATGCCGGAAATGCAGTTTCTAATTATGTGCTGATGCTCTTTGCGGGGCGAGATTTGACCGACACAAATAATTATGCGCACTTACCGCCACAATGGGCGCAGGATAGAGGCAGGACAATCAGTACCCGAGTAGCTAGAAATATATTCGGCAATCAGCTTACTTATTGGACGCGAAATTACTGGGTAATAGGTGATAAAACTTTTGGACGTTTGCACATGGGATGGAGCAATGGTTTCGGAGTACTTCGTGGTTTGAATGTTCCCGGACTTCTTTCTGAGGCTTCGATGCACGATTACACTCCCGAAACATATCGTCTGATGAGTGCAAGCTATAAGTGGTTGGAAGCATGGAACTTTTTTGAAGCCATTGTTAATTACTTTACGGATGAAGATATTCCTACCGGAAATATTGCGGGCTGGGTGAAATGCGACCGCCTACATTTAATAGAAGAAGGACAGTTTGCAGGTTATAGAAGATTCGGACCAACAGATTATTTGCTTCCTCTTTGTGGTGCAACGGTTACACTCAGAAAAGGAGATGACGTGGTTAAAGTATATACGGTTGATAATTTTAGAAATGGCGTGTATGTGTTTAGACTTCTAGAGCCGGGAGCATATACCATTACGGCTGAATTTGATGGTTATTATCCATACACGCAGGTAGTTACTGTAGAGCGAAATCAAATAACATATTTCAATTTCAGAATGGAAAGAATTCGCAATACGCCGCCGCAAGTTGTTGAACATACGCCTGAAGATGGCGTAGCAGCTGAGGCTTCAACTCACATAGTGCTTGAATTTAATTGGGATATGGACACGGTATCCGTTAGGAATGCTTTTTCCATCACACCTCATGTTAAAGGAACAATGACTTTTGAAGACAGTCAGCATCGTATGCGTTTCATACCAAATTTTACATTAGATGCATCAACAACTTATACTGTGCGATTGGATAAATCGGCACAACATCCGGGCGGAATAGGAATGGACGAAGATTTCGTTTTTACATTTACAACGAAAGAACGTAATCGTTTGGTATTGCTGGAAGGTTATCCATTTGATGGTGCTGAAAGAGTGCATATTAATTCGGTTTTTTGGTATGTTTTTGACCGACGGTTAGAGCCGGCAAGTTCCAGAAGCGAAATAAGAGTGTTTGATGACGCCGGAAATGAATTGTCGATGGCAAGTCGTCCTCCGCCGAGAAACAATATTGCTCCGGCACCTTATGGAGATATTCAATTTGAACTTCAAAATCCTTTGCGGCCTAACAGAACATACAGAGTTGTGATAGATGGCGGTGTAAGAGACGAAGTAGGTATAATGGTGGTCGAGCCGATTGAAATTACCTTTACAACTGCGAATGTTGCGACTAATCACGGAACGGTTATCGAAGATTTTAACACCGCAGGCAGATTGGTTTTCGATGCAGAATCAAGCAACAATGTAACAGGTGCTTCTGTTGCAAGAAATACAACGGCAGGAATGAGATTGTTTGGTCAAGCTTCGGGTCGTTTTAGAGCAACTTTTACGAACGAAAATGCTGAGGTAACTTTCAGAGTTGCCGACCCAATTGCGACGGTTAATAATGGACAGGTAATCGGAATGCATATTCACGGCGATATGTCGAGCAACGAAATTCAATTGTTGTTTAGCGGAAGCAACGGCGAACAAGTTGTACCGGTTTGTCGTTTGTGGTTCGTAGGTTGGAGGTTTGTTGAGGTAGATTTGAGTTCTTTGCCTTCGGGCGAACATACTTTTGTCGGAATAAGAGTTGTCCACAGAAGTAGCGTATTGAGCAGAACATTAGATATTAATCTCGACAATATGCTTCTGTACAATGAGAGACTATTCCCGAGCGAAGATTGGCTGTTCAAAACCGATAATCCTGAAATATGGGCAACGCAAATTACGATATACCCAAATCCTGCATCGGATATGATATTCGTAAGAACAGAATTGAACGAAATACCGTTGCTTCAACTCTTTTCGTTCAGCGGACAATTGCTGAGAGAAGCGAGAGCAAATGAAATTTCGGTTATTGATTTGAGTACAGGAACTTATATCTTGATAGTAAACACCGGAAGAGAAATACACAGAAAACCGGTTATTGTTGTTAGATAAAAGAGTAGTTACGAACTGAAAATTGCGAGTAGAGAACGTGCCATGCCACGTCTTTGCTCGTAATTTTTTAATTCAAAACAAATAATTCAAAACAAACACTAAAAATGTTTAAACAAAACAAGCTTTTTGCGAGTTGAGTTTTCGTGTTTTTTTCTAACAATCAACGTTTTAATTTTATAATAATGCATTTTTGCTGCATTTTCAAATTTGTGGTTTGAAAAAACTTTTCTATATTTGGGGTCGAAATTTCATTACATGATTAAAACAAAAACGATGATACAGCCTAAGTTCTCATTCAAACAACTGAAATACATGCAATCTAATGTATGTCAAGCTGTCGTTAATGTTTGCATATCTCATAGCCGTTGCGCGAGTTCAGACTTTGTTCTGAACAACCGAAACGGCTTTTTTATTGTAAAAAAACACCCCAAACCCCTAAAGGGGCTTTTCAAATTCTATGAAAACAGTTGAAAAATGGAAAAGTCCCCTTCAGGGGATTTAGGGGCTGATTTAGTTGAAATTCAATTAATGTCTAACTATATTTTTATTTAAAATGAAAAAGCAAATTTTTACAATTTTGTTTCTGTTCGGCGGAATGCTTATGAGTTCGGTCGCACAGAGTATCGAAGTGAAGGAACTTCGATTAATCAGAGAAGCGGGAAGCGAGTCGTTTCATCCGAAATTCACTCCCGATGGAAAAACGATTTTGTTGAGTGGTGAAGACTATGCAGGTTTGAAATCACTCGACCTTGCAACCAAACAAGTTCGAGTATTAACCACAGGCGCAGGCGCAGGCTGGATGCCGGCAATTTCTGACGATTCACGAACGGTTACTGTTCGCCAGACTGATTTCAGCAGAAGTCATTTGGGTGTTCGGCAAGTGTATTCCATTAATTTGGAAAATGCGCAAATGCAGCGAATAACGGCAGTTGCCAATGAAGTTCCTTTGGAAGCATTGAGAAACGGCACAACAATGACACTTCGTCGTCAAGCGACTGAAACTCGTCCCGTTGTTTATGTAAATCAAGACTTGAAATTGGCGGTTGAAAGAAACGGTCAGACAACGGTTTTAACTCCAAATGGAGATTACAATTATCTTTGGGCATCACTTTCGCCCGACGGAACACGCATTGTTTACTTTGTAGCTTGTCTTGGACAAACATTTGTCAGTGACTTGCAAGGAAACGTACTTGCCAATCTCGGACATAATATTCATGCTCCGCAGTGGATTAACAACGATTGGATTGTTGCTATGGACGACCGCGATGATGGTCGCGTTACTTTGGAGTCCAGCATTGTAGCAGTTACCGCCGATGGAAACATCAGACAAAATCTGACACAAATTAATAGCGGTAAAATAGCTATGTATCCTGCTGTTTCTCCCGCAGGAAATCAAATTGCTTTCCATACAATGGCGGGTGAATTGTACATAATGGAAATTAGTGTTCAACGTTAAAATTTAGAATTATGAAAAATAGAATATTTTGTATAGCAATGCTGTTTGGTATGTTATTTACCTTAAATTTAACAGCGCAAAATTTGTTGCAAGGACAAAGAATTTTTCTTGACCCGGGACACGATGGTTTTGGTTCAGGCGACCGAAATGTAGCAACGATTAACTTTCCCATAGAAACTACTACCGGATTGGGCAATGACGGTTTCTACGAGTCGAGAATGAATGTGTGGAGAGGACTCGAATCGCGTAGAATATTAGAAAGTCAAGGTGCAGTTGTGGGTATGACACGTACTACTACTCCAACGCCGTTTCTGAGTACTGCGGCAAGAAGAGATATGGCAAATGCTTTTAATGCAGATATATATCATTCTATTCATAGCGATGCTTTTAATGGCATGGTTAATAGACCGTTAGTGCTGATTCACGAGACAAATCGTCATCCGCAGTCTCAGAGCTTAGCAAGTGCTCTTGCTTGGTGGCTTGCCGATAATCCTGTTACAAGCTGGTCGGAAAACCCTGTCAATCGCAATAACACAAGAGGAGGAAATTTTGGAGCAATAAATACGACCCAAATGCCGGCTATTTTGTCCGAAGATTCGTTTCACGATTACAGACCGGAAACGCACCGCTTTTTGAGTATGACCTATAACAGAATGGTAGCCTTTAACCACTATCGCGGTTTTTTGAGATTTCTCGGTATTGACCCTGCTTTACATCCGACAGGAATAATTATAGGTTGGGTAAAAGATGACACGAGGTCAATAACTTCCGATTTTCCGGTTAGAGGCTCGTACTATCTACCGTTCCGCACAAACATACCTTCGCACGATGCGTATTGGCCCATAAACGGCGCAACGGTAGAATTGTTGCAAGGCGGAAATGTGATAGATACTTACACGGTTGATAATAATTGGAACGGAATTTTCGGTTTCCTTGACTTAGCTCCCGGCACTTATCAAGTACGAATTAGTGCCGTAGGTTATGTTACCGAAACGCAAACCGTAATAGTTACCGGAGGAAATATCACAGCTGCCAACCAAATTATGGTACTTTGCGACCCGAATGATATAGATTGTGTACGGCTATTCCCGCCTTTACGCCTTGTTATCGGAACGGAAGCAACAGCACCTTTCGGAAATCACGTAACCACAGCGGAGATAGAAACAACTCCTCACTTGTATTTAGGTATTGACCAAAACAACGACGTAAACAATCCATCGTGGATTGCTCCTACTAATATTACGCTGACCAGCACCGATAGAGATGTCGCAATCATTGATGCTAACGGAGTACTTAGCCTGAGAAGAGCCGGTACAACAACGATTAGAGCTGTCAGACATAGTGATGGTGCGCATGGAGAAATTACGCTCACAGTTACAGGTACAAGCGTTTGCAATGATTTCCCTGACCCGCCGAGCGATGGCAGTTTCGGACTTGCAGTATCTTACGACTTTGTACAAGTAGGAACTACAACAACAATCGACCCATTGGCAGGTTTGACGGTACGTCGTTCTATTCTTCGCGATGGAAAATTATATGTATTGGCAGTTGAAGCAGACAGAAGTCCAAGACTATTAGTAATCAATCCCGAAACAGGCGCATTGATAACCGAAATGAGTACCAACGGAATTGAAGCGCACAATGCTATAGCGCACAATACGGAAATAACTAATATGTTCATACTTTCCGATATTGGATTTACAGCTGATGGTGTACTGATAGGTACAAATTCGACTGTAGCCGGTGTTGCAGGCAATCAATTCTTAGCAGGTGATTTCATTGTTTACAAATGGCAAGCAACCGAAACAACCGTGCTTGAAGATGCTGAGCCTGTGGTCTTTTTACGTCATTTAGCTGGTGAAAATGTAGCTCCGTTAGGAAATAACAATTCCAATTTTGTAGGCAATAGCATTGCAGTAAGTGGTTGCATAGATGATATGAGGTTATTCTTTACATCGCATCCGGGTGCAGGTTGGGGAGATAGACCATCGCCGGACGGCAATTTCAACATTCTCCATATGGCTTGGGTAATTGAAGATGGAGTACGTGTAGCATATAATCGCAACAATACGGGCTGGCTGAGCGGAGATGCCGGTGCGAGAAACCGACAACTGACTCTGTCGCCTCTCGGACGCGACCGCTATGTTTTTGCAGGAACTAACCTTCTGCCTAATGAAATACAATTCAATTGGACGCCTTGGGTAACAGGTCAGCCCATTACCGCTTTTAGAGGTGTAACTACTCCATTCTCGGGCGATATACCTGCCGGTTCGTTTGGTGCAACTTATTTCCGCTATGCAGACAGAAGTTTGATGGTAAGCCCGATAGCCGAAAGACAAAGTGATGATACTTATTCTTTCAAGGCTCGTCTTTTCGATATTACCGATGGTTTTAACCGTGCCAGAATGCTGGGCGAAACACCTGTGGCTATCACAGGACAACCTGCCGGAACAAGAATGATGGCAGCGGGAATGGTAGATAATGCCGACATTTATATTTATTTGATGGCAGGCGACCAAATTGCAAAGTTCGAAATTTCTGACTTTACATCGGGCGGAGCGCGTATTTTTGCATCCAGTCTTGTGTCTGAATACAACGCAACAGCTGGTGGATACGACATCAGCTTCTACTTGAACTACAATGCAAATTCGGTTGAAATTATTTTGACAGAAGTTGATACGAAAGAAGAGGTAGTTATTCCGTTGTTGGGAAGTTTCACAAAAGGAAGCAACACGGCATTACTTGCAAACTGTAATATTCCGGAAGATGGAACATTCAACTGGGCTATCCGCGCAAGCGCCAACCCGATAGCGAGATTTGCCTTAATTGATACGCACAACTTCACCAGACCGAGAACTGTAGCGATTGACAATTCGCCCGAAAGTCCGTATTTTGGTCGCGTGTATGTAGGAAACAGTAATCATGCCAATACGCCTGCAAGTCAGTTGGGTATTTTTGTACTTAGCTCGACAGGCGATGATGTAACGGGTCAAGGAAACGTGGCGTATGCAGGAACTGAAACTTGGGCAAGCACTGTAGCAGAAGAGCATTTCCGCAAATTGGCAGTTGCCGAAGATGGAAGAGTATTCATTGCAGACCACAGTGTGCAAAATTCGGGTATTTACATTATGAATCCGACTACCTTTGCAATGTCGCAGATGTTTACTCAAACACGTGGTGCAAATGGTGCATTTATGGAAGGTGCAACTTATATCGGCGGTCGAACTTCTGCCATAGGTGTTCGCGGTAGCGGAAGCAATACACGATTGTACACAACTGTTGCTGACCCACCAAATGCTTGGAGGCAGTTTACTCACATTTATAATATTGGTGAGGCTTCCACTTGGTCGACAGCACCAAACTTTGCTCCGCCAACAGGTACGGGTACAGCAAATGCAAACAACAGCATTGTGCCGACAGCTGAAGGTTTCTGGATAGGACAATTCCGCGGTGGCTCGGTAGGTAATATCGCTGCAAATCCGTATATGTACTTTTTCAGCAGGGAAAGAAATGAACGAACATTCCACACAGCGGCATTCCCCGACCCTGTTACAGGCGGTAATTTTGTGTGGCCCGACTGGTCATCAGCACACGGTGCTTTGGCAATTCATGAGCAGGAACGTTTGATTGCATTTAGTTTGAATGGCGGTGTACAGTTTTTTAGCTACGAATTTCCTCCTTTCTCAGAAGGTGTTCCGACTGTAAGAATGTTGTACCAATACAATTTGGGCGGTAATATAGAAGATTTTGCGTTTGACTTTGCAGGAAACTTGTATGCAGTATCTGCTGCTACCGGTATAGTAAGCATGTGGGCAACGCCAACAAGCAACAATACAAAAGTTACGCCGGCAAGAAGCTCGATGCTGATTGAAAGAGGCACGCACGATGTACAGCCCGTTTACGAGTACTCGGCAACATTCTGTGCAGGAACAACATTCAGCGACCAATTTTTTACAGGACTGACCGAAGGCGGACTTCACGAAGTTACGTTGAACGATGCGTGTCAAACTATTGTACGTTTGACTTTGACGGAAATTCCTGCTGATGTTTATGAATATACGAGAGAAATTTGCGAAGGCGGGTACTTTACCGATGCAAACTTCACGAATTTGACTACTGCCGGAGTTCACGAACTTAGATTGATAAACGTACACGGTTGCGACAGTATCATCAGATTGACATTGGTTGTACATCCTGTTTATTCTGAAACAGTATCTTTAACAATTTACGAAGATGAGTTGCCTTTCGAATGGCGCGGAAATACTATTCCTGTCGGCACAACGAGCGGTGCGCTCACTTTCAATGAAACAACTATACACGGTTGCGACAGTATTGTTACGCTGAATTTGACTGTAGAAATTAGAACAGGATTGGCTATAAACTTGGAAACTGCTATCCAGCTTTATCCAAATCCTGCAAGACACGAATTACGAATTGCAATCGATGGCAACATAACCATCAAGTCGTTGGAAATTGTTGATGCTCACGGCAGGTCAGTTTACTTGTCTATCAACCCAATGCGCAGTATCGATGTTTCGAGATTACCGCAAGGTGTTTACTTCGCAAGAATTGAAACTGACCAAGGTATTGTTGTCAAGAGGTTTGTAAAAGAATAAACTTTTCTAACATAAAACCCTTTCCGCAGAATGCGGAAAGGGTTTTTATATAAAAACCGAAAATTATTTTTAATGTTTAACAATCAATTTTTATTTAAAATGAAAAAGCAAATTTTTACAATTTTGTTTCTGTTTGGTGGAGTGCTTATGAGCTCGGTCGCACAGAGTATCGAAGTAACAGAGCTTCGATTAATGAAAGAAGCGGGAAGTGAGGCATTCCATCCGAGATTCACTCCCGATGGAAAAACTATCTTGCTGAGTGGCGAAGATTATGCAGGTCTGAAATCGTTCGACCTTGCAACAGGTAAAGTTCGAGTATTAACCACTGGCGCGGGTGCAGGTTGGAATTTGGCAATTTCGGACGATTCGCGAACGGTTACTGTTCGACAAACCGATTTCAGCAGAACTCCCTGGGGCGAACGGCAGGTTTATTCCATTAATTTGGACAATGCTCAAATGCAGCGAGTAACAGCAGTTGCCGATGAAGTACCTTTGGCTGTATTGAGAAACAGCATGTCGCTTCGCCGACAAGCTGAACTTCGCCCGATTGTTTATGTAAACCAAGACTTGAAACTTGCTGTAGAAAGAAACGGTCGGACAACGGTTTTAACTCCCAACGGAGCTGACGAAAATTACCTTTGGGCATCTCTTTCGCCTGATGGAACACGAATTGCTTACTTTGTAATGTCGCTCGGATATTCATTTATCAGCGACTTGGATGGAAATGTACTTGCCAATTTGGGGCGCAATTTTCACGCTCCGCAATGGATAAACAATGATTGGCTTGTTGGAATGGACGACAGAGATGATGGTCGCGTTTTCACGGAATCAAGCATTGTTGCAATTACCGCCGATGGCAGAATCAGACAAAATCTGACACAACCCAACAGCGGTAAAATTGCCATGTATCCTGCTGTTTCTCCTTCAGGAAATCAAATCGCTTTCCACACTATGGATGGTGAATTGTATGTAATGGAAATTAGTATTCAACGTTAAAAATCAAAATTATGAAAAGTAGAATAATTTATATCACGATGATGTTTGCCATGTTGTTTACAGTAAACGCAATGGCACAAAATCTGTTGGACGGAAAAAGAATCTTTCTTGACCCCGGACATGGTAACTTATGGAACAATATAGCTACTATCCCTTTTAATCTCGGAGACCCAAATGGTTTTTCGGAAGCGCACGCTAACTTAAAAAGAGGATTCGAATTACAAAGATTATTGCAAGAACAAGGTGCGATAGTGGGTTTGACACGAACCACCAACGTTGGTGACCCGAGCCTTGCGGCACGGCGAGATGGAGCAAACGCTTTTAATTCAGATGTTTATATGTCTATTCACAGTAATGCTCATGATGGAATGGTCAATAATCCATTAGTCTTGTTTCACAACACTAATCGTCATGCAGACTCTGAGAGGTTTGCAAGTGCAGTTTGTTGGTGGCTTGCCGACAATCCGGTAACGAGCTGGAACACAAATCCTGTCAACCGCAACAATGTACGCGGGCAATCTTTGGGAGCTATAAACACATCCCAAATGCCTGCAATTTTAACAGAAGACACGTTTCACGACTACAGACCGGAAACGCACCGTTATTTGAGTACAACTTACAACGACAAGATAACCTTTAACCTGTATCGCGGAATTTTGAGGTTTTTCAACATCAATCCCGAACTTCACCCCACGGGAGTAATTGTGGGTTGGGTAAAAGACAACACGAGGTCGATAGAGGTTGGTTTTCCTGCTAACGGTTATCGTTTCCTTCCATTCCGCGAAGGGTCGCACGATGCGTATTGGCCCATAAATGGTGCAACGGTAGAATTGTTGCAAAATGGTAGCGTGATAGATACTTACACGGTTGATAACAATTGGAATGGAATTTTTGGATTTTTGGAAGTAGCTCCCGGCAATTATCAGGTGCGAATCAGTGCCGTAGGTTATATTACCGAAACGCAAGATGTAACGGTTACTGCCGGAAATATCACTGCTGCTAACCAAATTTTGAGACTTTGTAATCCCGAAGATGCCGGTTGCGATGTGTTATTTCCGATTTTGCGACTTGTTATCGGTACAGAGGCGGAAGAACCTTTCGGTACGCATGTAACAACGGCAGATGTCAGCGTAACGGCTCGCTTGTATTTAGGTATTGACGAAAATAATGATGAAAATGACCCGTTATGGAATGACCCGGCAATCAGCAGGCTTACAAGCAGTAATAGAAGTGTTGCAACTATTACGCCCAATGGAGTAATTACCTTGAGAACTGCCGGTACAACACTAATTAGAGTTATCAGAAGTACCGATGGCGCAACAGGTGAAATTACTCTTACAGTAACTGGTGTAGCACCAATAACTCCGTTGGAAATTATTTCTTACGACCCGCAAGGTGCACAAGAAGAATCTGCTCGTCCGATAGTTCGTATCGAATTTGACCGACCGCTGAATCAAGCAACTATTGCCGGAGCAATTACTGTAACAAACGAGTGTGGCAGAACAATGCCGGGTGTACAAACTTATCATGCTGTTACAAATGGCAGAAGTGTGTTGCACTTTATGTTTAATGAAGACTTAATACCTGAGGCTGTTTATGCCGTAACTTTGGCAAGTGGTGTTGCAGGTACAGACGGCGGAGAATTGGCAGATGATTTCACATTTACTTTCACAGCTCGTCCAAGAAACATAACTTCGAGTGTTGTGATAGACGACTTTAATACTGCAACATTATCAGGCAATTGGTGGCAACCAAGCCAAGCAGGTCAGACAGCAGGTATTGTTCCTGCTCCTGCCACGGCTGTTGCTAGCAGTAATCTTGCAGTATCAAGAGCAGACCATACACACAGTGTGCGTATGGTTTATCAGTGGTTGGAAGGTGCTGCCACAGGTACGATTCGCTGGCACCGTCCGGTAAACACTCCTGTATTTGAAGTAGCAAATCAAGGTTACGTTGAATATTATCTGTTTGGAGATGGCACCGGTTCGGTAGTGTCTATGATGTTGCAAAATGGTCAGCCTGTTGGAGGAACTTTCTTTGGATATAGACAGAATATAGATTGGGTAGGTTGGAGACGGATAACGGTGGATATACTGAACACTCCGAATGTCAATGAATTAACACCTCTATCCAATCTTATAGCCAATACAACTCACTTGCAAAGTAAAGGTTTTATGCTTTATGCTGCACCGCTTGCTACTCGTATTAACGAACAAAGTGCGATTTATTTTTCTGGTTTGCGAGCAGTGCAATTGGGCAATTTTATCGAACGTGCTGACTTCACGGTTACTTTCAGTGTGGTAGATGATGAAAATGGTACGCTTACTGCTGCCAATTTCGATAACAGCGTAGCGGTAAATTCCGGCGATGAAGTATTGCAAGGCAAGGTTGTAGTTTTCTCGGCAACTCCTGATGCAGGTTATCAAGTAAAAGAATGGACGGTAAATGGCGTAGTTGTTCCCGATGCAACAGACAATATCTTTACTGTCGAAAGTCTGACAGCAAACGTGATAGTTACAGTAGAGTTTGAACGAAGCCCGGTTGTTCCTATTACTCATACCGTTGCTTTCAGTGTAGTAGGCGGAAATGGCGCACTCACAGCAACTGTTGATGGCGATGCGATAACTTCGGGTGCAGAAGTTGAAGAAGGCTCGAATATAGTTTTCACAGCAACTCCGAACGAAGGCTTCCGAGTAAAAGAATGGACATTAGTTGGTGCGTTAATTGCTGACGAAACAGGCACTACTTTTACGCTTACAAATTTGACCGAAAACACAACGGTTACAGTGGAGTTTGAAGCAGTTCCGCCAACAACTCACACAGTTACATTCAGCGTAGTTGCCGGTGATGGTACAATCACAGCAACGGTTGATGGTGATGCGATAACTTCGGGTGCAGAAGTTGAAGAAGGCTCGAATATAGTTTTCACAGCAACTCCAAGTGCGAATTATCAAGTAAAAGAGTGGACGGTGAACGGCACGGTAGTTGCTGACGAAACAAGTGCTACTTTTACACATTCGAACTTGTCGGCAAATGTGACAGTTACGGTAGAATTTGAACTGTCAGTAGGAGTTGGAAGTATTTTCGGCGCGAATTTCTCCATATTCCCGAATCCGTTTACAAATGTGTTGCATATCACAGGTGCAGAAAACAGTACACTGCAAGTTACGAATGTTTTAGGTGCAGTAGTATATACCAGACAGATAACAGGTGCGGATGAAAGCATTAATCTGGGAGAATTGTCTGCCGGTGTGTACTTTTTCCGCTTGGAAAGAGATGGACAAACGAAAACGGTAACAATAGTGAAAAGATAAAGGATGATATTCCTGAAAATTTCACTGTATATTAATTGAATCACGGTTTAGACAAGGCTGAAAACCTTTCTAAACCGTGATTGTATTTTTGCTATTTTTTGTCTTGATTGATTTTCTTGAAAGTAATACAACGTGCATATAAATTTAGGTTCAAGAGAATCTTAAACTACACAAAAAAGAATGCGAATTTAGGTGCAATTATCGAAAGAAAAATATGTACCTTTGCCTGCTGAAAATTATCAAAAAACAAACTGCTTAAATTATTTTGAGCAAAAATTTATGAAAACTTTACCCGAAATTCAAACAATTTTATCTACCGAGATTGAAAAAATAAATCTCGACAAAAATCCGCGCGGACTTTATGAACCGATACGATACACGCTCGCGTTAGGCGGAAAACGAATTCGCCCTGCGCTTACTTTGTTGGCGTGCAATTTGTTTTCTGACGACATTCAGCCTGCGGTGAATGCGGCGTTGGGATTGGAAATTTTCCACAATTTCACGCTTTTGCACGATGATATTATGGACAAAGCCGATGTGAGGCGCGGACAACCGACCGTTCACAAAAAGTGGGACGACAACACGGCAATCCTTTCGGGCGATGTGATGCAAATTCTTGCCTATCAATATATGGCGAATGTTCCCGAAAAGTATTTGAGCAAAGTTCTCAACGCTTTTTCGGAAATGGCGATGGAAATTTGCGAAGGACAACAGTTCGACATAGAATTTGAAAATCGCGAAAATGTTTCGGCAGACGAATATTTAAATATGATACGCTTGAAAACAGCCGTTTTGCTTGGTACTGCGCTCAAAATCGGCGCGTGGATTGGCGGAAGCGATGATAAAGATGCCGAATTGCTGTACGATTTCGGAATAAATATCGGTCTTGCCTTTCAACTCAAAGATGATTTGCTTGATGTTTACGGCGATGAAAAAACGTTCGGTAAAAAAATCGGCGGTGACATTTCGTGCAACAAAAAAACCTATTTGCTGATTCACGCCAAAAATTTGGCAACAGGAAAAGATGCCGAGGAGTTGAATTTTCATTTAAAAACAACCGAGCTTTCGGACGAAAAAATCAGAGTCGTAACCGAATTGTACAATCGCTTGGGAGTGAAAAAAATCTGCGAATACAAGATGGATTTTTATTATGACAAGGCAGTCGCAGCATTCGAAAAAGTGTCGGTTTCGGCAGATAAAAAACAAGAATTGAGAAATTTAGCACAAAATTTAATGGCTCGTAACGAATAATATTCTATCTTTGCACACAAATTGGAAGTTAAAGTTAGGAGTTGCAACTAAAAATTGCACTCTACACTCTATAAACTACACTCTAAATTATGCCTTACCGCCGTTTACCAAATACCGACCAAGCTCGATTGCGAGCGTTAGAAGCAGCGATTTCGCGTTGCGAAGGTCAGTCTTTTGCCAACCAAGTGGTAAGTTTTTCCGCCTTGCTCGAAGCAAAAAGTTGTTGCAATACTTTCGGCACTCAATTAAGCCAATACCAGAAAGTGATTGAAAATCAAATAAATGCAAATAAGCAATATCAGCAAGTAGTAGCCAATGCGCGGATGTATATTTCTCATTTCATTCAGGTTTTCAATTTGGCAGTGATACGTGGCGATATAAAATCCGAGCATAAAAGATTTTATCGCTTGGAACCCGATGCGCATACCGTACCCGATTTGAGTACCGATGTTGCTCTTTTGGAATGGGGAAAACATATTATCGATGGCGAAGGTGAGCGCATACGAAACGGCGGAACGCCGATTTATAATCCGACAATCACAAAAGTAAAAGTTCATTACGAAATTTTCAAAGAATACAACGGAAAACACAAATTGCATCACTCCATTACAAATCGCAATCGAGGCGAATTAGTCAAACTGCGGAAAAGATGCGATGAGTTGATACTCGATATGTGGAATCAAGTTGAAGAAAAATTTAAGAATGAAGAGCCTTTGGAGCGACTGAAAAAATGTCAAGAATACGGCGTAGTTTATTACTACCGAAAAGAGGAAAAAAAGCTCCTCCAAACTTCCTCACAGGGAAAACTGTTCGCTGAGGATTGAATTTTTGGAGAGTTTTAAAACAAAAAACTATGTTTGCACCTAAAATAACAAAAGAAGAAATTAATTTATTGCCCACCGCACGTTTTGAAGGAAAAATCTCACTTATCGACAATAATTTTAAAGTTGAGTCGGCTATCAAAGAACTACGAAAACATTCGGTTGTCGGGATTGATACCGAAACAAAACCTTGTTTTCAGAAAGGAAGATTCAACAAAATGGCACTAATTCAAATCGCCACGTTGGAACAATGTTTTCTTTTTCAGCTTCAACACATTGACTTTTCGGATGATTTAGTCGATTTTTTTGCAGACAAAAACATACGAAAAGTCGGACTTGCCCTAAAAAACGACATAAGCGGATTGAGTAAACTAAACAAACTCAACAAGTTCAAGCCAAAAAATGTACTTGATTTACAAAGCGTTATCAAAAATTACGGAATAATGGAATTAGGATTGCAAAAAATCTACGCCATTCTTTTCGGACAAAAAATTTCAAAATCGCAGCAATTAAGTAATTGGGAAAATTCCAACCTTACCGAACTGCAACAACGCTACGCTGCAACCGATGCGTGGGCTTGCTTGAAAATATACCTGCGAATTTTGGAAGAAAAACCGTTGAGTATAAAGGAAATGGACAGATTGACACTTGAATTTGAATAAAACAGCACGAAGGCACGAAAAGGGCGAAAGCACGAAAAAGTATATAAAAAAAGGGCGAAACAAATAATGTATTCGCCCTTTCGTGCCTTCGTGCTTTCGCGCGTATTATGCCAATTTATTAACGTGCAACGCCAACTTCGACTTCAAATTTGAAGCCTTATTTTTATGGATGATATTGCGTTTTGCCAATTTATCCAACATTGCGCTAACTTTCGGATACAATGCTGCGGCAGTTTCTTTTTCGGTAGTCGCACGCAATTTACGGACTGCGTTACGAGCCGTTTTAGCATAGTAGCGGTTGTGCAATTTACGTTTTTCGGTCTGACGTATTCTTTTTAGTGCTGATTTGTGATTTGCCATCTCAAATTTAATTAAAATTCTTTATACTTTTTGTAGCCCATAGGGGAATCGAACCCCTCTTTCCAGAATGAAAACCTGGCGTCCTAACCGATAGACGAATGGGCCGGTTAGTTTTTACACGCATTTTCTCAAAAACGTGGGTGCAAAGGTAAAGTCTTTTTTTGAATTGACAAAATATTTGGTCGAAAATATTTTTATTTTTTCAATATTTCGTTTCCGAAAATTCTATTTTACCTTGTGATGTTCGAAAATATTGAACTTTAAACGTATTGTTAACACTGCTTGATTTTCTCCATTTATCAAGAAATTTTAATTTCATAGACACTATTTGTTTAAAACTCCGTTTGTTTTATGTATTTTTGTTGCCGAAATTACAATTAGTCAATTAAATAAAAATATGAAAGAAATTGTATTAAGCGGAATTCGCCCGACGGGAAATTTACATTTGGGAAATTATTTTGGCGCATTGCGCAATTTTATAACGATGCAAGAGGAAAACGACTGTTTTTTCTTTATTGCCGATTATCATTCGCTCACCACGCATCCAAATCCGAAAGATTTGGCAAAAAACGTACGTCAAGTACTTGTTGAGTATCTTGCAGCAGGATTAAGTCCCGAAAAATCGACAATTTACGTGCAAAGCGATGTTCCCGAAGTGGCGGAATTGTATCTTTTTTTGAATATGAATGCGTATCTTGGTGAGCTGGAACGTTCCGCTTCGTTCAAAGATAAAATTCGCCAGCAACCGCAAAATGTAAATGCGGGTTTACTCACTTATCCGTCGCTGATGGCTGCCGACATTTTAATTCATCGCGCAACGAAAGTTCCTGTTGGAAAAGACCAAGCACAGCATTTGGAAATGACGCGCACGTTTGCAAACCGTTTCAACCGAATGTACGAAGTCGATTATTTTCCCGAACCGCAAGCATATAACTTCGGAAAACAATTAGTGAAAATTCCCGGACTGAACGGAAGCGGAAAAATGGGAAAATCAGAAGGCGAGGGAAATGCCATTTATTTGGCAGATACGCCGGAGGAAATTCGCAAAAAAGTGATGCGTGCCGTTACCGATTCGGGACCGCAAACGCCAAATCAGGAAAAACCCGAAGCAATCGCCAATCTTTTTCAACTGATGAACGTTGTTTCTGCGCCCGAAACGGTGCAATTTTTCGACGAGCAATATAATTCGTGCCAAATTCGCTACGGCGATATGAAAAAACAGTTGGCAGAGGATATGATAGCGTTTGTTGCGCCATTCAGCGAAAAAATAAAAGAAATTTCTGCCGACAACGATTATCTGAAAAAAGTAATGTTGTTAGGCAAGGAAAAAGCAAAAGCAAATGCCGAAAAAACGATTAAAGAAGTAAGGGAGATAATCGGATTTAGTGGGAATTGAGTTTTTGTTTATTATCACCGCTCTGTAATATATCCGCTAAATGAAATCGGTTGGCGCATATTGTCATTAACTGATAAAGTGGCTGTTCCCGATGTTGCTATATCTAAAACCAAATCAATGCGTCGCGTTGCATCATAAATGGCGATATGAGCAATCCAACCGCCTTTCCTTCCCGCTTCGAGGCGATAACTGAAATCTGTACTCTCAAATCGGATACCGCCTTCGGCAGGATTTGACGGTGCAACAAACGCTCGCCCGAAAAAGGGTAAATGCGCGGTAATCGTATCATTGCTCACGCTCAGAAAAAATCCTGACGTCAAATTGAACAATTCCCACGATGCAGGCGTGGTATGTTGTGCTACAAAGT
>Ga0131853_10009312_pt1 | contig 17970 bp, 14 predicted proteins | sample TergutLab28metaG_FD_92764 | JGI IMG/M metagenome (GOLD analysis project Ga0131853, IMG submission 92764) | Labiotermes labralis P1 segment gut microbial communities from Petit-Saut dam, French Guiana - Lab288 P1 (version 2) (version 2) | ecosystem: Host-associated > Arthropoda: Insects >... | reverse complement strand
TAAGGTAAGGTGAGGTGAGATAAGGTAAGGTAAGAGAGGTGAGATAAGCTAAGGTAAGGTGAGGTGAGATAAGGTAAAGTAAGATAAGGTGAGGTGTGGTGAGGTGAGATAAGGTAAGGTGAGATAAGGTAAGGTGAGATAAGGTAAGGTGAGGTGAGATAAGGTAAGGTAAGGTGAGGTAAGTTAAGGCAAAGTAAAGTAAAGTAACTAAGGTTCTCCTTGTGCACACCATATAGGCGCAGGGAGAAACAAGAAGTACAACGCAACACAACCTTATCCCCGGCACTAGATCGATACGGTCAGCTTCACGCTTCGGCCGCTTCATCCCGGACAGTTACCCATGGTACCCACTGAACAGGAGGCTGGGTGGGGCCCAACAGCCACCTAGGACGTTTTGGAAAAGAAAAAATCCTTTACCCCTGCAGGGAATCGAACCCCGGATCGTCCAGCCCAAAGTGCAGACATACACCGACTACGCTCGTATTCAGGAATCTTGTTTTAACACGTGGAAGATGATGGCAGCTATCGTACTGGAACAACTTCGCGATTCAAGCAATGTACAGAGTACTGTAACAACGAAGGGCTGGTGTTAGCAGTCCCTCTGCGACACACTGCACATTCAATTATTCACTTCTCTACCCATCTAGCAGGAACCTTCGCCTGTAAGATTGGCGAAATGTTACATGCTGAGTCTTACTGACAAAGCCAATATTTTCGTCCATGCACTCGCATTCGGTGTTTCTCAACCGCCGGGCCGCGGCCCGGTACCGGGCCCCCGGCATCAATTATAACGGGCCGCGAGAGATTCTCCTGGAATTGATAACTAATTTAAATGTAATTTTATACTTGTCACCATGCCACAACGTATGCATAATTGTACTAATACTCTTAATGATTACGCAATAATTATTAATACTTGTGTTAGTTTAATTATGAACTTTAAAAAAATGTTGAAAGGTACTGACGAGTAAATCTGTTGGGACCGGGCCCTCGTCTTATGAAAAAAGAATTTACCTGGCCGCGGTCTCACAAAGGTTGAGAAACACTGCTCGCACTATACACTGGCAAAAAATAAAAACTTTCATCCTAACATACGGCATACGAACCTGCAGCAGGATCCCCTACTGGGAACTCCTCAAACACAAGACAAATGAGAATAATAAGGAAAATATGAGCACACTCCTTTAAGTCTTCCATTATCTATTGGCTTCACCTACGTGTCCACTATACAATATTCGCATCACATGGGCAGTGGCCGGTCACAACAAAACGCTGATAACATCTCATAACAGGCCTAACAGATCGGTACATCCTGATTAATAGCTAGCAACAATATCGAGTACGCCACTAATGCAATAAACGTCAGGAATGGACCGATTAATGAAATGGGTAAGGACGGACTTGCAGGAATTAACATCATGTTCTGGCACGTTTCATCTTCGCAGAGTCGCAAAACAGGTCAGACATGATAAAAATGATGATGAAATTATCTTTAGACGTTTCAAAATTATTCCTGAAAAAAATAAGCTGTCTATAACCGAACTTAAAACCTCTTGAAGAATCAACTGTCGCGCGGAACTCTTAGCTATCTTGTGTCGCATTTCGGTGGTCCACGGTTAAATTATGGTGCCAAAAATGGTTATCCTACAGGACGATTTTCATGGTTTTCCCCAGCAAAACACGGAAACTTCCTTCAAACAGGCCACGACCACCTTCTTTGACATTAACATTCACACTTCATGATCATTCTGCAATTCAAGGCTTCTGACTATGCCTGAAAAAACGCAGTCAAGTAATTAATGACAACCCGCAGCACAGCCGCCGCTAATACCTAACACAATCAGCACGAAATACTCGCGACTACTCTGAACGACAAGCAATCAGCTGCAGACGGTAGGTAGCATACTCCAGCTGAAATGTGATGGCACACGGTGACGCACGGGAGGGGAAGTAGAGGGGAAACTAGCGAATGGAGTGGGTAGCCAGTACCCTTCACACTACCTCGGAACATGGTGAAACCAGCATTTCTACCTCTGATGCGCACACATCGGCTGCCAGTAGTCGAATGAACTGACGCCCCCGCCGATTTAAATGGACTAGTCCGTTTCGCCTAAAGACCAAATTGGTTTCTGCGCGTGTGCCATCACATTTAAAATGGCCTCTACATCCAATTCACGAAACACTGTGTATTCGGAACACCCTAAAAACTGAAATGTTCAAACACGATTTGCATTCAATTCTAAACACACATTAAAGAACTACTGGCCCCAGTTGTACGTGCATATTCTAAGTACCTGGTGTCTTGGCACCACTGAAATGTTTTCAGATAAACAGACACGTACTTGAGGGCCTAAGTACGCGGTAATCTACCGGCGAAGCTTATGCGCAAGCTAAGTACGGTGTGGCATACTATGCTACGAGATGGTTCGACATTCCTACACGCCTGCTTCCACAGAAACTTTTGAGCTCACGCAAGGAAACGTGGAACACGACTCTTCGCACACAGGGTGGAGCGGTTACAGGTAAAATGGTAGCAAGCAATGTTTCAGTCTCCAAGCGTTTCGTATTGTTGGTAGGACTCCAGAGATAAAGCATTCTGTCGCGTGAGCGCGCACTTCATTATGCGACCAAGTCGTAGGGATGACTCATAAACAGCTGCTTACATTCACCGCAGGCCCAAGACCCGGCAGCTATCAGAAGCCAATTGGAAGCGGGCAGAAGAATTACAATTCCGGCGTAAGTCGCGTCTGAGGCAAACCCTACGGCATGTTGAATTTCTTTAGCTCCCTTTCCAGAACGAATAATTCTCAAATGCTCTCTCCTTACTTGGGAGCCGGTAGGGTATAGTGACTGAGCTACGTGCAGCATGGGCCGGGGTTCGAAAGCCGGCAGCGGAAAGCGATTTTTCTCTCCTCCAAAACGTCCAGACCGGCTCTGAGGCAAAGACGGCCTCCTGTTCAATGGGTAACGGGGTTTCTTCCTGTGCCAGCGGAGTCGAAAGGTGTAATGACCGTTTACCTCCATTCAGCGCCGAGACCAGAAACAAGAAGAGCTATACCGAGGCAGAAAGATGTCATTATTAAATGACATAAAAGCGTACTACTGATATAAATTACAGGTAACGCTGTATTCTATAGGTAAACATACAAAACCAAGTAAAATAATTTTTATGACATTCCAAATTACGCATCACACAGTTAACCTTGCACGGTTCCACTGCGCAGTTATATAAGGTGAACTACTAAATGTATGCCATTCTGAACAGCAAACTGCGTGCCAACTTTAATGCATTAGGCCGGAAGTACGTGCTTAGACGGGCTTCGGCAGTCGTACATCAGGAGCAGCTTAGGCAAGACCACGCATTATTAAAGTGAAATATTACTTCCTTGTCTGATGGTTTCTTAGTTCTGTTTAACTACAGCAGGTTAATTAAATTAGTTACGAATCTTTCCTTACAAAATACTCACGAATAGACTCGTGTGCCTGCTGTAAACTACAGGAATATTATATTTTTACAGACAACTGCGCCAACCTCAAGTACACAAGCCCTGAAATGGTACCCACCCCCTCCCCCCTTCCAGCGGCGCAACAGCCCTACTCGGGGGTCGGCCGCCTCGCTGCAGAAGTTGCGAGACAACACACAGTGAGACAAGCCACACGTGGTAGGCCTCCTCTGGACACGGGATCGGCCCGTCGCAGAGACCACTACCTGACAACACAAAACACCCGAGCATTATGCCAAAAAAATAAGGTGCGACGTGAAGCTGTATGTTATACTGTAGCCTGATGGTTGTCTACCATAAAGAGAAATAACACACGTATTTGTACAGCGGTTTAATTTATTTAATGATTAACGCAAAACTGTACTTTTTTTTCAGATTGGCGAGTGTAAGTACGAAATTAGAACTCAAAAACAATCGTTTTAGGCTTTCCCCACCAGAATAGCGCAGTGATTACATGTCGGAGAAACTATGGCCAACAGATAACATGCACCGATAGATCACGTAGCGAATCTCGGGATCAATCAGCGGTAGTAAGTAGAAGATAAAATACATATATCTGTGTGGGAATTTGACAAAAAAAATTAACACTACGACGGGGCTACGATACGACCTCTTTTCCCCGAATATATCCTCTTTTCAGCCAAAGAAAAAATTCCCGTCGGGGCGAGTTTTTTCTACATTTGTACAAACGTCTGTGTTTTTAAATATCTGTTATTTCTTAGAACGTCTGCATATTTTAATGGCGCTGAACATGAAAAACAATATTTATATTACTGTATAAGGAAAGATATGATTGTAATATTATATTACCACTGTCCGAGTAAAAAGAAAATGAGTTCAGCAGATGATCTTCGGAAAATTTCGGAGCGGAAATTCTGAACTTGAACTCGATAAACCACATGCTAAATGGACGTCTCCCTCTGAATTTCATACCCATGAAATATAAAGAATTATTAGCAGAGAAACGTTGAGAGGGACTTCTACTTAATACAATTGTGACTATTTACCCTATACGTCTCAATTCTCCCCCTCCCCCCTTTACGGCTGTCCCCTTGCATATCATCAAGATTTTGTGTGTGTCCACAGTAATGTAAGAAAAAGCAAGTGTACAACAGCGGAAATGGACGAAAAGCTCGTCACGCAAACTACACATTCCAGCAGTGGCGTACCGAGGGGGGTGGTATGGGGGGGTTCAACCCCCCACCCCTGAAATTCCGAAGGTCCTCCAAAATCGTGCCAAACTCAACCCGATTTCAAAACTGTTAAAAATTGCTGAATTTAGGACGCCAACACACCAAAATGTTCGGAAAAAAAGGCAGTGAAATTCGAAAACTACCTAGGTTTGCGACTGTTTTACATTAGCAATGACAAATAAATTGGTTGTCATAGTAAATAATCTTAAAGTACCAAAAAATAAAAACATTTTACTATATGAAATGAAATTTCTTGTAGCAAATTACAGCTGCCTTCGGAACCCCTGACTAGGGGGCTACCGCCCCAAGATCCCCTTTCCCCCTGTCCTCTGGCCTCAACTGAATTTGTTGAACCCCCCCCCCCGAACAAAATTCCTGGGTATGCCACTGCATTCCAGGATAATGAAACGGTTGCAGATCACCATGTTCACAGCCCTTTTAAGGCATTTCTTTACCAATGCAAAAATAAATTTAGGGGATCTACCTACGCGTAGCCCTTAATGTACAAAGTATGTACAACACAAAATCTGCAATACAACCAGCCTTTCTGAAGACCCCTCCCCCCCCCCACCTAATGCGTTGGTCCCATGCAGCCACAGAGACTGCGACAACCTTAAACCGGGCCTGATTACATTCTGCAAGCAGCGCCGAAACATGAATACCGATACGTGGAGTCAGTGTAAAACCGAGCACTAAAGGTGATTACAATAGTACGAAACCATCAAAGAAAACCTAGGCTTTTGTGCACAGTACAAAAAAGATCACTGAGAAAATGAATATGAAATAAAAACTACATATAACCGGACGAAAAGGGGGACCAGTGTCAGGCTTTTGTATGCACAATGAACAGCCGTCGGGTTTTTACAAGGACGTAATTCCTAAACTCGATGAATATCTGAAGAAACGCTCTATAAAAGTGCAGTGTTTAATAATTTCCACGGTTCGCTGGAGACGCAAGGATGGGAAGAGCACTTACGAAACTACAAAAGTGAAACGCTAACACTTGAGGATAGCCAACCATATATACCAATATGAAATGTCCTGAATAAAGTCTTACACTACACAAAATGTCCCGAATATGATTCTTTAATTTCGTACACTTTTTTTTTGTGGCACTACAGCCAAAATCTGGCCGAGGCTGCCTAATTGTACAGGTACCTAGATCACACACAGACACCTACACACGCACCTGTTAGGACTCCTCTGAACGAGTGATAAGTTCGCTGCAGAGGTCGCTACGTGCCAAACACACAAGAAACGAACATCAATGTCCTCTGCGAGATTTGAAACCGCAATCCCAGCAGAAAAGTGGCATCAGCCCTATGCCTTCGACCGCACGGCCACCGGGATCGGACCTACAGGACATTACTACTGTAAAAATGAAACACGCTTCTGTTCCTGATAGCATTCTGTTTCCAAATACCCTCAGTCCCTGTTACTCCCGCTCTCCTTCCGCGTAGGCTATATAATGATATCTAGCTCCACACCCATACAAAACAACAGGCGGAACTGTTCGATGCATTTTCCTGAACATCTAAGGCTTCAGGGAGGCAGACAGAAAGACAAAAGGCTTCTCCAGTGAATGGTAAGAATCCTTCCTCGAACTGAAAATGCTCTGAAATTCTTCCTGAACTCAATTCGGCTCTGCTACTGTCATTCACACACAGGCCAATTTGAACTAATATTATAAACAGCCAACTAGATGCAACAATAACCATTTTATTAATAATTTCAATCATCTCAACATGTTTCGGGCGGTACTTTCGCCCATCCTCTGGAGCACTAGACTGTGTTTACAGCTTGTGGTATAGAGCACCGACGATGCTTTATACCACAAGCTGTAAACACAGTCTAGTGCTCCTGAGGATGGGCGAAAGTACCGCCCGAAACATGTTGAGATGATTGAAATTATTAATAAAATTATTATTGTTGCATCTATATGGCTGTTTATATTATTATATCAGTGATGCACGGTCACACAAACATCAAAAGCCAATTTCAACATCGCCACATTTTCGAAGTACTTATTAGCTATCTTCGTATAATGACTGACCTTGTGGGTATTTTGGTGTCGAAAAGTTAGTCAGCCAATACGTAAAAAAATAAGAGTTAAATTCTTGCATGAATATTTCGATTACCATACTCAAATCCCTCACTTACTTCTAGATGCTGCATTTATGAGTCACAACAGCAACTGTAAAAAAGACATCGATATCACTAACCAACCAGCTAAGTGCATGGGCCACAGCTCTTCTTCAGAAGCTAACAGCTCCTCAAGCTAGTCAAGAAATTGACCGCACATTACGGAACCCGTAGGTACATGACTCATGTCCACAACAATCCGCCCCTTGTCCCTATCCTGAGGTCGATTAATCCTGTCCATGCTTTCCCATTCTGTTTTCGATCCATTCTAATATTACACTCAGACCTATGCACAGGTCTTCCAAATGGTTTCTTCACAAAAACCCTATATGCACCTCTCCTCTCTCCCATGGTGTCATATGCCCCACCCGCTTCATTCTTCTAGACCTGCTCGCCCGCATGCAGAGATTACGAATCTCCTCACTGTGTAATTTGCTCCAGTTCCCTATTTTTTTTAAAAGATTTATTATACAGACAGTATACACAAGATGTACAAGGATGAATTGTAAAATTGTTCCTGTAACCAATTCCAATAGATATGTACAGTATGGAGCAAATGGTAAGGGGGTAGTAGAAATACAGATGTGAATAACGGCAGTGAAAAAGGAACAGAAAGAAAAAACACTGCGGTCCAGTTCCCTATTTACTCACACCTCTTAGACCCGAATATCTTCCTCAGCATCGTATTCTCTAACACCCTCAGTCTATGATTTCTCTAAATATAAAAGACCAAATTTCACACCCATACAAAACGGGCAAAATTCAATTCCTGTATATTGCGGTATTTATATTTCTGGATTGCAAACAGGGAGACAAAAGATTCCTGTTATTCCTGAAGCTCAATCTGCCCTTAATTTCTTCAAACATGCAATATGATGTCAGAAAATTTTTAGCTACTAATACCCTTAGTTATTTAATGATACTGTTTCACTGCACAGGTTACAAAGCGTCCACTGTTATTAAAAAAGAGGATCATGCCAGAATCTGACGGAATGTTTCACGATGCAAGCGCAGCCAGGTTTGATATATTCCTGGTTGCAGGACGCAATTACTGATAGGAAATGAAACACACGAAAGAGGCAAGTACATAATAGCAGCAAAAGAGAAGCAGTTACATACTGAATAAACTAAGAGCATAAAACACGCTGAGAGAAAGGAGTTGGCGAATCAGCTGAAGTTTCACATAATAATAGGCGTCGGGTAATCGGACGAGTGGCCTCATTTGGAGGAAAGAAACAGCAGCTCCGGCAGCAGACGTAATGAAAGCCGAATTCCTTGGAAAACTTGTGTTTGATATTGATCTCAGTTTACAAGGCTCTTCAATCATTAATGCATACATTTCATGAAATATTTCGGGCTTCAACAGTCTTAACCTGCAAATTATCTTTCGAGTGAAAGTCTTTCTGAGGATGGTGAGGTATGCTGGGAGGCAATTCTCTTCGACTTACCCATCGTACCATTTCCAGAGAACTGTTTGAAAGAAGCTACACTGTTTTAGCGAAGCTTAACCAAGAAAAAACCAACAGAATGAAGTCATACCCGAGACATTTTCTTCGTATCCGACAGACTGTATGAACGCTTGATTTACTTGGGGTGTTCGACAAATGGCAGTACTGCCTCGTTTGTGGGTGAAGTCACATCCGTGTTAAGGCTAAAATTTAGGCTGCAAGAATATCATTATCAACACATTTAAGGCAAGTTAATTTGAAAAGCCCGACCTCACCACTAAATATTTTACTAAACCCGTCATACGACGCGTCAATTTCTCCTTGCCTACATGATTAAAATTAACAAACCCTGCTGGATTGTTGATGAATAGCCAATAACATATGCAGTTTATATTGCCCGTTTCGTGTGTCTGTTTAGTTTCCTAAGTTGGTTAAAATCTTCGACAACGTCAGTTAAAACAACTTATCAGTAACGCAGCAGAACATGCAGTTCGGAAAACGATTCTCAAAACTCCTTTCTTGGACACACAATGGCACACAAATTGGTTCTAAGTGTTAGGCCTCCAGAACACGTTTCAGGCAACTGATTATACAGGCCTACAAACAGTACGATTTCAAACCCAACCCAAAATAAAACTCAGCGCAGTTTTTCCCACGTGACGTATTCGTTTGTACCTCACAGCACAAGAAACAGCCACAACATACAAACAGTCAGTCGTGTCACCTGAGTTACACAGTCAAGAGTTCAAGTTCAGCACGACCGCTCCGCTAACACAGTATGTTCCATATCCCTGTGTTCAAGAAATATTTCAATTCACGTAATAAGACCAACAAATGCACGTATTTAAAATGTGTTGTTACCACATACTATTTATCGCCAACACGTTTCAATCGCTGTCGCGACCATCACCAGGGTAACATTTTGCTAGTAACACTGGACACATACACTATCCTGTACGTGTATATCAGGGCTGGCCAACTTCAACCCACAGGAGGGCCACATAATTCGTTAAGGATCGCCTGAAGGCCGCACGTTCGTATACAATATATAGAAAGGGGGGGGGGGGGGGAGGGAGGACTGAATTAACTGGAGGTAGGTAATTTACAAAAAATAAGTTAGCTTAAATTACGGTTGAATGCCAAGGTACCTTATTACCTCGATGAAACACAAAGAAATGCTGGCTTACTGTGTGCTGCCTTAAGAGTGATGAGTTAAAGTTTCTAAACATCTTCTCTGCTAATCAAGTTGCCACATTATGTTCTGTACACTTATTGCGTTACGGCTGTTAAACTGTATTACTAAAACTATTCAAGTGACCGCGGGCAGCACGTTGGCGAACCCTGCTACAAGCCGCTGGTTCAGTAAGACACTCAACAGTACCGACATTCAGCACCCTAACACAACAGTACGCAACTCTTAAACTCTCTGCGTTAAGTACCACCTCAAATCACGACAAATTTTTCAGTACCGTAGGTTTTGTTGCCTCTGTCCGCCACATACCGGGCAACATTCTAAATTACTATCTGTATGGGTAAAATCATATAGAAACTGAACAAGCTCAGTTGGTCTAGGGTTCTCAAGCCTCCGGTGCCGTCCGAAAATACTACTACTATTACTACCATACTACCACCACTACTACTACTACTACTACTACTACTACTACTACTACTACCACCACCACCACCACCACCACCACCACCACCACTACTACTTCTACTATTACTATCTACGTCAGTTAAATTCAGGCCTCGTTCTCAAGCAGTACCTTAACCTACATCTCTGTCTACTAAGTTGTTTCTTTCCATTATATTTTCATAAAATGTTTGGAAGATATGGCAGAACTAGGAACTGATCAAGATTTATTAAACAAGCAGAGTATGGATACAGCTGAGGAAACCGGTGGAGCTGAGCTGCTATTGTGTCGTCTATCGTCTCTTGTCCCAGTATCACAGGTTTAGTAACTCCAAAATAGTGGCTACACTGACAGGACAAGATCCAGGTGTAAATATTTAGACATTTCAGCGTACTTTCTGAACCAAAACTGTGTTTACTCTTCCCTTGTGTAGGTCTAGTACATCAATTATCGAGCCACACGATATTCTTTGTTCATGTACTTCTCAATATGCAACAAAATTTACATATGGTTTGTGTTGATAATGGATTAGTTAACGTACAGTCCAATGTTGATTTTTCCAATGTACTCCGTTGCCTGTAACGAAGCTTACAAATTGAACGAGTCATCGCCAGGTACGTGATTCCGAAGAAGTTTCTTTTGCGTATGCACTACTCATATCGCCGATAAACGGTACACTCATAGCAATAATGAAGTCCTACTACACGGGAAGGTAAATCAACCCTCAGCGCACTGCACACAAGACACAGATCGCGATTCAATGTTTCCCAACTTTCTGAACGTTAAGAACCTGTCCTTAAGCATAAGAAAAAACGCGTATTTGCTCGTGCTAACAGTTGTGCTTCTCGAATCCTTTAATTGAGTAAACACACAACAAACCATTACCAACCAAGTAACCGTTGTAATTTGTATCACAACAAACGAAAAACATCCGATAACAGCAGTACATGTGCGATGAACAATGACGAGAAAGAGTCGGTGGCTGGAAGAACAGCTGCTACTGTGAAGCTATGTGAATTCGCGGAATACTTTGATTAATCACCCGCCACCCAGCATACAACTTTGAACCCCATTACGAGGTTACTATGTTGACGAGGGAAGATTGGACTAAAGCAATTGGTGCTCCTCCTGCGGTCAAAGGGCTCGTTTGGTTTACAGATGGATCCAAGATGAGGGAGGGGACCGGGGCTGGAGTCTACGGGCAATCGGTAGGACGAAGGCTCAGTTTCTCCCTAGGTAGATACGCAACAGTCTTCCAGGAGGATATATTCTATATGCTATCCTTAGCCTGTGTCTATGAGATATAATCTCAGAATAGACCGGAGAAATACGTGAGTATCTGCTCCGACAGCCAGGCGGCCTTGAAAGCCCTTAAAGCCGTCAGAACAACGTCCCCTTTGGTTCACCAGTGCCAAAAGGCGTTGAATGATATCTCTATTCAGCATTTGGTGGGCCTATTTTGGGGTCCCCGGACATGCCGGAATACGGGGTAATGAAATCGCAGATGGGCTCGCGAGGGGCGGCACTGCTCTGAGGTTTCTCGGATCCGAGCCGGCCCTGAGTGTTTCTAGGCGAGATTTACAAATGAGGCTCGGTCGCTGGCTGGTTAACCAGCACGGGGCCCAATGGCGAGGTCTTGGTGATACCCAAAGGCAGGCTCACGAGCTTATCTCGGGACCTAGTCTGGGTACCAGGGCAAAGTTTATGACTTTTAATAGGACTCAATCCAGAGTCGTAACTGGCCTTCTCACGGGTCACAACACCCTGAGGAGACATCTCTACCTACTAGAGCTGCTTGACAGCCACCTGTGTAGAAAGTGCGGGGTGGAAGAGGAAACCTCGGCTCACATTTTACGTGAGTGCGAGGCTCTGGCCTCACTCAGGCATGCGTACCTGGACTCCTTCTTTTTGGAGCCCGAGGATATTTGGAGTTTTGGGGGGCCATCTGGAGCTATAGCAAGGCAGCGGGGCTCCCATGATTCGATATGGGGCACAAAGGGCCCATCTTAATTAAGGCCTAGGTGCATCGGGGCTGAGAGGCCCCGAACCTAAATGCAAAAAAAAATCAATCACCCGCCACACCACAGGGAGGGTGGGGGGGTTCCGTGGCTAACAGGTTATGAATCACTTGACTAATATACTGTAGTTCGAAAATACACAACAAAACGAATAAAAAGTTTCAAACAGGCCTTCATATGAAAACCCTTATTAACAGACAACGTAGATAGGGTACGGACAGGCTTACACATCCTTGTATATTCTGTATGACTATGTGCTGCACCACACACCGGCGGCGGGCGGCATCGTCTGTCTTTATGCACGGCAACAGCTACGAGTGGGCTTGCAGATTCCTGAGCGGCTTCCGCGTTCAGCTGCACAACCTGCACTCCCAAGAGCGCGGTTCTTTGTTATTTACGTGCTGACTCGACAGCTTAGCGGTCAATGACAAATAAGCACAAGCACAAGGCCAAGAAGACAACACAACACTACCGCTACTAGTACCACCACCACCACCATACTACTATTACTGCTACTACTAATGCTACTCCAGATACTTCTACGCGCAAAAATGCTTTACTCGAGTCGAACCATCAGACAGACGAGCACTGCACAGCAAAACCACAGTAACTCCGCCAGAAGGCAATTCATCCATCCATCTTCGCAGTGCACTTGCATCTACACCTACGCCTACTCCTACTTCATGTGGTCTCTTCCCATCAGGTTTCCAACTACATTTTTGCATGCAATTCACAACTCTCCCGCAAGCTACAAGCTGTGATGGAACGTCCTAGCAATATTTAGTGAACAGTCAAAACACAGAACTCCTCATTACGAACATAGTGAAGCCGCCGTAACTTTCTCTCTCTGTTCGATCCAAACATTCTCATCCGGGACGTGCTCAATAACCGGCTTTGAAGTCCTTACGAAAACAGCCCAAATTTCGTACATGTACAACAGCAAGCAAAATTAGTTTGTTAATAACTGAACATTAACAGAAAAACAGGAAACAGGAGTTTACACTATTATATTTTGTGTTAGACAATTCTGTAGTCAAGACTGTGGGCAGAAATGAAAAAACAGCCAAATCACACCACCATCGCTTTGTAAACGGAATCTGTATTGTCTAGTGGCCTTCAAAAACATTTATGAATTATATGAACGTTAGTACCCAGCTATTAAACCTTGCAGCTTCCACGTTTCACTTCACCGAGCCTTCGAAAGCCCATCCAATACCCTTTCCTATGTCCTGCACAAAGTAAATTAGAGCATTTCGTTTTTAGTAATGGTTCCCATACACATTACCGGTTTTCATCTCAACGTACAGGCAAGGGCTATGGATTTTCACGAACTTATTACGTTCATCTTCACCGAACGATATGATTTGTACTGGTACAGTCCTACCTGTGCTGAATTCAGTACGACGCCATGATGGCATATGAAAAGACTGAAGAATAGCTCCATAAATTCTTAACCGCAGGATTGCATGGGAGTATATGGTCAAATTGGCGCGCCGGCCGTTCTACTCCCTGTGAAAGACTACCGATATCTAGTAGACAAGGTGGCCCCAGAACCAGTCGGGACGCACTGACGAAAAGCAAAATACCGTAACTACGTAACTTTAGCGAAAAACAACTCTGGAACTCCCTGAGGATGATACTAATGTATCGAAACATGTAGGGGTGCTTATAATATATTGTTAAAATAAAAAATATATACATATTGTGCAATGCTGTTTGCAATAAAAACTATAGTAAAATATCTTTCTCCTGTCGCAGATCGAAACCCGATTCTTCGGCCGTGCTGGCTACAGTTTAGACCCTATATACCGACCGAGTTAACGTGGCTGGTAGCCACTTAAAACCCTTGTCAACATGACGTGTCTTGTGCTACTATTAAATCTCTGAAAACAGTGATTAAAAGGCATGGAACAAGGTCGCTACCTTTACGCTCCTCACACTCTATCGACGGCGTGTAAATACTCCACGCAGCCATAGCATATTGCACTGACACTACTGGCGCCTCTCAACAAAACACAGGATCGTTACGTTGCATGAGACGAGAACAAGGATTATCAGCTCCACGCCGTTCTGAAGAAAAAAAAAGTTTTTCGTAAACTTTTCTTTGGAATATTAATATGTATTGATCTCGTGTTCGTTCCGGGTTTCTTTTAGTTCAAGTTCAAAATAAAGTAATTGTTCATTGATTTTTAAACTTAAGAAGCAAGGTAAGAGAAAGGAAAAATAAAAAAAACCTGAAAGAGTATGGTGTTCTAATTTAAACAACAGCAGCGCTATATGAAACGACAGCATACATTTCTTTCCCCATATTATGCTTCCCAGCAACACCACGGACTGCCAAAAAATTCCCATGTAAACCGGAAAATCATGGAAGACATTCTGGGAGGAGTTTACAACACACACACATTTTCCTTCGAGTATTTCGGCTCATGAGTTGATGCTAGCAGGAAATGTGAATACAAAGAACTTCACAACATTTAGGGGACATCACCCACATTTAACTGACAAACTCATCGAAACCTGACCTAATTCGACAGCCACCTATCAAGAACACAAACAACCCAAAACAAAGCCGAGAACTGCGTTCTTCTGGCATATTACGCAGCGAATAGTGGTAATTCCTTACCGACGTTTCGGGACAACATAACGGTACCATCTTCAAGGGTTAAGAATCCAAAAAACAAAACATTCTTGGTCCTTGACAGCTCTCGAAACGTTCGTAAGAAATTGCCACTACTCGCTGCGTAATAATCCAGAAGAGCGTAGTTCCCATCTACTTCGCGGCGCATGCCTGAAATCACGCATAGCAGAAAACAAAACTTAAATACTGCGCTGATATGCATCATAGTAGGCCAGAAAAGCCACATCCATACACAGCAAAAAACCAATGCCAACGCCTAAAACGACGCCGATATGATTTTAGTCTTATGTGTATCGTGTATAGTATAGAAATAAACTGATAAAACCAACCTTATGTGCAAGGTTGGATTTATAAGCTGACACTGATATGAGTTTAAACAGTGATAATGTGATATGAAGGTAGAGGAAAACGATAAGAATATACAGCAAAATGCGAACACACACGTAAAAACTAAAGCAATCGAAATAAATGTAACTTCACAACAGCCCACACTAGTTTAATATAACTTGATTTTTCACAAAGCTGTCCCTATTCTTAATCCCATGCCACAATGATATGGCGGAGCAGCGGCATGGCGCCGCCAGACAGCATACAAAATGGCGGCCGCCCGAGCCACGCAAGAGACCCACCACGAAGGTGTCATTCACTTTACATTTAGACTAACCTACATCTATATTATAAAGTTTTTATATTTAATTACATTATTATTATTATTATTTGTGAAATATTATTGGTATTTATTAACCTACGGAATTTTTATATTATGACGCTGCGATTACGTCTTTAAAAGCGCGAAGGCTTGCACTGGTTCAGCGCTTAGCCGTGATTACGCACGGTCATATAACGAAAACCCCGCAATATTTGAGTGAGGTCGTCGTCAATGTCCGTATCATCTGAATATGATTATGCACAAAAATGACGTTAATCGGCTCCGTGAGAACGTCTTGAGCTATTTACTGTGCAATATTCTCTCTTTGCGTGCTCTATGCATGTCGGACACGACTCTTTTTACACTGAAGCCCTGCACACGATCTTCAGAGTTCCTCTGCTAATCCCACAAATCTGCAGTTTTTGAGTGTTCCTTAATTTTCAACGTACGATTTCCCTTCTGCACACACGAGTTTCATCGCAGTAAGAAGGGGAGAAACGAGGCTTGTCTTTAAAGGCTCTTCAACACAGCGAATGATAACCGGTGTTATTCATTACAATGACAGACAACACGAATGCTCTGGAAACAACTTTTAAAATATGGAATTCGGCGTTAATTTCCTCAGAGTGATCAGTAAAGAAACGCACCTATTGTAAATGCGAAACTGACTTTTTTCTGGAAAACATCCGTCAGCTAACCCACATGATTTAGTGTACGCATATTATTCTCTATTCTCCTCTTATCTTTAAAAACGGAGAATTTTTGGCCACATTACCTGTCATTCATCTTACAGCAACTTTGATGATTGTTCATTTAAACAGTAAAAGGTAAACCTGTCCCATTACAGCCCTGGACGGGCCCTTAGGGCTCCATGAGGTTGACGCTCCCTGAATATCTAGACATACGAAGGCGGTAAGGTTGTCAGCCCAACGCATTGGCGGCTTTTAAACCCCCCCCCCCCCAGGAGATATCACTAGTACTCATTTCTGTTAGAGGCTAAGTCGACCCCAGGGCCATAGTGCGGCCGGAAGGATTAAGACAATGAAAAATCCGAATGACCCCGCGACCTTACAGCGTGCAGCGAAATGCCTCAACCAACTGCGCCACCGCGTAATCCCATCATCTAAACAGTACACACCTGCAACCCCTACATGTCCCATCTCACACACTCCTCCTAGGCACACTGTCCTCGCAACCACTGCACCACTGTACTCCCTTACCAAGCCCTTCCGCTGTTACATCTTGCACATACCTACTGAAAGGCTAACGGCTTCAAACCTGTCGACATCTACACTTCACGCTACCTTCGATTCCTATACCTTCTCTCATTTTAACCAGTAATTTCTTAGCGGAGTGAAACCCTCCCATTACATCAAAAGAAGTATTTATCCCACTACAGTTCACATTATCTCTAAGTTCTTATATGGCGACTCTCATTTCCATGTCCTCTTGCATTCGGCAATGATTTTCCTTCACTAACAACGCGCCGAGCGATCCTCAGCACAACATAAGCATGGGCTGTGTGTTTCTGACACTTGGCAACTTCGTGAAGTGGGTAACAGCTGTCCGCTTCGCGCTAGAAGCGAACACGTTAAAACTAAATATGTGGCTTGTGTTATGCACGACTCGGAGCTTCTACTGCTGGCCTTCCACTTTAAAAAATACAATAAAATGTAATTAAAAGGGCGCATTCTAAAAACTACTTCAAAGGAACGCTTGAATTTCACGAATAAAATTCCACACCATTAAAGCAAGTTTCAGATTTCTTAGAGTGATACACTGAACGGTTCGAAGCGAGCAAATAAAACTGTATAATAATGCACAACCCAGGCAACTCGCTAAATCTCGTGGTTAGCTTGATATCCCGGCCCCAGAGCAGTCGGGATGCTGTGGTGGCGATTTCTTGCCGCTTCCTGTAATAAAACCTCGATTCTTAGGTCAGCTTGCCTGTTAGCCTGCCGTGATGATGGTAGCCTAAAAATACCCCAACGTACCCTAAACCTCATGCAACTAAACAGAGAATGCTTACAGAAACACGACGGACTAACCACATATAACGACACAGGAGGCGGAACATATTCAAGCACAAGGCCAGGAATAGAGAATATCGAAGTCTGCGGTCAGGCCAAAAAGAACTTTACCAATAAACACGCTTTCAAATAGGGAACTATCTGTCGTACACTTATCAGCATACGAGCTATGGCTAACCCGCATAAAACACAGTCCCCAAAACACAGGCCGGCAAAGAAGTTGACTGTTAAACGACGACGGTGATACCGGTGATGGCAGTGGTTCCCAGACTTTTCTGTCCGCGGCCTAAAACGTCAATCACACTTGTCTTCTGCGAGCGTCACAACGCTTAAAGACCAGCAAATGACGCAAGATTAAAGCGTAAGTCTTGTTCTGCAGATCGTGACCATCAGCCGATACGCCCATGGGTTACGAGGAAAACATCCGAGAACGTAAATGCGTCCACACTTGTTGAAATTAAGAGACTGGATTCATTTGAAGAAATACGTCAACATGCACTATCCTTTTCTTTATCTCAGTATTTAACCAACTTGATGAAGAAAAATTGTTTCACAATAAGTTTTATTTTATGCCTCTACATGTTTCGAGAGGAAGCTGAGGGTGTTTGAGAATATGGTGTTGAGGAGAATATTTGGACCTAGGAGGGACGAGGTAACGGGGGAATGGAGGAGATTGCATAACGAGGAGCTAAATGATTTGTACTCCTCACCC
>Ga0131853_10009311_pt1 | contig 17971 bp, 18 predicted proteins | sample TergutLab28metaG_FD_92764 | JGI IMG/M metagenome (GOLD analysis project Ga0131853, IMG submission 92764) | Labiotermes labralis P1 segment gut microbial communities from Petit-Saut dam, French Guiana - Lab288 P1 (version 2) (version 2) | ecosystem: Host-associated > Arthropoda: Insects >... | reverse complement strand
CTGTTTCTCTGTTGGTAGACACTTTTGGTACGGGGCTGGTGTCGGACGAGCTTATACTTGCCGCAATCAATAAGCATTTTGACCTGCGACCTTCCGCAATCATTGAACGGCTTGGGCTTCGGAAGCCGATTTATTCTCAAACCGCTGCATATGGACATTTCGGACGCAGTGACCTTGACTTGCCGTGGGAGCGGCTTGATATGGTTGATGTGTTAAGAGCGGAGTTTTAGTGCATATTCGACTTGCGTAAAAATGGCTCTGATTTCTCATGGCTGGTGAGCATGTGATATTTATCCGGGCGGCGGTATGCATTGCCGTGTATTTCTTTTTGGCGATAATCCCTCAGTTCATTCATGGGGAAGCTTGCCATAAAGATACCTGCGGCTTCACCCGCTTCCACGACCAAAGTATCACGGTTTTCACCGCTACCCCCTGCCCGATAAGCCATTCCGTCAAAAGCTGATGAGTGTCCGTTGCAATCGGGATGCCCATATGGGTAATTCGCAGTAGCAATCCCAACCATGTTTTCATAAGCACGGCCGCGTAGCTGCGAAAGGCGGTTGATATCCATCGGGCAAGCATTCGGCACAAGGATAATCTCAGCACCCTTAAGCATGAGGATTCTTGCACTTTCGGGCTGTTCACGATCATAGCAAATCATTGCGCCTATTTTTACAATTCCGTTTCGAGTATCTAAATCTGCTACAGGAAAATCATCCCCTGCGGTTAGCAGTCCTTCGCCAGAATCAAATACACAAGTATGGACTTTGGCGTATATCCGTTGCTCCACATTTCAGGAAACAAAGCTATATCTGCGCCCATGATTTTTGCCACCTTGCAATAAAACAGTCCTATTTCCAGATTGCGCGCTGTTGTAGCTTCAGGGCGTAGCTGCATGAGAGCTACATTAAAATTCTTAGTGTTCATCATTACCTCCCGGTGTATTTTCATTCATTGGCATATCCAAAGCATATTCCCCACGGGCAAATGCGGTGAGGTCAAGTTCTAGAGCTTCCAAAACCTTACTGGCGGTAATAAAAGACGAGGTTGACAGCTTACGTTCGCCGCTTTCAAACATCTGATAATGGCGGATCGTAATCCGTGCTTTATCGGCTGCTTGCTGCTGTGTCAGTCCATGTTTTTTGCGGGCGGCAAGCAGGATTTTACCTTCATCTTGCTTTATTTCGTTTAGCATGGTGTCCCCCTCTATATCTCTACTTCACTAAGCATTTTGTATATAGGGTCATCTTCAGGAATTTCTTCAATGGAGTATTTGCCTTTATTAAACGCCGTTATGTCAAGGTCAAGGGCAGATAACACTGCATGAACTATGCGAAAAGAAGAAGACGAAAGATTGCGGTCATGTCCCTCAAACGTCTGATACTGCTTCAGCGTAATCCCTGCCTTTTCAGCTACTTCTTCCTGTGACAATCCCAATTTTTCACGTTGACCAATCAATATCCCTCTTTCCGGCACCATCTTTATTAATGACATTATAAATCCCCTTTATGATTTACTTACGCACAACTGTACATGATGTCAACAGGCATCTACTAATAATGATAATAAAAAAAATTTAGGAGGTGTAGAATTTGTCTACCAAAAAATTAGTCATATGCGAAAAGCCCAGCCAAGCCCAATCATTTGCCGCCGTCTTTAACGCTAAAAAACGTCAGGACGGTTTTTTTGAGGGTGACAATTGGCTTATATCATGGTGCTACGGTCACCTTGTTGAACTGGCTTCAGCCGATGCATACGGAGAACAATACAAACGCTGGACATATGATACTTTGCCGATTTTGCCGGATGTATGGAAGTACAAGGCTTCCGATGGTAAAAAGAAACAGCTTGATATCCTGCGTTCATTGATGAAGCGTAAGGATGTGGACTCTATTGTTTGTGCTACAGATGCCGGGCGTGAAGGGGAACTTATCTTTCGCCTAGTATATGAGCAATGCTCATGCACCAAATCAGTGCATCGGCTCTGGATATCCAGCCTTGAGGATGCGGCTGTTCGGGAGGGCTTCAAACGGCTTCGTCCGGGTGCTGATTTCGATAATCTTTACAAAGCGGCACTCTGTCGGGCAAAGGCTGACTATGTGGTCGGCATTAATGCTACAAGGCTCTTTTCTTGCTTGTATGGTATTACGCTTAATGTTGGTCGAGTACAATCCCCCACGCTGGCACTCATTGTAAATCGTGAAGCAGCGGTTAATGGTTTTATATCAGAGCCGTTTTATACGCCGGAGATTAATTGTGGGGAATTTACCGCATCCGGCGAAAAATTAAAGGACGCATCGGAAGCGGAAACAATTCGCTCTGCATCCGATGGGCAGGATGCCGTTGTCATTTCGGTGGAAAAACAACGCAAGGCTATCGCACCGCCAAAGTTATATGATTTGACCACGCTCCAGCGTGAAGCTAACAGGCTCTTTGGGTTTACGGCACAGCAGACTTTGGACTATGTGCAAAGTATTTACGAAAAAAAGCTGTGCAGCTACCCTCGCACAGACAGCCGATATTTAACCAGCGACATGGCGGCTGGTCTGCCTAAGTTGGTTCAGAACATTACGGCGGCGCTTCCATTTGCCGGCAACATTAATCCAACAATCAATGTGTCCACTGTTATAAAAGATGCAGGCGTTACCGATCATCATGCGATCATCCCCACAGTGGCGATACCAAATGCGGATTTAACCTCGCTACCGAGCGGCGAGAGAGATGTGTTATTTATGATTGCCGCACGGTTGTTATGTGCCGTTGGCGAGAAACACAGCTATGAAGCGGCTACAGCAATATTAGAATGCGGCGGCAACCATTTCACTGTTAAAGGTCGGACAGTAATTCAGGATGGCTGGAAAGCAATAGATGGTGTATTTCGTGCCACTTTGAAAAACAAACCGGAGGATGATGGCGGCGAGGACTCTACTGCCCTGCCGGAGCTTACTGAGGGACAAATATTTACGTCTGTGTCGGCAATCGTCAGGGAAGGCAAAACTTCGCCGCCTAAACGATACACCGAGGACACCCTGCTTGCGGCAATGGAAACCGTTGGCGTAGAGGATTTTCCTGATGATGCCGAGCGCAAGGGTCTAGGCACACCGGCTACACGCGCCGCCACTATCGAAAAGCTGATAAAGACAGGCTTTGTGGAGCGGCAGAAGAAAAACCTTGTGCCAACTGCAAAGGGGGTAAATCTAATTGCTCTACTGCCTGATGACATTAAATCCCCAATACTAACCGCCGAATGGGAGCAGAAGCTCAAACTTATTGAACGAGGCAAACTTTCAGATTCAGAATTTATGGATGGTATCGCCGTTCTTACACAAGAGCTTGTGGCAGCGCACAGCGTTCCTGTTGCGGAGTATATTGCTCTGTTCTCTGATGTATCGTGCAATGTCACTTCTGAATCAACAGGACAAAAACAAAGCGGTATCATCGGCGAATGTCCTCGCTGTAATGCATCGGTAGTTGTTAAGTCAAAAGGCGGCAGTCGTATGCCGGATTATTACTGCTCTAGCCGATCTTGCAAATTTGCCATGTGGAAGGACAATCGTTTCTTCGAGGCTAAGAAAAAGAAACTTGATAAAAAGACCGCCGTTGCGCTTCTCAAAGAGGGGCGCATTTTCTTTTCGGATTTGCACAGCGAAAAAACCGGCAAAACATACGCCGCTACGATTCTGTTGGAGGACACCGGCGACAAGGTAAATTTCAGGCTCGAATTTGGCAACAGTATTAAATCAAATAATTAATAAGGAGGCTCGCCTATGATATTTACAACAAATGAAGTCAAGATTTTTACCGATACGGAACGGCGATTGCTGCTCCTTTTTTGTGCTGACACGGTTGCCGATACAATCAATACCTTACACCAAGCACTTGCGGATATATTTGACCCGGAAGACCGTGTCGCCGCTGAGAGCCTAATTTCAAAGCTGGATGGCATGGACGCGGCTGCTGGCATAGATACCATTTTGGAAAGCGAGGGGCTGTATGTCGGATAAAACAAACAAAAAGCCCAACCGCAAGCGCAATGTTCATTTTCATTTATGGGCAACAGAAGAGGAAGCCGCTCTAATCCATCAACGCATGGCTAGTGCTGGTGTAGTTAGCTTGAGTGCATATCTACGCAAAATGGCTATCGATGGCTACCACATAAATGTTGACCTAACCGATGTGCGGGAGCTGGTATCTCTTTTGCGGCGATGCTCAAACAATCTTAACCAAATCGCCAAGCGCGCCAACGAGACACGAAGCATCTACGAGGCTGACATTGAGGACTTATGTCAGCAGTATGACAAGCTGTGGGATGCGGCAAATGGCATTTTAGCTGGGCTGGCGAAGATAAAATAAGCAGCCATGTCCAATGTGACAGACGGCAAACAATTTGAAAATAAACAAAATAAGACTTGTAAATACCCTCTAATCTAAGTTAACATGGGATTAGAAGTAAAATAAATCCAAAACTAAATCTAGTGACTATATGGACTTGGGGTGAAAATATGAGACTTATTTTGAAATTATTAGCCATGCCATTTGCATTGGTATTTACTGTGATAGCTGCTTTTATGAAATTCATACTGTCGGCATCCGCAATCTTTTTCAGCATAGCATCAGGGTTGGTATTCATCGGTGCGGTGATTTTATTTATCAGCGGCGAACCGGTGGGCGGCGTTGCTTTCTTGGTTGTGGCGTTTCTCGTCAGTCCATTTGGCATTCACTCTCTTGTTGGGAAGCTGGTTGATTTGATAGACCGTGCTGGAAGTGCGCTCAGAGGGTTTATCACCAGTTAATCTTGTATCATCTATAATTTTATATAGTAGCAATGACCATATAACAATATTGGCTCACGCTTATGCGTGAGCCAATATTGCGTTATAGGGATTTTATACACATATGACTTTGCGTGGAGGGAGGTGATTTTCATGTTGCTGACCGTAAAAGAGATGGAAGTGCTTTGTATATTTTATGATGGCACTCTATCTTCAACTCTTGATCTGCTCCGTCATGCCGAGGCGGAAGGAACAGCACCGCCAAGCCGAGCGGCAGACATTAACAGCCTAATCGAGAAACTGTCAAAAGTAAAAGAAGGCGATAACATTTGCCTTGCTTTTGACTCCGAAGAGTAATGGAAACAGCAGAGCGGCTCCGCGTCACACTACTGGCGCGGATTGCTTTTGCTTTTTATTCCCTGCTGGTACAAGAGCATGTTTCCTTCAACTTCCGTAGAGAGATACATTCAGCAATAAATTCACGGCCTTCTTCGCTGAGTGACAAGATATCAGACAGGACATCGCCTGCCGTTTGGCTCTTGGTCATTTTCTTGTCTAATCCTGGTACGCCATACATTACATCTTTCATGCCGAGTATATATTCTGCGGACACACCGTAATACTCAACAAGCACCCGAACGGCACGCAGAGGCAGTTCGCTCTCGCCTGTTTCATATCTTGAATATTGCTGTTGTGACATTCCAAGCAATTCAGCGATAACCGATTGCTTTATGTCCTTATCTTCCCGGAGATCAAGCAATATTTGGTTTGTTGGTTTCACGTCATACACCTCCTATAAGTAAAAATTTATCATACTAATATATGATGTATTGCATTATCTCCACAAATGATGTATGATATTTATATACAATATATATGAGTATGCGAGGTGAGTTTATGAATAACTTGGCATGTGCTTTCACAGGTCACCGTCCATCACGTTTTTCTTTTGGCTATAACGAGGATGACGAAAGGTGCATTAAGATTAAAACAGTGATGACAGAGCAGATTAATACGTTAATTTCTAATGGTGTGACAGAGTTTTGTTCGGGCATGGCTCTTGGCGTTGATCAATGGGCAGCTGAGATTGTTTTAGAAATAAAAAAATCTCAACCTAATCTTCGCTTGATAGCTGTACGCCCTTGTGAAACACAGGCAGACAGATGGTCGGCTTATCAAAGGGAGCGGCACTATGATACGTTGGCTCAGTGTGATGTTGTTATGACTCTTCAAACCAAATACACCTACTCGTGCATATCTGCGAGGAACAGATATCTTGTTGACCACACCAAATATTTGTTGGCGATTTACGATGGAAGCTCAAATGGCGGCACCGCTTACACAGTAAGGTATGCAAGACAGCAGGGACGACAGGTTATTAGTGTCAACCCTGAGACATTGGCAGTTATTTAGCACTATAGCAATTAACAATTGATTATTTCAGTGGCTATCATTCTTGTGTCAAAGCTGTAGTTATAAAGAAAAATAAAACGGAGGCGATTACATGGAGCGTTATAATTCACGCACAGTCGATGAGCTGGGAAGATTGATTTTGCACGGTGACATTAGAAAAAAATTCGGCCTTGAGACGGGCGGCAATGTTTCCTTCATGCTTGTTGACACCATAATCATCTTGCAAAAAGCAGAATGTGATGCAGAGTCGGCATGCAATATCTGTGAGGTCAATGATCTTGGCATGATATGTTTACCAAGTGAGCCACGGGCAAAGCTTGGCCTAGAGGCTGGAGACAAGGTTGCCGTGTACAATATCGACAACATAATTATTTTGAAGCCAGAGGAAAAAACAAACGCAGCATAAAGCACAACCAAACATTTCAGAAGGTTTTATGCAGGAATGATAGTCAGCGAAATACACAATTGCTATAAGACGAGTAGTTCGGAATCTATGCCGTTCTGCTAAGTGCCGTCCATGATATCGGAGCAAAGATATCGGGCGGCATATTTATTTTCGAGGAGGAGGTGCAATGGCAACCACAAGAATCATGGCTTTGAAAATCGGTCGGGGCCGTAGCGTAGCACAAGCATTAAAAGACAGTATTGATTATATGGAGAACCCTTTCAAAACAGACAACGGCGAATGGATTTCATCATACGAGTGTGATGCCCGGACAGCCGATAACGAGTTTCTTTTGTCCAAACAGAAGTACGCTGCCATCACTGGCCGTAATCAGGGCAAGCGGGATGTCATCGCATACCATGTCCGGCAAAGTTTTAAACCGGGAGAAGTTACGCCGGAGGAAGCAAACCGTATCGGCCACGAGCTTGCCATGAGGTTCACCAAAGGCAAATATGCTTTCATCGTCTGCACCCATACAGACAAGGCTCACATCCACTCGCATATCATTTGGAACAGCACGGCACTAGACTGTACAAGAAAGTTCCGCAACTTTTTCTTTTCTGCAATCGCACTGCGCCGCCTAAGTGATTTGATTTGTTTGGAGAACGGTTTATCCATCATAGAAAATCCAGGACTAAGTCAAGGCAGAGACTATGGACGGTACATGAACAGGCCGCCGTCATTTCAAGATAGGCTCCGCGCAGCCATTGATACTGCACTGGAACAGAAGCCGGAAACCTTCGAAGCGTTTCTTGACCTGATGCGTGGTCTTGGCTGTACGGTTATAGACAGTGGAAAGCATTTGAAATTCTTTGCTCCACCAGCCGAGGGCTTGCCGGATCATTTCAAGAAACCTACACGGTGCAACACACTTAAAGGTGATTATACCGAAGCTGCTATTCGTGAACGCATCGCCGGAGTGCGTGTTTTATCTTCTGCCGGTAGAGCATCCACGCCTGACATTCCACGCCGTCCAAGTCTGCTCATAAATATACAAAGCAAGATACAAGAGGGCAAAGGCGCCGGCTATGAACGATGGGCAAAGCTCCATAATCTAAAGCAGATGGCTCAAACTCTTATCTATCTTCAAGAGCAGGGCTTGGATGATTACGATGTCTTGAACGAAAAAGCATCAGCGGCATCTGCTCGGTTCAATGAATTATCGGATAAAATAAGAGAGCTTGATGCTGGGTTGGATTCTAACTCCGCTCTGCAAAAGCAAATCATTACTTACTCAAAGACTCGCAAGACCTATGTTGAATATCGCAAGGCTGGATACTCTAAACAGTTTAAGGCTCTGCATGAAACAGACATAATTTTACACCAAGCCGCCAAAAAATACTTTGACGAACTTGGTTATGGCAAAGAAAAGAAGCTGCCGACCGTAGCTTCACTTCGTTCAGAGTACGCCACGATGCTAGATGAAAAGAAAAAAGCCTACCGGGATTATCGGCAGGCTAAGTCTGAAATGCAGTCACTCTTGACTGCACGTACCAATGTTCAACGCTTACTCAATATCACTGAGCGGTCAGAACGCGACCACGAAAAGCCTACGCTCTAACTTTAGTCACGCAACAAAATAGCGGCCAAGGGCTACGTAGCCGACCACGCAACGCGGGGGCGATCTGGGGGTCTGGGGGCTTGCCCACAGCGAGCTAGGCTAGATTGGCTACGCGGCGTTTTTCGCCGTGGAGTCAATCTAGCACTGCTCGCGACATGATGCAAACACCGTGAAAAGCCTAGAAATTCGAACCATTGTTTCATACTACACTCGAATAGTTGAACAGATTAGTAGTAAGACATCACGTTGCGTGTGTTGCTCAATGATATTCCTCATTTAGCAACATCAGATTGTTACCGTCTTTATCAACTCTATAGTCAGCCGTGTACAAGAAACTACCGCGCCAACCAAAGTCCTCATTAAAGCCCCAAACATAAACAGTAAATTTCACATAGTCATCAGTTACTTCAATACCTCGAAACCCCATATGACTTGACTCTTCAAATATAGGTAGACTTTTCCCCATGAATAGTGTAACTGATTTTCCCCTATCTGGTTGCCAGCGAACAAGATTGATTACAGGACTCCATTCGTTAAGCATGGCGTCAGTTGAATGTGCGCCGTATATATATCCGTCATTCGCAAAAACGAAAATGTCGTGAATATAAACATTCAGAAACTCTTTTCCTGACCCATCTGGTCGAACTCGAAACCATCTGGCTTCGTTGCCCTCCCATTCAATATGATAAATCCAACCATTAATAACAATGAATCTTGGATTCCATTCCCCGAAATCAAAGGACTCTGTCTTACTCCCATCTCTTCTAACACGGAATATACCGCCATAAAAGAAATTTCCGCTTCCTTGAAACTCACCTACACTTAAAATTATCCAATCGTCAACTACACCAAAATATACAAGCTCTTGAGGGCGAATCCATACATCCCAAAATCCTTCTCGCTCAAACATCAAAGGTTGAAAAACCGCAAGTTGTACCATATTTGTACTGTTGTCGTCTATTGCATAAATAACAAGGTTGTTGCACTCAATTCTGCTTCCGTATCGCAAAATGCCATCATCCCAAAGGATATTAATTTCACCATAACATACTATGTTAAATAAGGATTCCGAATGAGTTAATTCTGTATGGTGAATCCGATGACGACGAATTTGAGAACCTATTAAGTACGTCCTTTGATAATATAGCCAGTTCCCACTAGCATCTATAATAAAGTCTTTAACTCTAGCATCAGAAAGGCTTTGTATTTCTCCTGAATAAATATTGACTCTTTTGACTTTGGATGAATCTTCAATGCTAATGAAATATACCCACTCATATAAGACATCAACGTTAGCCACTTCTCCGGAAAAAATATTCGTATTTGCACAACCACATAAGGGCATATAGTTTATATCAACAATTCTATCCCAGTCATATCTGGTACCAAAAAACACTCTCCCTTCAGAAACTGCCAATAGCTTTGGTTGTTGTTTGTGGTGTATCCGCCAGTGTAAGCCGCCTCTTTCTTCGGATAACAAATATATTCCATTGGTTCCAGAAAGCAAGAGATTATTCTCATAAAATATTAAATCGCGGGGATAAAATCCTATTAAATCGTTAATTACTCTAACTTCTCCTTCAGAATCAATTTCAACAATGAAACGTTGTAGAGTTCCGCTTAAATGACGATAAGTCAAACTTGAGAGATAGTTACTATTAATGACGTATGCCGTGCTTAGCGTAAAACGATTTTCTCTAAAGTAAAACTCATCAACCGCGATAACATCTTCTGCAAAGCCATCTGTAATCCTAACACGTCTAAAGGAGCTATTCCAATCGTCGTACAATTTTGAGTAATAAATATATCCGTTGCTATACTGCACTCTTTGAAAGATACTGATATTATAGTCAAGCATGGTGATTTCATTATCTGAATAGTTTATGACATATAAATTATGGAATCCTATGTCATTCACTGCTGAAAAAGAAAGCCCCACTTCTGAAACATGAATGAGTGATACATCTCTCTTGCCTTCTAAGAAAAGGACATTTTCATTATTTATCGAAAGATCCATATCCCCTTCACGATGTTTTATAGATATAAATATTAATGTTAGAAGTACAAAGAATCCAATGCAGAATACTATTATAATTTTTGCACGCTTTGCCATCTCCCTACCAGCTCCTTAAACAGATGCAAGACAATATAGATATATCAACAACTTAATACGAAAAAGGGAAAAAAGCGATATTGTCTACTTCAAGTGCGTATCTATATAATAACTCACCATCAATAAGTGAGTGACCATGAATACTTGATATAAATAGTTCAATCCCACTAAATACCGCCCAAGTCCTAGTGTCTGAGTAATTTACTGTTATCTCTACTTCAAGGTCGAAAGAAGCAGAACGATTTGTAAAAAGCCTGATTGGGAGGTCAACAAGCTCACCTGGTCGTAGATGTACATCAGTGTTTCTTGTGAAAGTTACATTTTCTTGATTGGCGTCAATAAAAATACCGAAATATTCGAATCTTCCACCGCCATGACCATTCGTGAAGGGTGGTCTAATTCCGTCAGGCGCTAAAAAAAATTCCTCAATATATATTTTTTGTTCATGATGATTTCCAAAAACGTCAATATATGATAACACTCCATCGAGTGATACGTAGATTCCTTCATTGGGTATATTTTGTTGTACAAACATATGATTACTAAGAAGTATTTCTGTAACATGTTCTGCCGATCCCATTCTTCCAACATTAAGGGATAGAGGATAGTTATAAATCAGGTTTTTCAATTGTCCCGAATTGTCAATTATAGAGATTACAACATTCTCAGCATCTGCCCAGCCGTGATTAGCAACACGAGCAACTATTTCATGTCCTCTAGTATGATTGAGAACATCTTTCCTAGCAACAGCCAATATCAATGGCTCGTTTATCTGTTCAATATTAGTTATCCTACTGGTGAGTTCCGTAATGATAATATTGTAATTTCCTCTATTGGTTGCAACTAGGTTTATACCGAACTGTTCAAATTCATTATAAACTCCAAAAAAATCATGTAATGGATCATGAGAAATGGATTCCAATAGAGCAAAAAAACCATATGCTCTATTTAGATTGCCATATGTTATATATCCAAATTCATTATCAAATACTGTAGCACTTCCAGCAGCTCTTCCCCCGGTGGGAGTTAATCCGCGCTCTTCAATTGCATCAGAACTAAATCTATCAATCCAACTAAAAATATGGGATGTAATCCCTGCCAAATTACTTACTACTGCTATAATTGCAACTACGGCAGCAACAGTAAAAGCTCGTTTAATATTGCGCAAGCTTTTTTCGCTTAAAAATATTCTGCGATTTGAAACTTCAGCAGGAAGATGCTCATTTACAATTTCAGGTAAGCATTTGTGTGTGTGTGGATCATTCTTCATAGTCCTGCTCCTTCGCTATCAGTTAGATTACGTTGGTAGTGGTATTTGCCGTCTTTAATAACTATTTTTACATCATCATCGTAAACTGCTTTCTGCTCTATGGCTACAATTGAATTTGATTGGACTTGTGATGTGATTTTATCGGCAAGTCCATATTTCAAGACTTTATATTTGTAGTCATCATCGAACATAGATGGTATGCTGGCAATAAAACCTTCTATTCCGCTCTTGGACTTTCTATTCTTACTTAAATCAATTTTGTGGGTCTTTACTTGTTTGTCGTGCCATTCTCCCAGCAAGCTATTGGCTTGAGCGGATAAGTCCAAATATTTTTGATATGTGGAATAGCACATTTCGTTGGAAATACTGCCTTTGCCGAGCAAGTAGTATAGCTTGCTTATTTCTTCAAGGACTATAATCAAGATTTTTTGATGCTCTGCTAATACTGCAAAATCCTCAACATTTTCTTGATATGTTCTATAATCGGGATTTTGTTTGTTTTTGCATATATTGATTATCGTTTCATTGACTTGTCCCAATAATTCAGTTGCACTTGCTTTCAAACTCTCGATAACAGCCAGTTTGATTTTTCGCAACTCATCGTTTTCGATTATTTCTACACTAAACTGCGATATTTCACAGACAAGGGCTGCCAAAGACATGATACGGCTCTTAAATTCTCTGTCTTGAAAGTCACTTATCTTACTTATGTTCTTGCTCATAGTTTCAAGCCTTGCGTTTATTTCGGACATATAATACTGCCCGACAACTAACGAGCCGACATTCATAACATTTGCCCCGATATTTGCAACTGTTGAGGCTTTTGATATTTTTGACGGGTCTACTTTAACCAAGTTTGCGTGTCCTTTTGCTCCCTTTGCTCCACGGAAAAATCCGCGGAAAGCACCAGCCATATCTTTCGATTGTACAAGTGTTTCACCGCTTGGAATTATAACTCGGTAAATATCAGCATTTTTTACTGTGCTATTGGTGATTGTTTTAGCCGCCTTATCTGCAGCGGTTGGAATCGTTTGTATAATTCGAGAAACTACTGAAATATCTGTAATTTCAGCGAGGCTTGTATTTTCGATCACACTTAGCGCCGAAAGTCGCTCTATAGGTATGGATATACCGCCAACATCAACGGCTACAAGGGATGCAGAATCATCTAAAACGGCATTGCTTGTGTCAGCGGTTTTTCTTCCCACGTAAATAACTACACCAACTATCATGATAATGACGATCATTAGCAATACTATTATCAAAACAATATCCATATCCCATCTCCTGCTGCCTAACGCTTAACTACAAGCAACTTACACATGACTTGATGCTATTAATTTGATGTCATGCGTATTTCTCTTAACTTAACATAACAAAAATTACATCACAATCTTCACGCTACTACCACCGCTGCGCTCTTTACTCACAATGATCTGACGGTCTATCTTTGCATTGAGTTCCTTGATGTGAGATATTATCCCTACCAAACGATTATTTTGAGATATGCTAAGTAACGTGTACATAGCTTGCGACAAGGTATTTTCATCCAACGATCCGAAGCCCTCATCTATAAACATTGAGTCAAGCCGTATACCACCGGCATAGCTTTGTATCTCATCGGACAAGCCAAGTGCCAATGCAAGAGACGCAAGAAACGACTCTCCACCGGAAAGAGTCTTTACATCTCGCTCGGTATCGTTGTAGTGGTCGATAATGTTCAAATCTAAACCACTCGAACTTCTTATATTTCCAGAACCACGCCTTTTAAGCTCATACTTTGCTCCCGACATCTGCATCAGCCGAATATTTGCTTTGGCGATGACCTTATCAAAATATGCCGTCTGAATGTACGTTTCGAGCTTTATTTTATCTTTTCCAGCAATATCGCCATTGGCAGTATCAGAGAGTGGCTTTAGCCATTTATGACGCTCATTAGCTTCAGATAATTGCAAAGCGGTTTGTGTTATAATCCCATGCGCTTTCTCATTCGCATTTTGCCGCACAGAGAGTTGTTTACTCTGCTCGGTAAGAGATTCATACAGTTTATCTGATTCAACTTTTTCGATTTTGAGTTTTTCAACGTCAAGCGCTTCAGCATCGCTTATTTGCTTTCTTAATGCATCAATTTCAGTATTCGTGTTCGACACTGTAGTATTTGTATCATCGAATATTTTTTGTGCTTTTTTGTGACTTGCTTCAAGCTGTGCTTTTGATTTTTTTAGGCCCACGATATGCTCATTCGCTTTTTCTTCATTCTCAAAGCTGAGTTCTGTTGCCTGTTTTTCGCACTGCTCTTTACCCGATGCAATTTGAGTCGTCAGTCTTGCAATAATTTCACGAGTCTGAGTTAAGCCCTCCGTATTTTTTTCAATGCTACGAACAATCTTGGGGAGCTTTTCTTCAACCTCAGCCTTGTGAATCTGTTTCTTTTCAGCCGACGTAAGTTTTTCTTTGATGTCAGACAATTCTTCGACCGCATTCAACTCTGCACTTGTGGTTTTATCACTAATATCATGAAAATCAACATCGCCAAGAAGAGCTTTGGCTGATGATGTAAGCTCATTTTTCTTTTCGGAAACTTGCCCCACAAGTTTATGTGCCGCTGAGTTTGCAGTTGATGTTTCAGCTTCTGCGATCTCCACTGATTTCTTAGCTTCGTCCAACTCTTGTTTTGATGGTGCGCCATCTGAAAGGGATGCGGGTGTAGGGTGTTCCTTAGAGCCACAAACAGGACAGGCTATACCGGGTTTTAATGTTTCGGCCAAAACACCTGCTTGTTCATCAAGGAATGCTCTATTCATCTGTTCATATTTCTCTCGCAACTCATTGGAACTAGAAACAGCAGTGTTATAAGTCGTTTGTGCTTTTGTCAGCGACTTTGACAGCTTCTCGTACTCGCTTTTCGTGTTGCGTAGTTTGACAAGATTTGATTGCCTATCAATTATGGCTTTTTCCTTGTTTTTCAAACTTTCTACTTCAGCACCAATTTCCGCTAAGTCAGTTAAAATCTTCTTTGCATTTTCCTCGGATTTTTTTAACTTTGCTAAATCCTCAGTTGCCTTATTGATTTTCTCATCTGCGGCATTTAGGGCATTCACATTTTCTTGGACGGACTCGACAAGTGCCTTTAGTTGAGCATATTTGGGCAATGTTGCTTCAAGGTTTGTAATTTCACCCTGTAACTTGTTGACTTCTGGTTGCTTTGCAATCTCTGCATCCAATGCTTTTTTAGCGACTTCAATGTCAGTTTTTTCTTTTGGAAGGCGGGCTTCAGCAGTTGCAAGCGAATCACGAACTTTTTTATCCTGCTCAGCCTTTCCAAGTTTCTGGCTTATGCCATCAATTTGTGATTTTACATCTGAAATTAGTTTTGACAGTTGCTGTACTTTAACATTGTCAGATTCGATGTATGAATTCAACCATAAAACTACACCATCAGGAGAATGCAATCCCGCCTTTGATTCGTTCAGTTTCTCAGATGATTCAATATCGCTTCCATCTACAACCACTCCAGCGAGTGCAAAATTATAGCGACTTTCAAGGTCTTTGATGCTGTTTGTTAATTCTCTGACTTCTTCCTTAATCCTATCTTGAAATGCTTGATATAACTTCGTATCAAATATTCTGCGGAAAATCTCACGTCTATCTTCGGTTTTAGCAAGTAGAAGCTTTAAAAATTCACCCTGTGCAATCATTGATATACGTACAAACTGTTCACGATTGATGCCCAAGATTCTCCTGTCGATTTCCTCATTGACCTCTTTAGTATTTGTAATAGTTCTACCATCGGGCAAATTAATTTGCACTTCAGCCTTTTGCTTTGTGGTTCCGGTGCCGCGCTTACTTGCGCGCTCATATTCGGGGTTGCGCTTTATAAAGTATTCTTTTCCATGATAAGAAAACCTAAACTCAACATATGTTTCAGCGTCAAGAGTAGCATATTTGCTACGCATAAAGCTGGTTTCTCTATAGTCACCACTGGCTTGTCCATAAAGAGCAAAAGTTATCGCATCAAAAATGGTTGTTTTCCCTGCGCCAGTATCGCCAGTTATGAGGTATATCCCTTCGTGTCCAAGTTTATTAAAATCAATTTCACAAGAATCCGCATAAGGGCCAAATGCGGACATTTTTAAGTAAAGTGGCCTCATGCGTTATCCTCCCAAATCTTCTCAAGCAAATTAAGTGAGTACGCTCTTTGCGTTTCATTCATCGGTTGCCCGTTTTGTAGTTCGTAAAGCTCACCCAACAAGTCAACAGGCTCTTTATTGTCGTGGTTTGTTATTCTAATATCAGCCGCTTCTGCCTGTGTCCGGGTGTTGTCATAACGCAACCTCATTATATTTGGATAAATGCTGCGTAATTTTGCTATGGCTTCAGGTTCTTCGTCTTCATCCGTAAGGACAATATAGACATAATCATCCCTATCGGTTTCAACATAGTTCTTGAACAAGGTCAGTTCTTTGTACGTTCCGCGAATTTCTCTTAGTTCACGAGACGGCTGCAAGGTAATCTCAGAAATTTCAACATCACCTTTGATTGTAAGGTCAACCATTGTTATTGATTTGATATGGTCAGCTTCAGATAGTGAATATTTGAGCGGTGACCCACTATAGCGTAGTGTGGGTCTTTTGATGCTTTGTGGACGATGTAAATGCCCCAAAGCCACGTAATCAAACGCATCAAATAATGTTGCATCTATATTTTCAGAACCACCTACAAAGATTTCTTCCGACTCTGTGCGGATTGCTCCTGTTACAAACTGATGGGCTACTAAAATATTCCTAGCTTTATTATCAATTTCAAGATTGCTGAGCGCTGCAGATACTGCATCAGAATATGTGTCAATTTCCCTATCTTGAAAATGAGATCGGACAATTGAGGGTTTTAGGTATGGCATCAACCACACTTTTATATCTCCATGATCGTCTTTCATTTCAATTGGGGCAATTTTACCACTGTACACTTGAGATATATGCACATTGCTTTTTCCTAAAATAGGTGCTGCAAAAGATACCCTTTCTGTACTGTCATGGTTTCCGGCAATCATATACACAGCAATTCCAAGTTCGTTGAGCGATACGAGAAACCAATCCAATAATTTTATCGCTTCTACGGTTGGAATGTTCTTGTCGTATATATCTCCAGCAATAAATACCGCATCAGGTTTATAATCTGCAGCATGACCCATAATTTTTATTAAGATGTCCCGTTGATCGTCGAGCATTGAAAACTCATTGACTCGAACGCCAAGATGTAGATCGGATAGGTGGAAAAATCTCATCGCTCATTTCCTTTCTAGCTTATGCGCCAATTATCAGACTTCTTGTAATGTTAATTGTTTTAGTGCCGACTGCCCCGCTTTAGCCAAATAGCTGAAGCTTGATTGCAAGCGTACTTCATCGTGGGGAATAAGGACATATATCCACGGTTTGCCGCCATTCTCTACATTAAACGCAGTGGCAGCACGGCAGTATTCCTCTGCGGCAGCCTTCTTTTCAAGCACATCCGCATCTTCTATATCCTTCTTCGCCTTTGGTTCACACATATAGATAGCTTCGGCAGTTTCAACAATGAAGTCCGGCTCATATTTACGTGAACCGCTATTGCCCCACCAAATATTGAACTGCTTTGGGGCAGGGCGAAGCCATCTAAGGACTGCACCATCGTTTTCTAGTACGATGGCAAATGTCCGCTCGGTATCACTGTGGAACTTATATAATGTGTGTCCTGCTTTCTTAAAGCCGCTGAACATTCTATGCTTAACTTCGGAAGCACTCATGGAAGCTCGCAGGTCGAATATTTCATCAGATTTGAACTTGCCACCAAAGCTAGGCTCGATACGGCTAAAAGGACGCATATTGGCCGCCTTATAGCTCACTTCTTCCTTGTAGAAATGTTCGTTCATCTGTGTGTATATAATCTCAGCAATAGAACGCTGGCGATCACGCATGACTTTCTCTGTTTCTTCAGCATTCAAGTACGACAAAAAATGCTTCTTTGCATCGGTGATAAGGGAATAAATCAAATCGGCACAACTCGCATATTCCACGTTGTCATGGACTATAATGTGCCTGACAATTTCATTTTCCACAGTATCTACTTTTCCATAGGCCGCCGTGCTTGTTGTAAGGGTAAATGTTTCGCCACCTTCTTGGAGTTCAGTGCCGAGTAGAGTATCATCGGACGGATGCCACCGCATCGGGTTTGTATTCAGCTTAAAGTCATAAAAACCACGTTTGACTTCGGTATGTGGCTGGATGACAGATTGTGGAATTGGTACAACATTGTCGGTCAAAGCCTGTGCGCATGTGTCAAGTGCCTTTGTTACAACGGCTGACAAATCTTCTTTTTTGAGCTTCATTTCAGGGAAATGACGGATTGTTTCGTTGATAAT
>Ga0131853_10009309_pt1 | contig 17972 bp, 16 predicted proteins | sample TergutLab28metaG_FD_92764 | JGI IMG/M metagenome (GOLD analysis project Ga0131853, IMG submission 92764) | Labiotermes labralis P1 segment gut microbial communities from Petit-Saut dam, French Guiana - Lab288 P1 (version 2) (version 2) | ecosystem: Host-associated > Arthropoda: Insects >... | reverse complement strand
GGGGGAGGGGGTGGTGATAGGTTCGAGCTTTGTGTGGGGGGGGTGTTTGTTTGTGGGGGGGGGGGAGTTTGATTAATGATCCATCGGACGTCATGGTGCATGATCTTACATTCAGGAAAACCTTTGTTTGAAACAAACCAGCTAGAAGTATTCAAGGATGATGGAATTAAGCGTATTGAATAGTGGAATATGCACTTATAGGGGAGACGAAGTCTTTTACAAAAATGTGGCAGGCAAACATGAAAACAGAAGTAGGCTTTTATGAGAGGATTGTCGTCTGGATTCGACTGACTCGGAAGAGGATCCAACGGCAGACTTTTGTGAAAGCGATAATGGACCTGATGGTTCCATAAAATTAGTGGAATTTTTGACCACTTGATCAAATGTTAACCTCAAAGAGCTGTCGCATAAAGTTATGAATAAAGCAGGCTAATCTCCAAAACCACAGTTGGTCATACGTGTGAGTATTCAGATATCTTGACTTTCAGTTTCATTGGCCACAATTCATATTTTTATGATTGTAAATTCAATACAGTTCACTAGTGTTATTCGATTCTAATTCTTTCATGAAAACGGGTCTGACAGCGAACAATCGGATAGCGGTACCTTCTTTCCTCTTATTTTAAATGGGAAAAATTTTAATGTGTTCTCAGTTCATTCGAAAATCCCTCAACCAGATTTACTTCATACCGCTAAAATCGCTTAAACACCTTTGAAACATTCCAACAATGTTCCTTTTTAAGGGAAGTCCAACAATGATATACGCACACTGTTCAACTTACAAAAGACCGATTACGTAATTAGGGCTAATTGGGTCAGAAATAGTTACTTTCTCCGAGCGAATAAAAATTTCTCATTAGCCCTGGGTGTTAGATATTGTCCGATGTGGAGTATTATGATAATAGTGGAGATTTGAGGGAGACAATGAATATAAGGTATTGGTATTTGCGAGTCGCTATAGCGAAAAATCGCAAAGCGACAATGCGGATAGCGAGCGTTGACTGTGTAACATTTGAGGTAACTAATTTTCTCATCTTTAAGAACTAAAGATGCATGACACAGACCAACATGTCTGTCATCGATAACTCTGTGTCAGAAACTCGATGCCTTCCTTCATTAGTGTGCAGTTGGTGTCAATTGCAGGACAGAACTTTTTTTTTGACCAGAAACCTCATATGTGACTGTACACGATGTTCGACAGTTGGCAGCAGGTTGGTCATGACCAGTGGCTGCGAATGTGCCACACACCATGGCCAGAAGCCATAATTGAATGTTATGTTGGGAGTCCACTACCGCTAACACAATAAACCTTCCAGCGGGGACATGGGCTTATTACAGTCGTCGGACACAGAGGATGGTTATCCTTAATAACAAGGGACGTGACAGAAAAAGGACACATTACTCCTGTTGGCTTCCATTTTAAATAGTCTTATGGTGAACGTTGCATCGATACGCGCATGAGGATATGAGAAATAAAATTTATACATCCCGTTCCTTGGACTAGAATTTATTATTCAAATATGGGTAAGTTATGATTAGATGGTTTCTCTTACAGCGTGATGATAGCGTCGTAGTTGTTAATGGTATTTAACCGTACCTTGCACAAACTGTGCAGTTTTATCACAGTGACCAAGTAGTATCTCCCCACACGTAGATTAGTGCAATTTTTTGGGCGAATTGCGCAATATAATGGATAATGTGGTTAATAATTAATGGCTGATGAGTCAAAAGTAGCCAGGACGACCGTAGCCAGTTTCCTTATAAAACCTGCAGGGATAGAACGCCGCCTGTCTGCTGCTTGGCATTTTCTCCATTCTAAAATATCCAGAATTCTTTCAAATATTGCTTTCCTTCACCGCGCATTTTTAGAAGGCACTGGACCTGAGAGGTAATTTTTGTGATTTCAGTGTATATGTTACATGTGAAGAAGTCACTTGACAAATACCTTTAGTATATGGAGTTCGCCGAGTGTACCGGTGAAATTAAAGAATCGCGAAAACGGGGATGTTTACCGAAATTTTTTTGGAACACCTGACAAGAAGAGATCACATTGAGGACTTAAGCGTAGCTTCCAGTATAGGAAATCTTACCGAATCCTACAGAAATCAAATCTGCAGGTGAGGACCACATTCATCTGGTCCTAGACCTGAAATCGATGTGGGCTGTTGTAAACACGCTGATCAATATTCGGGGTTCCTTACGACAGATCTGTTCCTAATAAGTAAAGTTTGTTTGCTTCTTATGACGGACTCTGTTGTGTAGGGTTGATTACTGAGTAAGAACAATAAATAAGTAATTATACATCGATGGTTTAAAGTACAATTATTTATGTCCAATTTTGTAAGTTTCGATATAGTAGTGTGTTTCCTTGATTCTCAAATATATTCCCTATGTTCTGCATAAATATTTTATACCCTAAATCCAGCAATTGCCTTTGTCGTGGGAGAAAGTAAAGTATTCTATGGATTTGTGTTCTTGCACATTTAGTTGTAAGTTTACTGATAAACGTTTTCGTGGGATAGACAGTATTTGTGTATATAGATCTATTTTCCATGTAACTTACGGGAGAACACAGAGACGCCGATGTAAAATTCACAAAAGACTGTACCATAAAAAACCTCACGTTACTTTGTAAAGATAACAGAGAATAATTAATAATCTATGTGCCAGCATCACACTTCATCAACAGTACTGTGGAAATCTCAGCAAGGTTTCGTATGGTCTCGTCTTTACTTCTGGCATTACCTTCAATGACTTGAAGTGGCAAAGTCAAGCAAAGACGTATTGTGACCTGCAGGATTGCAGACTTCCTCCGCGATGTAGATTAGATCTGGGCTCTTCTGGGATGTTACGCAGCCTAGTGTGGTATTTCCGTACGGACGTTTCGGGACAACCTTCTTGAACCTTGAAGATGAACTGATATGTTTCCCGAAACGTCGGTATGCAATTACCACTCTACGCTGCATACTATCCGATAAGAGCGCAGATATCATATGTGATCTGTTTAGAGCTGTAATCACGCATCACACGTGGCAATAGGAGACGAGACTTCAGTAAAGAAAGATTAATAATGCAGGTTCAGTAATTTTGTGGGAGCATTTTGTCTGATTGAGAGGCTGCTGTAAATGTAGACGTGATATGAACATGCAAAGGTACTGCCGTCGGCAGTTAACCTTAGAAGATAGTTAATAGAGATGAACTAATGCGACTTCTGAAGGCTTTGCGAATTGCCGTTAGAGAACGTGCTGTCCTCACGCGACCGTATCTTGCCCTGTCCTGAAGATATTTCCTTTCGCTTCCGTGAAACAATTGCCTTTAAATGCACGTGTCGCACATACCTCTTTGCTTCTAAGTTTCCCCCCACCCACACCTTAGTTTTCTGTTCGCCCTTAGTGATGCTAAAGATCAGAGGATGCTGTTCGCATTTGAAAGCTTTCCAAGTGCAGTAACCAGTAGCAAAAGCAAACGGACCGAAAAGAAAGCAAACTTCTTCCAGAAGAACGAAGAAAACAGCAAGGAGGGGATGAGGAAGAAAGAAGAAATCTGTCCGTGCACAGAATGACCCAAGACCTAAAGTCGAATTTCTCTGTCTGTATACGTAGCGTTGGAATCGAACGACCTCTCTTTGCTATTACTGCAGGCTAAAACGATTCGGTAACCTTTTCGAACATTTTCCTTGTCTTCCTGATTCTGGTGACCCTTTGGGGCAATGGGGTGTGACATCCGACTGTCTTCTATTCCTCTTTTATTTCTCCCACCCCATATGCTCTTCTTCATCAACCTTCCCCTATGTTCTGTCACCATTCCTTTTCCTTAATTTCATTGTGTTCGACCTTTTTTGGTCTATCTGTCTCATTACCTCAATCACATCCGAAGTTGGATCAATTCTGGATTCTTATGTACAGTGCAAAATTCTTTCAGTGTATGGGACTTCGAAGGTTTTTGTATTGTTTGGAAGGAGACAATTGACGGATTTTTTTACCACTGGTCCTACAAATGACAACTTAATTAGAAGGCTTGTTTGCAGAACCCGTAGAATAATTCTGTTTTTATAGTGTCGTCAGGAACAAATGAACTTGAGCAGTTTTATGCAGAGCGACAAAATGTATACTGCAGAGTTAAATGTACGGAATTTTCACGAAGTTTCAAAGCGAACCTTGTAATAGCGGAAGCCACATTTTCAGCACAGCTAAGACCAAAGCTATCCTTTGCACACGATGCTGTATCATAGTTGAAATATGCATTTATCAGTAGGTACAGTAACACCATAACCGGCTGTATCTTGAGCTACCTTGTGCTAAAAATATTAACTTTCCAGATTATCGAATATAACAGAGCTTGCAATAAGATGGCAACTGTGTGAATAACGTCTGCCATGACTAATATGGAGGACAAATATTAATTGTGTGTATAATGAAAATTTAGTGTCATAAATCACATTGATTTTATAATCCATTTTAGTGCCGTGTGGTCATATATAGGCCTGCTGTATATTGTGATACAGCGTGTTTTATTTATCGTGTCCATGAACACGCTGCCTGTCACATGAAATCGCGGTGGGTACACGCTTTATATGAGAAAAGGTAGCTGTGTTCAGGGATTAGCTGCAATAAGGAATACACCCGAAAAAAAGCTATTTTATTATAAAAAACAACAAATCGTGTTTCCATAAGATTGCTACAAGTTTCGACACTATCGGGTCTTTAACAATCTTGTAAAATAATGTAAATTGTTGTATCTCGTTACATTCCGTAGACTGAGATCGCGTCGTCAGAGCCACATTAGACTTTTATTAGTTGTACAGTACGTTGTCATTAGTGTAGCTTAAGTGATTGTATTGAATTATGCTTCAAGTCGCCGTCTATTAGTTTGCAAACACTGATGATTTTAACTGTACAAGACTCATCTTATAATAAAACCAACTAGATGTACTAATTTCTCAAATTTATTTTTGGAATAAAACTCTACATGTTTCGGACAGTTTCTCTGTCCACCTTCAGGAGATTTTCACTGTACACACAGCAATGGTATATGTCACACAGGTTTGCTGACAGCTTGCGAGCAGGATCAGCCTGTTCGCAAGCTATCAGCAAACCTGTGTGACATATACCATTGCTGTGTGTACAGTGAAAAACTCCTGATGATGGACAGAGAAACTGTCCGAAACATGTGGACTTTTTTATTCCAAAATTAAATTTGAGAAATTAGTGTATCTAGTTGGTTTTATTATAAGAATTTATCACGTTGCACGGTCACCTGAACGTCAAATTTGTACAAGAGTGATACGTTTAAGAATTGCATTATTTTAACTTGCAGAATTATGTTAAAACATGAAATTCGTTATTAATTCAGTAGGATATTTGCTAGATCACAAATTCGACTTATTATTTCCTTTTAATTTCGATCTTACGACTTTACATTTACATTTCGACCTTACAATAAATCATGCATAGATTTACTATAGTTTAATAATAATGATAATAATTACTTTTAGTATTAAATGGTGTGACGTATCAGTGTACCAGATATGGTCTCCGTTTTCTCATTGTTACTTCTGCCTAATCGTGCTGTCGAATTTTCGGTATTTCAGCTTACTTATATTAATGTCTGACGACATTTTTGTTTCATAATCCCTTGTAATTTTGTAATATGTTGCTGCTGCAAATTTAAGAACAACATACGCACTATTTTAAGTTTAGTTTTCACAAATGATTGCTAGCAGATGATTTTAATTATAATTATGAATATCCTAGAACTAATTGAAAAAGAAATACGCAATAGATTGGTGACCTTGCTATTTGAAAATAATATGAATAAGTATTATTTATATTTTATCTTCTTCAATATATGGTGAACCTGCCATCGTTCACACAATTAGTCGCCGTCCCTGAAGGCGGGAGCCCTGGTTCTTTCCACAGGTTTTGTAGTGGACAAAGTAGCAGTGGGACAGGTTTCTGTCTGAATACTGCACGTAAATTTCTACAATTTAAGACTTCGTGCTGTTAATCTTTGTTCAAAGGGCGTAGATAATGCTATGTAATGAACACTCGTTCAGATTAGAAGTCTGAAATGAGTTTCATGGATATGAAATTGCTTTTTTTCCTCGTGTAGCGAAGCTTTTGCGAATGGTGGTATGGGTGAAAAGTTAAAAGCAGGAATTGGAAACGTCTTGAAGAAAGAAATAATGCAGATTGGGAAGGAAAGAGTAGGCACGTTTCTTTTAAAAGGAAATTCAGAATCTAAGAACGGTAAGAGTGGGTTTGGAGGGTGAATGAGTGAAGGAGGAGGTGGATAAAAAGATTGATAGGCAATTCCGGATTCCCATTACCCATCCTCCTTTAGGGAACTGCGTGAAAACACACCCTTCGTCCCTGTGCCCCAACCCTTCAATACGCCTTCACATATCTCTGAGAGAGGGTGGTTTGCCTTAGACTGCCAGGGTAGAGTTTTCGTCTTCCTGGACGATGCTGGGTTATTACACATCCCCGTCTCCTTTTAGCCAAACCCAGGAGAAGCTAGTAGTTTTTCTTCGTTTTTCTTCCTCACGTTTTCCTCCTATCTTTACCATTTTCTTTCAAGGTATTCTGTCTCTGTCTACCAAGGTTTCGTTGCCTGCAATACCGAACGTAACCACCCCCCTACTTCGCCGTCTTTTCTTGCTACAGAAGCAATCCCATTTTCGCCCCCTGGCCCCTACAAAAAAAGCCCGGATGTTCCAAGTTCTTAAAATCGATTAACTGAACACTAGTGCGCAGTTTTATCTCAGCAACAATGCTACTTCTCTTCCATGCATAATAGTGATTTGCGTAATTTCTTTTTGGTTCTCTTCTTAATCAACAGACTTTATTAAAATTCTATTAATCGCAGATATTTTAATACTCTTACCTTACTCAATATTCTACTGCTATAATAAGGTTTTCTCTCTCTCTCCTAAGTATAACATATGCGCTAACATAAAGCTGGATGGTTCACGTCTGCCATGACATGTACACTGAACTACTGCCATTTTAAAACCAACAGTATTTGCCGTAGTTGACAGTACTAATGGTGGCCATTTTTAGATCTTAAAAACGAATGCTGTCAATAAATAAGAACTGCCTGTAGGATATATTCGCTGTTTTCGGTACATTTATATCTTACAAACGAACAGAAAAAATTGTTCTGACATTTTATATTCATTTTTATTTTCTTTCCTTTTCATTTTTCTTTAACCTTTAAAACCTAGAATCATTTTAAACATTATAAAAGGAATTTAGCTTCCCTTTAGAAACCCATAGATGGGCAGGCGCTAATCCTGCTTTAATGTATATAAAACAGAATTATCATGCTCTGTAGTCTAATATATATGAAGCTTTGTATAAGCTTTTCAGCACTGAATTTTAGGCTTAACGTAATGCCAGAAAAGGATGTGTACATCTGCAGAGACAGAGGAGCAAGATATGGAAATATGGAGGAAAGGGGATGAGGAAGGGGTGGAGCTTAGAATTTGAGCAAGTTGAAATAGGAGAGGGAGACATGTTTTCTGCAAGTTAAATTTGCATATGACATTCGTAGAGGGCCTTAAAGCCTGAATATGTTTAAGGATTGCGTGGTTACGTTAAAGGCTTCGTTGAAGGGTGTGGGTTTTCTGGAATTTGCAGATAGCCGCACAGTGTAGGACAAAATTACAAAGTTTACCCTTCCCTATCTCCCAGTTACTTAGACCCCTTGCAAAACACACCTCTGCTACTTTTTGCTGTATTATGTCTGACTGGAGACACATTTCTGGGTGAAGATTCCATTCTCAAATTCTACCCCTCGCTCCCCGTCACCCCCCGGTCCAAAAAATGTATGACACTTTTCGTATTTAGTAATTAAACTAGCGTCATGGAGCATAACCATTTTATTCGAAGCTGATAGCTGCCGAGTTGGTCAAGAAACTTTTCGATTGTGACGGAAACCGAAAGTTCCTTAGATTGTGTCTTCCTGAGCTCGTTGAATCCATGGAATATCTTCGCATTCTGTTTTATTAACATGCGGCTTAATGTAATTTTCACATACATGACAATTATTCCTACAGAAACTAACGAAAATTCTTGGTGGTCTGTTGGAGAAGTATAATTTAGCCTGCGTTGTAAACCTTTAAAGCTGTTGTTTCATGTACGACCAGGTTTTTAACATTAAGCATGAAAGGCAGTGTAGGTATAATGTAATATTGACGCGCGAGTTCGCAAACATTGATGCCGTGGAAAAGCAGTAAGTGTTATATATTCTGAGGGTGTGTGTGTGTGTGTGTGTGTGTGTGTGTGTGTGTGTGTGTGTCTGTAACCTTAGGTGTCGAGCACGCAAATCGCAGGCGCCTTATTACTCGTATATTTCAGTATGTGACCTATTTGTCTCTCCCATATTTTTCACGTTATCTCATAAACGGTACTAATTTCGGAAAAATATTGTTTAATATAAAGAGCCTGTTTTGACTTTCTCCACAAATTTTGCCTGAAATATTTATCATTCTATGAAGAATTCAGCGAGACATGATCATAAATGTAATGGGTATTGAAGTGAAGTGACGTTATTCTTGTCATATTTTAAAGACTCTTGAATTTTACGAACAGATTTTCGGATAAAATATTAAAATATCAAATTTCGTGAAAATCCCGCCAGTGGAAGCTGATTTTTTCCCATGGGGAAACAGAGAGGGACAGACAGAGTGAAGGACAAGGACATGCCGAAGCTAATATATTCCTTTAACAATTAGCGAAAGTACCTTCAGTTTGTAAAACCTCAAAAGAAGCAGCGATTTTTTTTCCGATATAGTAATAAATTATTTGTTCTCATAACTGAGACAGAGTGTTACTCAATTATTATACCAACTACTGCACATATATAAAATTTTCACATTAAAACATTAAAAACGCTCCGACATGTTTCGGTCCTAGGACCATCATCAGGGAGCCATATCGTCCTTACTAAAGTCACTATAATAAGTCACATTAATTTCGCTGTACCAGTTGGGTATTGTGGCAGCTTGCTTGTGATACAAATTATACCAAGTAAGTATCGTCAAAATAAATATTAGAATAATTTTGTACACAAATAATTAGGCATGCGATGACAAACCATTCGGCCAGTAGATATTTACCGATGTTTCGGGAGGAGCGTAGTGTTAGTGTTAGTGCTAGTGTTAGTGTCAGTGCTAGAATTGGTCTGCTCGCCCCTGACTGTGCGGGTATAACTTCTCAGAATACTTGAATCAACTTTAACGCCGCTCTGAGAACCTCAATTCTCACAGGCTATTAACTCCCTCTTTTTAATTTCGCCTCCTTAACGGCACAAAGTTACAAATTTTTTCCATCAGCTCTGCCAGGCCTCTCTAGCCCTGCGTCCGACTGTTCGTCCGCGTCTAAAACTTCCGAATTTCTAAACGGATTTTGATAAATGGGTAGACATAATCCAGTTGGTGGTTTCGGAGACATCATATTGTCTGCTGGAAGTTCCTGACTTTTCATAGTACCCTGTTGCTTCTGTCCTCAGGATAGATATTTGTACACGTATGGATTTCCGACCAGCTGTGCGAATACCAGCTTCTCAAGGCATGTGTGTCGTGGAGCTAGTGGGTTATGTGAGTTCTGAGTGCATAAGCAGTCCTGGACCCCCGACAAGGGCCGGTCCTCCAGCTTCGGGGTTGGACGAGGTGCTGAAACCTCACAATTTTACAAAATACTTCCAAAGGCCTCGGACTAGGACTGATCTTTGGTAAGACATTTTGTTATTTGTGAGGGAAAGAGTGACACAAATGGAGCAATCTTGCGTAAAGAACTCGATGAGTGTTTTGTAACTTCTATATCATGAAAGTGAGCACCATGAAATTGTTAGCAACAATTTTTAACAAATTGTCGATCATGAGATGTGTTTGGTTTCATTTCAGTGTGAAATGGTTGCTGACGTTCGTACCAGCAAGTGTTTTGATATTGGCATCTCGGGACCTCTAACCTCACCCTATTCATATAACCTGCAGGAAACAGCCAATTCCACCCCCTTCCGCCCCTCTCTTCATACTGCCGTAAGAACGTTTATGAAGATGATCACATTTTAAAGGGAGGAATGGCACGATGAAGAAAGAAATAAAGCCGTGTAGTCTATATATATATATAGTTCCTACTCTTTAACAATCTCGTAATCTTTCGTTAGTTTTTCTCGCTAATAGCTATATCATCGTCTCTCAGGACACGGATTTTCAAACTGGGGTTCACACTTTCCATGTTCGGCACAGATTACATGTATCTTACACATTCATTGAGGAAATGCTGTTGAAGTTTATTCTGGCAGAAGAAATACTGTTAGGGCCAATTTGATAAATACCCCTCAAACAAACAAAGAAGTAACAAACAAACAAACAAAAGACAAAGAGTTTTAAATCTGATGTTTATTGGACCGTGCATCATTGTGATAACTGATGAATCAAAAAACCAACTAGATGCCACTTGATATTTTATTGTACTTCTTATAGGATCAACATGTTTCAAGCATTACTATGCCCATCATCAGGAGCTCGCGACTATGATGTTGTTTGCCACATTGGTCGTGTCGTTCTTGGTTTGCTGTATGTTGGTGGTGAGGTCCAGTTAGGCTGGAGTAGTGTCCGGGCTACAGCCTGCAGCCTGCAGCCCGGACACTACTTCAGCCTAACCGCACCTAACCTAACCTAACCTACAGCAAACCAAGAACGAAACGACCAATGTGGTAAACATCATCATAGTCGCGATCTCCTGATGATGGGTATAGCAATGCTTGAAACATGTTGAGCATATATGAAGTACAATAAAATGTCAGGTGGCATCTAGTTGGTAAAAAGTTTTAAATTTATTTATATGTTCGTTTATTTATTTATTCACCTATGCATTCATTCTTTGATTCGCTCCTTTCTGTCTCCTTTACTAACCGCCTGAAACACCAAAAATTAACTTAGGTAATACAGAAACACTCACAGAAAATACACCGCGTCTGCATTACAAAGACTAACCACTTTTTATCAGAATAATTTCTCTTTATCCAGGTAAACATATTGAAACATAAATACACTCTGCAGGCAGTAGGTAATTTATTGTTTTTTGAAGCAACTTTGGGGCACCATAAAGCTAACCACTTTCTTTTGAAAGTTTGCTTTATTTGGTTATAATTGTATGATGTTAAGTGGTTTTCACATGAGCAGAAATTTATTATTTCAATGTACTAACGAGTCCAGAAGTGTTTTGGCAAGTGCAAATCTACTGTCAAAATAAGTGAGTATTTTACATTAAATGCAAAACATTCTCTCCAATTGGCGGGATTGATAGATTTTGAACTCCTCTTGGCCAATGGGAATCGTTGTACTACGTAATTGGAAACATTTAAAGAAAGAAAGCACCTGGAATACATAGAAGCCTAGTATTTAATTACATTTTCAGTGCTTTAATCCATCCAGGACTTTTGCGAAAAATGATGTAGGGGGAATTTTGGAATGTAGATAAAAGGAGTTAACCATCTGTACAGCAAAGTATAGATAGAAATAGACTCGATAAATTTTCGCTTCATTATTCATATACTGTTTTATTTACTGGTAGAAGAGTTTTTTTTAATTGTCAGGGTACTTCTCAATACAATACCGTACAACAGAAGCTGCGTAGCGGTAGTGTGTTTCATGCAGTTAGACAGAAGCTTTTGAACAAACACGTTTTCTAATTGACGTAAAAATTTGATTCCTAAATTACAGGGGACAAAATCTATGTCCATTATAAAAACAAATTGATTAATGTCGTTAAGCCAAAATAATCCGTATTTGTTGCGACAATAGGACGAAGTTACGGAAGCCGGCACAGCGTTGTCAGAAAGTTAACTGGAATAAGCAATGAATGAGAAGGGAAACGTGTTCGTTTCCCAGCACGGATTAAAGGTTTTTCTCTTCTTCAAACTGTCCAGATCGGCTGTGGAGCCACCGGGGCTTTTCCGCTGCGATGAACTTCACAAATACCCCCCACCTACTTCCCAGGTTAAGCATGATTGGCAACAGGCCGTTTTTTAATAGTGCAGCGCAAAATGTACAGTACTTGTCAGGGGACTTCGCTGATTCAAGAGGACAATGCTTAGATATTTTTTGTGTAAATCCTTTCCACGTATTAAATTTTACAGTTTCTTTAAAAAAAGACCGAAAGTATGTGAAAGTCTAGTGACATTACTGTATCATCACAGCCACCTTATTCCAATAGGAGGGGACCCTGCATTGTGAGGGTAGGCCTGCAGATTGAATTGGGAATTTCACGTAACTAAGGCCCCACCTCAGTGAAATCACTAGAAGTCTCTATCCTTAGTAAAATTCCGGCTATTTCTTCTGAAAATCATATGAACTCCATTAATGCACTGAGCAAAATAAAGCATTCTCAATGTTATAACATTTGGTTAATACAGTTACCACTGTGTTTTTGAATCTAGAACCTGAAAATGCTTCAAAGCCTACTGAAAATCAGTCAACATTAATGTTATAAACTAGATAATGCATGGAACACAGTAATAGTAGACACTATGACGGTCTTGTGTGACTTTTTTTGCACACTCTACAGGATGTTTTTTTAAATTAAATTAAATTAAACTTTATTCCATATTTTAAAGTAAATTATATTTTCTCTTTTAATTTACCGAATTTAGATCTGACAGTAACTTACGTAACTCAGGGTGTTAGAATGGAGTGGTAAGGAGAACATTTGAAACTACGACAAGACGCAAGGCGAGGCTGGAGAAAATAGTATGAGAAATTCAACGCGTTTTCTATCTTAATATTAGGTCTACTAAGCTTGATTAAATGGACTAGGATCAGCGCATGTAGCAGAAAGAAAGAAGTGAGATGCTCAAGAAATTTTGTTGTGAAGAGGAAGGAAAGTGATGACTCGAAAACAGAGACGTAAATGAGAAGATGATATTCAAATTGGCTGTTAAAGAAAAGCGACTGAAGGGTTTAGACTGGACGCATATGGCTCATAATAGGCACCAGTGGAAGAGCCGTTGTCACCACACTAATGAACTTTCAGCGTTCATAAAGTGGTGGGAATTTCCTCGACTAGCTGCAACGCTATTATCTTTTCAAGAATGAGTCTGTTGCTTGGGGTCTCTTCGAAGGTCCTTAAAGGAGTTGCGTGGAAAAGAGACTACAGCCTTAATTTTATTATTAATTAAATTTGCCTGAATCTTGTGATAAATTTTTCTTTGCAGAATGTAAATAAACGAAATATTACTATCCAATGAGCTTAATTTTCAGTAGCTTAGAATATTTTTAATACTTTGCCAAAAGGAAATTCAACAACCGTTCTTAGTGTAGAACAGTACCTCTGGACTGGTAAATAGAAGTGCCAATACAGATATCTTAGTGTATCGCATGTATTTGAGTTTTATATTTCTTTATATTCCTTGATAATAAATATATACTTTTCAGAATACTTTTAGGGGACAGGGGAATGGAATATTGTGCGACGCAAGTGCCATTCTTTTTATGTAACCTGTACTTATCTTTCATATCCCTGTAAGTTGCGGTGTACTGTACTAATACTTTATTTTAAATTGTCAATCCAGAGGTGGAGATGTACTTCCGAAGGAGCTAGTTAATGGACGAAGTTTCTTTTTCATATACTTTTTTTTTTCCTGTTTTTGGTGTGCCGACAATAGGTCGTGAGAGAAAGGACATTGTGGTGGGTTTTTGTTGCCATGTACGAGGACACGTGTTTTATTTTCTGAGGCCACATTCGAGAACAATTGATACAAAAGTGATTTTTGAAAAATTAAATGTCTGCCAATCTTCAAGCTATGTTTTGCAGACGGTAAGTTTCCTTGGTTTATTTGGAAATAAAGTCGAGGTTTATTTCTTAAATACACATTATTCTGCATGTTTATTTTAATTTCCTAACATAAATTTTGTTGTAAAATTGATTGTTAGGACTAAAGTTTACCCAAGGACATTTTGCAAAGACAGGGGTTTATAGAATAGCTTTTCTGCTTACGTAATTGCGTCAAAGCAAAACGACAAGAATCCATTGCAGACAGTTAATGGTGGGCTGTTAATGGTGAACTGTAATGATGAGCTGTTAATGGTGAGCTGTTAATGATGAGCTGTTAGTCCCTACTCTAATGAACACTGCGAGGTGGTATCCAAAATTTTCCGGACTGACGCTGTAAAAATCGTAAAACTCACCATAAGGCCTATCGGCTGCCGTCACCCTCGAAGTAGTTCCCTCCCGCATGTAGACACCGGTCCCACCATCTCCTCCATGTTTGGAACGCTTCCTGGAAGTCCTTTTCTATCAGAGTGTCAAGCGCTGTCTGCGATTCGGCCTGTATCTCATCAATGGTATCAAACCGGCGTCCTTTCGGTTTCAATTCAGTTTTTGGAAATAGGAAGAAGTCACAGGGTGCCAAATCAAGGGAGTACGGTGGGTGGAGGATGGCAGCCATTTTGTTTTTCGCCATAAACTGCTGGGTGAGGACGGAAATTTTCATGGTGAAGCAGCCAGGTCTGTTCTCGCCAAAGTCTGGGGCGACGTCTTCCCGCGTTTTCACGCAGTCGCCGCAAAAGTCGCAGTAGAACCCGGAATTCACATTTTGGCTTGTTGGGACAAATTCTTTGTGCACAATCCCCTTGACGTCAAATAAAGTGATGATAATGCTCCTGACATTGTTTTTCACCTGTCTGGGCATTTTTTGGCCTTGGTGACGTGGGGCTTTTCCACTGGGAGGATTGTTGCTTTGTCTCAGGGTTGTAACCGTAAACCAACCTCTCATCACCAGTGATGACCCTGGACAAGAAGGTTTCATCATCGGAGGCGAGCTGACGAAGTTCAGTGCAGACGTTGACGCGCTGCCGCTTCTGGACAGCTGTCAGAATCCTGGGCACAAATTTGGCTGCGACACAGTGCATGCCAAATTCTTCCGTCAGAACCTGTTGGCATGTCCCACAACCAATTCCCACCTCCTCAGAAATGTCATAAATGGTCTGACGTCGATCGTGACGGACGAGCTCTTTAATTCGTGCAACAGTTTCAGGAGTTGTGCAGCTTCTGGGTCTCCCCGTGTGTTCGTCATCGTCAACTGAAGTACGACCGGTCTTGAACAGGGCATGCCATTGAAACACCTGCGCACGACTCAAGCTTTGGTTCCCGAAGGCTTGTTGAATCATTGTGAGGGTTTCCGTAGCACTTTTCCCAAGACTGGCGCAAAATTTGACGCACACTCGTTGTTCATTTCTCTGACCCATCGTGAAAATAGCTTCAGGTCACCTACACGACTGCAAACAAACGCGTGTGAAAACTGCCCACGCCCACCCAGCTATGTGCAACTTGGCACACTGACTCACTAGACATGGTAGTCCTACCACCTACCGCTGCTTCGCGCTACAACAACTGCTGTATAGATGGCGGCACCATTCAGGAAATTTTTGGATACCACCTCGTATACCTGCTTTTTATGGAAGAAAATGATTATGTCTATAGAATATACATATTCATAATTCGTGTTAAGGAAGAAGTGGTCAGAATGTAGCTCGTGTTAGAATATATTCTGTTCGTGTAATAATATAAGATAATAAACCTTTCTTATCTGATGGTTTCCGAACACCCATCTTGCATATGCTGTTGTTGAAAATGTAGACTGATCCCTGCTGCCCGCAAATTTTCCAAAGGGTGTCAAGTTATTTGAGTTTTGTTAGAGATTTTAACTCATACAATGTACGTGACACCAAAACCAATTCTGTTTTATTTTATTTTTTTAATTATACCATAATTGGGTATATGCCAAATCAATAAATTTTTATCCATCATATTTTTCATGAGTGACTGGTTTGTGTGCTTCTTAACTTTATTGGTTTCAAATATGTTTTATTAATTGTCAGGTGGTTCAATCATTATTTTATATTTGAAATTTGTTAAATATAAGAATTTGTATAGGAAAGCAAAATAAACGTTAGAATTCTGCTTTTTATCTTTTCTTTCTTTCTTCCACCGCTGCTCCCCTCTCAATATAAATTTCATGCCGTGTAATAACTGGAAATTTTTAGGTGGAAATAACTGTTAGTTTTAAAAGAAGCGTGTGCTTACCGAGAACAAAAGAGTATTTTTGGTCGAGTACCTTTACAGAATTATGCACTTAATATTTGGCTCTTAATTTGAAAAGCTGTCACAGAAGCAATTTATTTCCTTTCGTGATTTTCTTTTGTTTGCTGTGCTAAAGTACATCACCATTATCCCCCGCTGAAATGTCCAAATTTGTTTCTTCTCCATAAGTGTGTGAGCGCAATGTCCAGCACGGCATGTTGGTAGAGTAATAATTGGATCTAGCCCGGCTCGAAAATATTCATAAAGGAGCAGTGATGTCAAGTGAACATATCTCATAAGTTAGGACGATAAACGCTTGATGGGGGGGGGGGGTGTTGTACAAGGCAGTTAACGAAGCTACGCCTTATTATTCATCAAATGTTGTCACGTGCCATTGGAAAGGGAAAGGGGAGCGAGGTTTAGTTCGACTGCTCACACTATTACCTCTGTTTTCTGTTCCGTAATTACTGTCTGCTGAAGTTGACTGCTCGTCATGCTTGCTGAGTAGCAATATTATGTCAAGCAAAAGGGGAGCAATTGTTTGTTGTAATGAAACATGTTCTAGCTGAGTAGCACATAATTTTAATTAGGCATTTGAATATCTCGTAGGGCAACTAAGCACAGTGAACTTATTGTACAGAGGCTATTTAGTGTGTTGACACTCTGGAATACCCACACTTAAGCTGTAAAATATAGTAACTCATGCAAAATGAAAATTCGCCTTTATACATAACGTTCTTTTGTCGCCTTAAAGGGAATACGACGAATTTAGTATGCGAATTTCAGTAAACCTCGTTTGGCAAGAAAGGACATTGGTTTTGTTCTCTAGTTTTTTTATTTCCCGGGTACTTTAAAAGGGCTAATTTAAATATACTATGACTCTAAATGTAAGAAATTTTGAGCAGATTAGACAGGGAAATCGTATTTTTAATTTTTTTTGTAATATTGAAGCAACAACGAAGGAGACAGATTAACATAAACCAATCTTCACCCACCTAATGTATTGGTCACCGAATTTTAAATGAGAAAAGCGCTACGTTTGGTATGGATGCGGTAGAGAGAAGAAGGTTGTAGAACTTCCGGTCGGAGTACCACTGAATGAGGGCCACTTCGGACAGGTACCGTAAGAGACGACGATGTTCAAATGAATCTTAAAGCAACAGGTTATAAGGATGTAACGGAAGCGTAATATCTCTGGAAAGAGTTCCGTGGAGGGCTCATGCGAACAGTTAGGAAATATTGATAGTCGCTTTGATGGTCATGGAATGGAGTCACAGACCGCATTATTGGACTCAAACCTGAGCCAGATAAAGCCACTCCAGACACTCAGACCCTATTGACTTTATATCCATTTTGACACTTTCAAAGATCGACGTTCGCCTAAATTACAGGCCCATATAAAACCCGTTTCTCTTTGCCATCTAATTAAAACTTCATACACATGATGAAGGTCAGATGGATGTAGCTTCATCATCATCATCATCATTGGCACAACAGCCCCTTGCAGCATTCCTCCAATTTCCCTCCCCCAACTTCCTGGCATCTTCCATCACACCATCTTCCATCACACCGTCTTCTATCACACCGTCTTCCCATCTTAGTTTCCGCCTGCCCCTCTGTCTTCTTCCTTCTACCACTGCAACGAGAACTCTTCCTGTAGGACTCTGTTCCTCCATACGAATAACATGTCCTGCCCATTTTAATCGATTAATTTTAACGTATGTTACTATATCACTTTCCTTGTACAATATATATAACTCATGTATTTTATTCTCCATTCTCCGTTGTCATTTGTAGGTCCAAAAATAGCTCTCAAAATTTTCCTTTCAAAAACTCCTAAAATAGCTTCGTCAGATTTTGATAATACCCATGTTTCAGAACCAT
>Ga0131853_10009307_pt1 | contig 17973 bp, 10 predicted proteins | sample TergutLab28metaG_FD_92764 | JGI IMG/M metagenome (GOLD analysis project Ga0131853, IMG submission 92764) | Labiotermes labralis P1 segment gut microbial communities from Petit-Saut dam, French Guiana - Lab288 P1 (version 2) (version 2) | ecosystem: Host-associated > Arthropoda: Insects >... | reverse complement strand
ATCACAGATGCTGAGATCTCACCATCGTGACATACCCATACCAATCCTGTAAAGCACTACAGCCATACTTTCGGATGAAAACCTGATGATGGCCACATTAGGCCGAAACATGTAGTTTACTTCATCCTTTATTAAACATCTTTTTTAGATATTGTTGTGTTATTGACTGATCCCACACCTACTGTTTATATACACACAACGGGGATGGCTCATTTTAGAAAGTTACCCGGTTTATAAAAATAAGTGGTTAAATCCTTATTGGATTTAATTTTTGTTGAGATAATGGTAGTTAAACTAAAATAGAAACATTATTGATTATATAAATTTATTTTATTTGGTTGGAACTTTTCACATAGCTTACCAAAATTCTGAAAACAAGTTGGCATAGTTGGTAGAATGAACCACGATGTAATTCGTGGTCTCAATTCAAATGAGCAGTGGACAACTCTCAGGATTTTTCAGAATGATGAACTGGAAACCCTTTTCAAAGCCAGCAGAAACTACAAAGACAATACAAGCCTTAACCAAATACATGTATTTAGTTTTGCATTGCACAAACAATTAAGTCAGTATGCAAAAAGGCCCGCTTTTTCTTAGTGCACTTGAATAGCGTGAAAGAGTTTATCCTTTCCGTGAATGGAACCAAGACTCTTATTTATGCACGAACCTTGCAGACTAAGTTATGTGGGCAAAGTATTTAACGATACACAAGGGCACACGGTTCGTTGCTTTATATTTGAGAAAGACGGAAACAATCACATTTAAATTTGTAAAGAAACTGCAGGCGAATAAAATTCAGAGAAAACATGGCACTACTCTAATCGCAGTATTCATTTTTCCATTATAAATTATAAACATAAATATAAATTTACAGAATTATAATTGTGTCTGTTACTTTATCTTGGAGTAAAGGTGAAATTTGGTAAGGAAGTAACGATTCAATTAATGGGCGTGGTGTGGTCATTCTCTGGCTTCGAGCAACTGATAGTCCTATCCGCTGATGGGCTCCATTGCTTCCACAGTTAGTTACGAATCGTCATTTCAGTGCCTTTGACTGGTACGTGGGCAATTAACTCTGTGTGCGGAATTATTGAACGAGAAAAACAGGAAAGGTTGTAATGTGACAAGTAGTGAGACCGCTGAACACGCTGTAGTGCGACACACGGACGTATTTTCAGCGAGGTCTTTCATGTATTCTACTAACATGTACTGATTTTCCACAGTAACTTCTTACTGAAGTAGTGAGACTACCTTTGAATAGACAATGTTCGCTTTTGTTATATACTGTACTGCTGAAATGCGTAATACTTTCATTTCATGTTATGTATGTTTTGAAGTTGGCACGTAGGCGTTGAAAAAACACGAGTGAAATGAAACTCTGTAAGTCTCTTGTGTACGCAGCAAGAGGAAGGAGATCTTGTGTTGATTCAACTGCAGCACTCTGTTATAAGTCAAGTATTGACTTGGGCTACTGTAACCAGTCTAACACATTTCAGATATGAAATCCCTTAACACTGATAGTACAAACCCTTGTAACCTATAAGCTGTTTCCACACTTCCATGTATTTTCTTGTCCAAAAACGATTTATCGTATCAGTGACATGAGTACTGCATTCATTCCCCGTAACAGGGCTCCAGTATAATCAAAACACGATACGCACTGTTTAGGCTATTTGCTCTGAACTGCAGTGTTAATACAAACAGCAGGTTAGTGGACGTGCGTCTGGTTTGAATATGGTGATTCACGTTTGTCGCGCCTGGAAACTTAGCTATTCCAGATGCCTTCTTCTGGGCCGTTAGCTCCGTATCGGCGTTTATTATTTTATTTGTGAGCCAGGATTAAGTGAATATCTGAGGTCGAGTCGAGTTAACTAGTAGAGAAATTTATGTTACGAAGGGGGGGGGGGGATATTGCAGTGGCTGCTCCGCCTAGGACGCGTAAGGTCTCTTAGACTTCTACTTCTGGTACAATGGGATCGCGGTTTATATTCCTAGCTGGATTCACGGATATGGGTTCACCTCTTTCGTACTTTTATGTTGACTTCCGTGTATAGGGTTCCGCAATGGGCCAAAACTTTGTCCTACTAAATACCTAAAAGATTAATTGTTTCATTAGTTAATTCAGAGGTGAAACTGGCCAGAAGGCAGTCGTCAAGCTGAAGAAACAGATTATAGGATCGTCTGTGTTGCGCAAGCAGGAACGACAAACAAGTCTGATTGTTTGGTTACAGTTACAGTGCTGTTTGGTTACAGTTACAGTGCTGTTTGGTTACAGTTACAGCGCTGTTTGGTTACAGTTACAGTGCTGTTTGGTTACAGTTACAGCGCAGTTTGGTTACAGTTACAGCGCTGTTTGGTTACAGTTACAGTGCTGTTTGGTTACAGTTACAGTGCAGTTTGGTTACAGTTACAGCGCTGTTTGGTTACAGTTACAGCAGTGTTTGGTTACAGTTACAGCGCTGTTTGGTTACAGTTACAGCGCAGTTTGGTTACAGTTACAGCGCAGTTTGGTTACAGTTATAGCGCTGTTTGGTTACAGTTACAGCGCAGTTTGGTTACAGTTACAGCGCAGTTTGGTTACAGTTAGAGCGCTGTTTGGTTACGGTTACAGTGCTGTTAAGCCACTTGTGCACGTGAGTTATTTTATTTCCTTTTTGTGAATGTAATTTCGAAATCATCTTTAGTTTTTTTCAGTTTTCGTTTTGAATGAATATTTTCTTTGTGAAGCAAATTTTTTAAACTCTGCTCAAGTTCATTCAGTGGGATACACCTGACTGTTGAAAGCGGTTAAGCGAAGGAATGCGCAGCCATAATTTGAACGCGTCTTGTCTGCGAACAACTTCTCGTACAGTGAAGACTTCTCGGGGTTATGACAACTGATATTCTCCCTACAAGTCGCCGGATTTCTACTAGAATACTCCGCATGGAATTCCAGAAACACTGACTTCACTGTCAGCGCCTTGGGAAATTTAATTCTCTCCTTCTTGTAAGATTTTACTAGAATTTTAACGACCTAACACAACTGTGATCTCAGCTCTTCGTAACGGTGCGGAATTTTGTGTTTATGAAGTCAATTATCATCTCCTTTTTAAATGTTTGAGTATTGAGCGTTTAATATGTGTGTGTTATAGTATGGCGCTTTGTTGACTACAGCTGATTGGAAGTTGATAATTAACTTCTAATGCAGCCATTTCTCACAATTCAATGGTCTCATTTGATTACGATAACATACTCTGTTTTGTTACGTTTTCATGTTATCACGTAACGTTAGTTGGCTATAACATCAATAATCCCTGAGGCGTATGTTGTAATTAATCGTTAACATTTGGATATTGGTCGACGCGAACCTGACGTGTGTTATAATGTGCTGGTAAACAGTTTCATCCATTTCACTATGTAATTGACTTCCCATCCAGCCATTGTAGCACTAGTTATCTGTACGTAAATGTATGTATTTCTGATTTAACATTTTAATTTCCATCTGCTCCTTTTATTTTAGTGTTTCGAATGATTAGTGTCCATTGCAACGTATTAACTGAATTTATTTGTTGCCTGAGCTGAAGATAAAAAGTAATCTAAGTAAATTTTATCTGTATTTCACGTAAAACCCGCAGTCATCAAAAACACTCACTAACCATGTTGTTACCAGCACTGAGGCCATCAAGGTTTCCTTCATACCACCGTACATAGTTATTATTGTCACAGTACCCCCTTGCTCCAAACACACAGCCACGAATAAATCTGCACTGTATACGGTTTGAATCCATGTCACACAGTCAATTGATGTTTTTCACAATTTGCTTCTAGAATAACAGGCAAATCTGTAAAATTATTTTATTTCTAAAATACTTCTTTTGCATCTCGGCCCTGTAACTCTCTCTCCACCTTCATATTTCTCTATGTTTTTCCTCTCCTTCCACATTTATCCTGAGATAGAAACTTGAACAATTCTTCGGACACTTCATCATCCCTTCTTTTCAGTTTGACTTACACGTGCTATTCAGATACGCAAATTCTGCAGATCATACGGTTGAATTTAACGACCTGAAATTTTTTTACTCTACAGTTTATGTAGAGTGGTATAGGTCATGGTGTTGTGGCTGTAAATGGTGAATTGGTGAGACAGTATCTTGAAACTGCCGCAGACTGCTGTAACGCACTGTAACGCACTGCAACGCACTGTAACGCACTGTAACGCACTGCAACGCACTGTAATCCAACAACTAGACCTGTTCATCCTTCCTGCTTTCGCAGTGCAAATGCTCCTATAATATTCTTCTTCAGCTTTACAAATGATGCGTTCTGACCAATTTCACTTCATTCGTCTGTTAGGCTCTGAGAAAAATAACGAAAACAAAATCTGTTGCACACATTCCAACTGGTGCCCTTGGAGGGGTCACATAAAAAAGCGTGCACACTATTTGCATTTTGGTTCTTAAAGTTATGTTCTTTAACAATACTGCAACGGTATATATATATATATGTTCAAATTGGGACCACAAAGCTGCTGTGGGATACATATGACGTATATAATGTTATTCAAGGCCACCTCTCAATGTTGCTTGAAACCTTTGGAACCAAAAGGACATAAGAGTGTTACTTCAAAACAAGATGTTGTATTTTATCCAAAGTGAGATTACGTATATTAGAGCTGTTAAACACAGCGAACAGTAAGTTGCTCACATAACTCCCTCCTCTCTTCCTCCCCCCTCCCCGCAATGTTTCAAGTGTTTACCGTATTTGCGTTATGGAAATAATGTATGCAAGACATTTCGTTTGAACTTCAAACTCTGACTCGGCCCACGTGTTAGAAGTAAAGGACGCCACAAGGCAGACAAACCACGATGTTCGTCGTGCTGCAAGCATGTGTTGTCTGTCACAAAACCGTACTGTCGGAACAAGTGACGATTGCAGTGAAACATGACTGAGATTTATTCTTTCATAGAGAATATAACTCTAAAATTTCTGGCTTAATCACATGTCAGTGGCGTGATAACATTATCTGATAATGGATACGGAGATAGTGAAAGAATAATATAAATGTTATTAATACCTCACATTTGCTTATTGCTCCACTGGGAGTAGATTGTAAATTTGCAGTTCTAAATAAAAAAAAATTGATATCTTTCGTAAAAAGTGGGCCGAGTAGCCGTTACCTTTCCATTGCCCTTACGTGATACGCGTGTGAGTGTAAGCGACTGTATCTACTTAATAAAGTGGCATGTACTATGGACCTCCTGTGTGTGAGGTCGGGTCCCATCAGCTCCTCTTTCTGTTCACATGTTTAGAGACCCGCAGTCGAGGTAAGGCGACTAGGAGCAGCGACACATCGGCGCCCCAGGCCCGCAATTAATTAATATCGGTCTAGTGACTACTGGGGCAGACATTCTCTGCTGTCTGTAAAAAAGACCCGAGTGACAGACATATTGCTGCATATGGCGAGTGGATGCCCCCTCATATGTGTGTATGCAGTTCGTGGCTTCTTTTTTTTTGTCACAGCTGCGAACTCATTACGCGAATAAGCGTTATGCAGACATCAGTTTCGTGGAATACACAAATATGGAAGCAGATGATTGGGTAGCTTTTAGCGACGGGCTGGACGATCCAGAAATCCTGGTAGCGGCGACTTTTACTCACTTTTCCAGACCAGCCCTGGGTCCCACACAGCCCCCTATGTGTATTATGCTACGGGTATGGGGTCGTTCCCGCGGGTAAAGCAGCCGGGGCGTGGCGTTAACTACGCACCCCCTTCTAGCGCTGAGTATAAAGAAAAAGTTCAGGTACACGTGTACTCCCCCCTGTGCCTTCATGGCCTCTTCTAGATTGGAATTTTTAGTCTACATCGGCTGATGGCACACTGAATTTTTCGTCATCTTTCTCAGCTTTTTTCAGCAAAGTTCTGCAAATTTCTTCACAAAGTAAAGCACGTCTTTTTTCTACATTACTTTCCGTTCACAATTTATTAGTCATCCTGTTTTTAAAATAAAAGATATATAAATTAATAAATATATATACACAACTCAGGTGATGATATATTCTGCAGACGTACAGACACCATTTGGAAACCAACCGTGAAAGTTAGACAAACAGATAGGCGCAATATTTTCAATGTTTATAGCACTGGAATATAATTAGAGCTATTTATACGCGAGTATTTCAACATAAACATCAATAAATTACGTAACACTGAATGCAGTCCCAAAGTGTGTATTTTAAATCATCCGCAATGCTGCTGGCCGTAAAAAAAAAAATAGGAAGCCATCTTGGTGTAACGGATTAGTACTGAAAATGCTCGATTATTTTAAGATTTTAGTAAGCAGAAGCAAGTACGTCCCACAGTAATATGATATTTGGCGCACTTTCCTTGCTACGGAAGAAAATAGAGGGTTTTTTGTTTACCGTGCTGTGCGTCTGTCGTTTCAGATTTAACTCATTTCTGCGAACATAAAGACGAATCTTATGCCATTAGTAGAGAAGAATATTAGGCCTTTAAAGGAATATCTACTGCTGCAGTCCATAATTTCCTACAATCAGTAGTAAAGTTACAATGAAGGACAGAATCGAGAGCGGGATTGTCTCTAATGCCACCTTTCTTTAAGACCTGAAATGATGCACAGTAATGGATCTTGGAAATTATACAACTGTTGTTAAGGTAATGTTGTTGAAGAAGGCGAAATAACAGCATGGAGGGCGTGGAAATATGTTCTTTAGTTTTCAGTTTGATGGCAATAACTAATGCAACATTGCAGCTGGGCATGTGGAATTTAGTACGGAGATGACACGTTACGATATCGCCACACTGGACATGAAGTCTGGTTTGTAAGTTAACAACTAAAAACGTAGCAATAACGCGACTTTTTTTAGTTTAGATCTGACAAATGAAAGATACAGAAATTCTGTATTTACAGAATTCTTCATAAAGGTAAAAAAAAAAACACAAGAGTAACAGACAAGCGTGACCAAACAAGTGTGCAGTAAGAATGTACGCCCCATATTCCGCCGAGATGTGCTTGTCATAGCGTTGTTTTATTATTGTTAAGAGTAGTTTGACTTTGGGGTGTCATGGCGCTTTTAATGAATGTAAAAACTGTTGGTTTCCTGACTTTCGGAACTTACTGAAGCAGGTACCAGCCTGATGTGATAAGAATATATGAGAATGTTTTAAATTTTTTATCATTGGAAACCCAACATCATCTTCTGATCTTAATTTTTGTTTATCATAATTAGTATTTCTGTGTTTTGTTGCATGGGCTAACATAAAGTTGTAGAATCCATCCACTAAAGCTTAAGGAAAGATGTTGAATCTACACAATTAATTTTCTAAATCACTTGCAGATATCATATTTCCTGTGCGTCTTAATCAAACTTGTTTCAAATTCCGTTCTCTAAACTTGCTTAAAGTCTATTATGGCTATTATTTTTTATTTCGTCGGCATTGTGCCTTTTCTGTCCAGACCGTTTCTTGGTCCTGTAATTTGAACCTGTAACTGCTTCGAGCTGCTTTTCCTTTTTATAAGTTTGAAAGAATTAATCAGGAAACCTATTACCAATGGGCCCTTTTACATTTCTTCGTCTTGCTACTTTTAATTGCATTAAGGCACTCTGATTATCTTTGTAAATCTTGGACTTAAAACCCCAGGCTAAAACCGAAGTTTCATCAAACGACTTCCCTGATTAACAAAGAAATTTCCTCTTCTTCTTGTTGATGTTCCTATTTTGTTTTTTTATCAATTCACCCTTTTTCGCTCTTTCAGTTACGTAAATAGAAGCTTGTCTTTGAAACAACTATGCAGAAGTTGCTATAAGTTGCAACGTAAGTCAAGTGACCACAACGTCAGTCGTACCAACCAGTTTGTTTATTAATTTATAATTTCTGTGGGAACGTGATACAAATTAAATTATACTGCTCCGCATTTAAACGCGTAGAAGACTAAGAGTAATGTAATGAAAAGGAAAATATTGCCAGCTTAAATGTAAGAAAATTGAATAATTAATAATTATTGATGTTATTCGAATTACAGAAATGTTTTTCCTTCCTACGGTGGTTTCCTACCAGAGAGACATCAATGTAATGTGCACGTGCTTACATACACAGGTTCTTAATAACTTCCGCACGAAGGAAAATTTTGTTTTTGAAAATTCTCAACCAGTTTCCAATCACTCTGATTCCCCCTGCTTTTTAATTAAATGCAGTCTGTCAGCATTACGAGTATGGCAGTACAACGGCCGTTTATGCTGTATAATATTAATGGATTTTATACGCATGAATTTTTCCTCTGATAATAGCTGTGTGACAAATGTGTAACTCATACCACGATAACCATTTATCAGAAAGTTGAAAAGTTGTTCTATTTGTGGCCGTACGGTCGAGTATCGTTTTAAAGCTGTTATCTGCCCAGCTGGTAGAGAAATGCACTGCTGCCTTTAGATCTAAATATTCGTCACCGTGCACACAAGCCCTTCCAGTTCATAAGCTTTACATTTAGATTCACGCATTAGGTCAATATCGGTATTATCCTGACATCTACTTTTGCAAACTCTACACCGGACATACTCGCTACATTAGACATATATTTGTTATAAGTAATTGCTCATGTTGACACGCAATATGTATGTTCGCCTATTTTAGTACACATTCCCTTACATTTTTCAATTTAAATACACCATCACCAGGAGGATTAAATTACAAGGGAAAAACAAGACGTATATTAACCCAAACACACATTGTTGTAAAGACATAAATATACCTCATATACTTCTTGTTTTCCGCTTGTAATTGAATTTTCCTGAATATGGCTTACTTAAGCTGAAAATTGTAGGAGAAAGTGTACTGAAGTGTAAGCAATATATTGTTCGTCACTAAGAGCAGTAAGTTGGAATTATGTGCATTATATGTATATACATATGTGGAAGGAAAGTAATAAATAAATGAACACCGAACACAACTTTTTATAAAGTGAATACAGCTAAATGTTTCTGGGCTACTGAAGTGATTGTCTCGTTTAGAGCTTCTAAACAGTTTCTTTTTATGTGTCTCCTTCGAGAGCTTTCGTCCTATCTCATTCGTCCTAACTTATAACAATGTCAGCTGCTGGGTGGAACTGTGATACTTTTCAATATATATATATAACTACTCTACTTGTTAATTGATAGCTCCGACAATTAGCCATGCTTTTCACAGGTAAATGTCCCGTCAATCCACTCAACATACAGCAGCCGTTAAGGAACATTATGAAGTAAAACTTTCGCTGAATATGCCCGCCATTACCTTTACAAATTTCCAAGACCTCGTGATCAAATAACCGACGCGTCTACGTAGTGCAGTTTTTATCGACACTGATCCAAGTTGCACTACCGGCCCAAATTAAGAACATCTTCTCTCCTTCATAGTGACGGATAGTACCACGTGACGTACAGTACGTGTCAGTAGGTTAGAATAGTGACAGGTTTTTTACTAAAAGGTTTAGTAGAAGAGTGTATCCGCAGAAGACCTGCCTGATTACTTCTGCTGAATTTAACGGAAAAATCTCACTTCACAATTTGTTTTCAAAACCCTCAGTCTGTGAAATAATTGTACCACGTGACAATCTAGTTGTAGGTGGTGAAATCCATGAAGTTAAATTTCTAACGTTATCGAAGCGGCATAGAGAGGAAGCTTCATTATGTTGCAAATGCGATTTTATACGGAGGTTTGCAGCTGGGACTGTCTGCCTCCCAGATCACTCTTGTTAGAAGTCCCGAAATTACAAGTTGCAAGCAAGTTTTCTAATGCTGCCTAACGCGTTTGGAGTATCCATCTGCAGAATATTCAGAATTTAACGTTATTCATTCCGAACATGAAAGTACAAGTGAATTGATACAATAAAGCAGCCCCATTACAGGCCCAGAGGGTTCCAGGAAGTTAAGGTTCCCGGATTTCGTGACAACGGCACAGGATGTTGGTAAGGTTGTCAGCCTTACGCACCAGCCGCCTTTACCCCCAGGAAATGCTCCTGGTACTCATTTTTGTTAGAGGCTGAGCCGACCCTAGGGCCACAGTGCGATCGGAGGGATTTCATGTCAATGAAAAATCCACTGACACCAGCTGGGATCGAACCAGCGACCTTACGATTTGTAGCGCAGCACCTTAACCACTGTGCTACCGCGGTCCCCCGAACTGATACAATAAACAGCTGGAATTTTGTACTCGGTTCCTTGCATTGATACAGCAGCATAGATTTAGGACATGTGACTCTTGAGGAATTAAAATACCAGGGCAGAAGAGTAAACGGCGTATCCAAGACCTTCATATTTGCAGTGATAACCTAGTATTGTACTGGTGACGTAATGTGTCGCGAAATACAGTGGCATGTAGTAGGATATTCATTCCAAGCCTTTTAAGGCGCACTCCCAAAATTGCGAAAAGCGACTGTTAGCTTCGTAATGTCTGTCCACATGGAACAACTCCGCTCCTATTGGACGGATTTTTATGAAATTTTATATTTGAGCATTTTGCGAAAAAAAAACTGTCGAGAAAATTCTGGTTTTATTATAATCTGACAACAATAACGGGTACTGTACATGAAGACATATATATATATTTTTTTTATCACATCTTGCTCAGGCCTTCCGTCTTAGAATTAGAAATGTTTCAGACAAATTTTGTACAGAAAATCAAAACACATTTATTTTCAATAATTTTTTCCTAAAATCGTGCCCTTTATGAGATAATGTGGAAAAATATAGTAGAGCGGAGCAGAAACAGATGACAATATGGCGCATTCGCATTGCATGCTGGATAACTAAGTCTACAAACAGAGAGCCACAACATGTAACACTTTTTGCTTTTCCACTGCAACAATGAAGGCGCCTCAGTGTTACGTTATACGTACAGCGCCTGTCTTGTTTGTACTGTTACATTATCCGTTTTAAACAGTCACACAGTCTGAAATGACGGTGTTAAAAAGCACTCTGATTGTATTTAAGTTTTGTAAACAACGCACGAAGATTGAGCTCCATGGAGTTAGTTAAACTTAGGATGAGAAATATGGTTTTGTCTAAGCTACTTCAGGCAGAATAAAGTTTTACTAAGATAGATAAATATTATTTCCAGACTAGCACTGACAAAGTTGCAAAATGTGGAGTCTTAGAGAGTAGGACTGAAAATGACTGAAGTTTTGTTTAAGATGTGGGACCTTAATCAACACGAACACTTTAAACTCTTTAGAGTTTTAACAACGGCTATTCAAGACAATGGTATAAATTTGTCTATGTTCGTAGTTAAGAATCACACATTGAACACATAAGTGGATGTGGAGGTATGGCTCCACGCATTCGTAACATTGGCACTAGATCGATAGGGGAGAGGGTAGTTAGCTTCAGAAATACATGTGCACCCTGTTCATTAAACGAAGGAGATAGTAGAATATTCGCCAAAATTTATGGAACACCCATTAAGAATGGTTAAACCCCGATTACGTAAAATAGCAGTAACTACAGATTTCTACAAAAGATCAGGAATACACCTGGAAATGCCTGAAGAATCTGTGAAGCCAGAACAGACATTTATTGTCTATGTCATGAACTGGAGAAGAAATTAAGGAGGTGATGGGGAAGAATTTCACTCGCCATGCGAAATCCCGAACACCGACAACGGCAGTAAGACTTTGGAAGGCCTTTTTTATCCATTGTTATCGGCAGTCAGTTGTCGAAACTAGTGGTGACCTAGCAGCAAGAATCTGGAAGTTACATGCACTCATTTGTCGCGCCGTATATCGTGTGAATGTGATCATAGGAGCACAACGGAGTAATTGTATTTTGTATAATTTAGAACGAGGTGGCAGCAGCAGCGCATCGCGATGGAAGGAAGGCTTATCGATCCCCGTTACACCAGAACATAAATACTCAGTAGAGACTCCGAAACGTATAAAAGTGATGCAGAGCACGTAAATGTATAATACTGTAGTTCACACAGAAGTAAGACCAACTGCTTATGGGTTGCTGTGAGAATGATATATGAGGAGAAGCCGTAGATCCTGGTGGGAGAATAACGTTCAGGTTTATGTCACCGAGTAGACAGTGGGACTGGAGCCTGCACGAAAGTGGCTCAGTGTGTAATATTATGTGGTTTATTTTACGATACTCTTAAGTAGCTTAGGCTACCCACGTTCCCGTCGTAAGCAGTATTTACATTATGGAATGTCAGGCGCAAGTAGAATTTTGCGCACGTCGGATCTGAGTACACATGTGGTCAATTGTGTATGTACATACGAGGGAGCCAGTGGAAATCCAAACTCCGACACACCAGAACTTCGTCGGTCACAAGATGACCGCCCTGCCGTACTCTTCCACAAACTCCATCTCACAGCGCTCTTATTCCCGCAACAAATAATTCGGCGCGTCTTTAAAAATACTATTTATTTTATCTTATTTAATTTTTAGAACCGAATAGAATAATTAATGAGTTCGAGCCCTTTTTTTTGGCCTCGATGCACGTAGGCTTTGGCAAGCCCTTTGTGCCGCTTAGTATGACGCCCCAGTCATGGGAGCCCTGTTCCTGTAATAAAGTTCCAGATTGCCCCCCAGATGTAGAGTTCTAACATCCTGAGGGTCGAAGAAAAAGGAACCCAGGGAAGTGCGTCTGAGTGTCACCGAATCTTCACACTAGCACATAACGTGAACTGAGGTTTCCTCCTCTGCTCCACACCTTCTACACAAGGGGCTGTCAATCAGCCCCATTACTTAGAGACGTATTTAAATTTTAAAAATTCTTTATGTTTGAAAAGGTCAATTTCAAATTCCGTAGGTCGGGGAGTGTCTATGTATAGGGTGGAAGTTAGGGTGATTGAAGTACGAAGTGTAAGGAATTTAGAAGGCGGTGTTCATGGCCTAATGAAAGTATTGTTCTGATTTGTCTTGGTGGACAGAGTAAAATTGTGAAAACCCTCAGGATATCGATGACCATGCGGAGACACGAATTAGACATCTCCCGAATATAAGACAAGAGTGTTTGTGCTACGTCACATGTTTGGTGTTATTGAATCTGATATCAGTGTTTGATATTATCGACGCTGAATGTGGAGTTGCTGGCACAAGAGAATTAGTTTATTGGTTAAGTTTGTTAGTGCGGCAGCGTGGCGATTTGGTGATACATTTTGTGCACTGCTTTTTTTCCGAATACAGACTAAATTAATACTTTCCTCAATAACTTTTCAATTTCACACCGAAAATATGTAAGTTGTACTGACAGTTGCAGGCCACGTTATTTTCCGCTCTAAAACTCACTAAATCCATTTCAACCAACACATTACATATCGCCGTTCGACATAAAATTAGATACATTAAATATCTTAAAATATCAATTATTTTGCATTTTGTACCATTCTGGCCGTAATAAACCTTATATCTTACGATTTAATCATAAAAGTACCTGACATCATGAACATAGCCTAAGTTAATTTGGACTAATAACAAAGAATTTTGTGTATTACACATACAGTCGAACACAACTATATTTCACCCAGTAGTACAGTAGGAATACAACTACATGTTTCGGCCATATATATGGGTCATCTTCAGGTTGTGATTTAACTTACAGAGCAGCTATACAAGATGTGTGGGGTATTTTTTTTAGGGTGTTGGGGGTTGGGTGGGGGAGGGAAGAGGGGGACGAGATCTCGTTGTGTCAATAGTGGGTACCATGACCTAGGGCTGTTACAAGTGGATTATCATTAGTTGTTTATGTGCACATGTCAAGTGGGTTACTATTCTTATGCTAAGGATATGTTATAGTTGGTATCATTAGTAAAATATACTTAAAAACTAGCATGCTATAATATTAAAGTATATTTTTTAGTATATTTTACTAATGATACCAACTATAACATATCCTTAGCATAAGAATAGTAACCCACTTGACATGTGCACATAAACAACTAATGATAATTCACTCATAACAGCCCTAGGTCATGGTACCCACTATTGAAACAACGAGATCTCGTCCTCTTCTTCCCTCCCACCCACCCAATTCCCAACACCCTAAAAAAAACTCCCCACACATCTTGTATAGATGCTCTGTAAGTTAAATTACAACCTGAAGATGACCCACATATAGGGCCGAAACATGTAGTTGTATTCCTACTGTACTACTGGGTGAAATATAGTTGTGTTCGACTGTACGTGTTATACACAAAATTCTTTGTTATTGAACCAACACAACGGGGATGACGCACCTCAAAATTTGGACTAATATTATTCTTATCGAGCTCGTCGTCACAGGTGAATATGACATATTGCAGCAGTGCGGTCCGTCCAGTAGACACAAAGTAAAGTAATCTGATGTGTGTAGAAGGAAGTGGTTGAATACAACGGTATTAAGGCGGATATAAGAGATGCTTTCAGTTTCGCGTTTATTGTCGGGCCTTCGTCTTGGCAATGTTGGTCCCTGCGGTTTTACAACCAACCCACTTTTTTGGTATTTAGTGACGGTTTAATTACATGTGCTTTATTTGACGGTGTTGCCAGGCACTGCTCGAGTTGTTGGCGCAGAGGGTGATTATGAATCAACTGGGAAGAAGAAGTACCTCGTAAGTATGAAATTTCCTAAGGTGCCATCCAAATGCCTTTCCTGGTTGGGCGGAGCAGTGTTAAGAAAAAACTGTTTGAGCTTTATGCAGCCGGATGCGAGAAGATTGCGAAATTGGAGAAATGACCTTACTTATTTAATTACGTAGTTTTTAACCTTTTTATCAAAACTTTTATGTTGTTTATTTCAAAACTAAAATTTTTCATCACAACTAATTAACAGAGTGGTGTACTGTTGTCTGACACAACTTTATTGAATGAACATTCAAGATAACACAGCTACACATTTCGTCTTCTAGAAGCCATCTTCAGGCTTTGACGTAAAGGAATGAATATTTAATTTACAACGCCCTAAAATGACTAGCCATTTGAAGGCCTTATAAATGTACATGTAATAAAGTTATGTTACAGCACGTTATGCCACTCTATAAATTATTAGATCAGTACAGAGTGAGGATGTCTTGTTTAAAAAAATCTTTCAACACTTTTTTTTATTTATCTTAGTAATTAACCAACTTGATGCACAAAATTTTGTTTTTTAATAAGTTTATTTCATGCCTCTACATGTTTCGAGTACATATGCTCATCATCAGGAGGTCAAAATTGTATTATACAGCCTCTGGTGTCATCACACCTGTATGTGGGCCGTCCCGTGCATAGGTGTGCACCGGACGGCCACCTGTAAGTGTAATGATACCGGAGGCTGTATAATACAATTTTGACCTCCTGATGATGAGAATATGTGCTCGAAACATGTAGAGGCATGAAATAAACTTATTGAAAAACAAAATTTTGTGTATCAAGTTGGTTAATTACTAAGATAAATATACTGAAATGCACAGTCAGCAAAACATCAAAAACTTTCAACACTGTTCATGATTCATGCTGATTGTGTTACAGTTTCAAGCAGAGAATGCTCATTGTGTCGTAACGCACTATTTTGTATCTACATAATGAATGCAGTCAATGTTTTAACACATCGCCAGCAACAGTACGATGGTGGCTGATGTGGTTTGCGGAAAATTAACCGAATTACAACGGGTCATGTTCTCTGACATTTTAATGCAATAGGTCAACCGTTTGACCCTAGATGGCATGATATTCCAGTTTAGTCTCGCAGTATTCCTGTTCAGATTCAGAGTGAAGCACTTGCAGGCACGTGGAACAGACACGGGGCAAATTTTCAATATATTAAAAAAAAAATTAATGACACGTTAGCATGAACAATGTTTGTGAGAATGTTAACATGACGTCACGATGTTCGTGGCCAGTATACAGTGGAACATTTCTAAACGGACAGAGTAGTAACGGAGGAGTTCCCAGCGAGCGAAGAATGTAGTTACGGATTTGGCAAAGACGAGTACAAAAGCACATAAACGGAAACAGAAATTTAAGGATATTATAAAAGTGAATGGCAATGAGTGTGTGAGCGGCCTTGGTCTATTTTAATGCACCCGCATTATGTCGAAAAATAAATTTTCAAAAACGGGGAAAAAAACTGAAATATTGTGGTCGGTCTCTGAACCGCAATTCGAAACACAGTCGCTCAGCACAAGTCCCTTTCCTTCTCTTGACAACGCTTGTAGCTAACTCATCATACTTGGTAAGGAAATCTTTTTCTGTGTACCTCTTGTAGCAAATTTCGGCAAAATCTGCCCTTCCATAGTTGAATTATTTTAATAGACTGACATTTGCATAAGAATACGCCCAACATTCTAAACGTTTTCCAGTTTTATGAAGTAGCATAATATAAAAGCAACGAGTATGGGTATATGCAAAAGTGTGGCAGGCAGTAAAGAGTGGGCGGAACCGATATAGCGTATTCCGTCTGGCGGCTAGTTTACGGGCTAGCCGATCAGGGGAAAGGATCCATGTTGAGGCATTCGATGAATTTATTTTCCAAAAGTCCGTAATGGCCCTGGCGCCCACAAGGCCTGCTATTCCATTGGTACCGGTGGTTGTGTTCCCAGAGGTACAGTGGGCCGGGACGTGAGGCTGACTATTCACCTCCATTCAACCCCAATGTTAAGAATAAGTGGAGACATACTTCTGTTTCCCCTATATGTCTTCACGGCGTATGTAGGGACCAGAGTATTTTCTTCAAACAGAAGGGCGGGCATGCAGAGAACCGACGAATCAACCGTAACACTTCGGTATTTATGAGCAGCCACACAATCATGTCGCTTTTTCACACTCTAGCATTTCACTGTGGGGGTTTTTTTTTCGAAAAGTAGAAAAATGTACACTCTTGAGAACTCAGGGCAGTGCGCTTGCGCGTGTCTTCGCTTTTTGATAATTTGAATATCAAAAAATTTCGTCCTACCAGGACAAGAAAAGGCGTAATTTGTGATTTTCTGTAAAGGGTGATAAAAATATGGCAGGCATGAGAAGTTGTGAGGCGTAATTGTCACTTGTGTGATTTTCGAAAGTGACTTAGACAATGGAACGCGCAAAGATATACTTTTTTTTAAAAGTAACATTTTTGTAGAAAGATAAAGAAGCTAATTTGTGTACGAGAAATTTCTTCAAATGTCGGTCTGATGGCGATATTTCTAAGAAGCGCTTGATCTAATGAGCCATTCGCTGGTTATGCCAACAGCGTCACGTTTTACCGGCTAAATTCGCGACCTCAACTTCTTATCCACTTCCAGTCTTGCCCATTTGTGTCCTGCCCCACTTTTTGCAGCGTTCTGATTACCAACATGAGTCGATGGAAAGACCAGTCTAATGCGGTAGTTGGCATGAATCCCCACTCAGCTATAGGGTTGGAGGAGCCTGGTAGGAGAATAGGTGGAGTAACATTGAAAATCTCTTTCCGAGTACGGTTTGTTTGGATTTCATTCCGGAAATCGGGATCCATTCTAATTCAGAACAGTTTACAGTTGTTCACTCAGGATCTCCTCCCAAGTACAATTACATGTGTAATGGAAACAGCCAAATCAATAATAATAATATTACATCACACACATAAGTTTTTGTCCTGCTATTCACGTCCCGTGTAACGGAGGGAAACTAGAAAAAAGTTTCAGAGATGGAGGCGATCACGGATAAGAGACACGACGGTGTAACGGCTGCAAACAAACGCAAACAATCTAAAGCATAACGTCGATTTTCCCTGTGCTAATTCGTTGTTATTCCATACGCATTAAGATTTGTAGTGCGTGCAGTGAAAAGAAACATTGCGAACGTTTTTGTGAAATACTAATGTCCACAAAACTTAGGCTTATTTTACACACACGCAGACCCAGGCCTTAAATTGGGTTATCAACACAGAAATCGATAGCCGTAACTTGTCTGTACACACAAAATCTGCTCTTTGTTTATAAAAAATAAAACTCTTTATACGTAAAATCTATCCTGGAATTTTAATTCTAGGGTTCCGCTGTGAGTTCGACCCCCGATGGGATTTTT
>Ga0131853_10009303_pt1 | contig 17977 bp, 26 predicted proteins | sample TergutLab28metaG_FD_92764 | JGI IMG/M metagenome (GOLD analysis project Ga0131853, IMG submission 92764) | Labiotermes labralis P1 segment gut microbial communities from Petit-Saut dam, French Guiana - Lab288 P1 (version 2) (version 2) | ecosystem: Host-associated > Arthropoda: Insects >... | reverse complement strand
GGGCAAAAAAGTGTTTTCAGAGCGATTTGTTGAAATGGACGGTCAGCAATACTACATGCGCACCTTCTATGACGGCAGCACAGAGCTATCCCGCTATGACGAAAAGTTCAAAAACTGGTTGTGTTTATATTTTCCACCAAACAAACTGCTTGATACGGGTGAGAGTATCATTTGATTTGTAGATGAAAATTGAAGATGCAATAGAGATGGCAAAAGAGTTGCAATATATGTCGAAAGTTGTTATAATTAAAATGTTATGCGAACAATACAAATGATAAATGTTAATTTTGGTGACTGCTTCATCATTAAAGACGATTCTCATGGAATGGTTGTAGACTGCGGTTCTAGAGATGCAATTAGTTGTTTAGCTACTGCTATAGCGAACATCGAAAGTGATGCTAGTATCGATAAAGCGTTACTTACGCATTTTCACGATGATCATTACAAAGGTTTTAATTTACTTGCCGCAAATGGAAGGAAACAATTTAGTGAAATAATTTTGCCAAATGTTTACTCAAGTGCAGGTAATATGTTAAAGCAAAGTATTATTTCTTTGTTGTTTTTGTCTAAAACTTGGCAGGCATGGCAAGCGGCATTTCACCATGTTACAGCACTTGTTAGGTTTGATAAGTTACTTTCTCCTAATGGGCATTTTACTTTTGCATCGGATGGGGCTAGCTTTTTTCATGGAAGTAGCACTTACAATGTTTTATCGCCTAGAATTGATGATGTAACAAATTTTGGAGATGTAATTTTTTTGGGTGAACTAGAAAATTTAATAGCGAGAATTCCTAACTTGCATGAACATTATAATATTATCGTTGAGACATTGCTCTCACAGACCGGTTTAATAGATAATTATCAAAGAGATGGCACAATTGCTATGTTGCGAAAAATGGGAGATACAATTAACAGTGATAGATTTGAAAGTGCAGTTAGTTATTTTACTAGCCAGGAAGCCAAAAATCAAATTGACAGAGTCATTTCAGAACTTGGTGAAAGTTATAAAAAGAATATTGCTAAATGGCGTGAAAAAATGAAATATGAATGGAACAAGTTGTCGCTCGTATTCAAATCAGAAGACAACGCTATTCTAATGACAGGAGATGTATCGCATGATGTGTGGATTAATCATATAAGACCAAAGTATTTTAAGTTAGGTGAGGTTGTCAAAATTTTCAAAGCTCCACATCACGGAACAAAGAGTTATTTCTGCTGTGGTTTTCCGATAAATAGAGACACTAAAATTTTGATATCACACAATAAGTATAGAAATTATGGATTAATTACGGAAATGTATCCTATTCAATATGCAGGAGCAGAAATGCATTGTACAAATAGAAGAGGATGCGAGTTTTTGCGCAAAAGCGGAGCAGCTTGTACTCGTGCAGGATGTATAACGCCAGTAACCAACTTTTCGTTTTAGTTTTATGCGAAATAACATTATTTCTAAGGAGAAATAAACAGAGTCGTGAGAAACAAGAAAGACAAAAAAAGTGTAGATCCTTTTTCTGAAGAGGGTAAGCAGTTTGCAAAAGATTGTGATGAGGCAACCATCGCAAAGGATGTCAAAAAACTAAAAGCCTTGGTTGTAAATATTCTACCAAGGCTTAATACTTTGCTAATGCACTAAAACATTCAAGAAGAATGATTTTAGCAATTGAGCAATATAAAAAAGTGCTTACAATATATCCTAAGTTTGGGATGGTAACTGGTAATTACGGAATGACACTCCAATATTATGCTGATTTAATGTTCGACCAAACACACAAAACGCTTTTGCATGAAGCTGCGATATTGATGTTAAATAATGCAATAAATGCTACAGACCTTGGCACTTATGATGAAGCTAAGCAAAATTTCAAAAAGTACCTAGAATTATATGCTGAGGATTCCATAGCAAGAGCATTAACAACAAGTATTCCGTTGAATGAACCAAAATATGATGACAAAGAGGAACTTAAATATAGGAATTGGGTTCTTGACAAAAGTCTATTTCTAAACCCACTAGGCGATTTGCCATATCAGCATATTGCATTTGCTACGGATATCTTACAGCTTCCTGATATTCTTGTTAAGTTAGGATCTAAACCAGTTTTTCATGGACTGTTAAATCAGTTAAAACAAGAGTTTATTTTTGCAAGGTATCAATACTACTGTGGACTGCAAGACAGTGAAAAAACGCATTTTGCTGACAAGGACACTTTTCTGCTACAATTTGAAGATTATCCTCAATATTCAATTAGGATTGAGCAGATTAAAAGCGCATTTAAAACATTATATTCTTTGTTGGATAAAATTGCTTTCTTTATTAACGCTTATTTCGATTTGGGGATAAAAGACCAAGATGTGTCGTTTTTTAATATTTGGAAATCTGAAAAGCCAGGGAGAGGCGGTTATAAATTTAAAACCACATTGCGACCAGACGATAATTATGGAATTGGAGCATTGTATTGGATAGGAAAAGATTTTCATGAGTCATTTCTTGATTCCCCAAACCCACAAGCCAGACGGATTAAAGATATTAGAAATGCACTAGAACATAGATATTCAAAAATATACTGGGATTCGTTTGACGGAAGGGCGAGCGGTGAAGTCGATGATTTAGCGATATATATTTCCGAAGGCGAGCTTATTGATGAAACCATGAGGCTGTTGAGACTTATAAGAGAGGCTATTATTAGTTTAGTTATTGCTGTTAGAATAGAGGAAGATAATCGTAAAACTGAAGCGGGTGATCAACCAGTCGTAGGCATTACATTATTGCCATTTGATGACGAATGGAAAAGATAATTTCCCATGTGTGGATGATAAAACAATCGCTATAAAGTATAAAACAACACGTTTTAAGCATTCTTTGCTGGGCGTGTTTTTTTGTTGTAAAAAATTCTTTTGGCTTCTTTCAAAATTAGCCATTCTTTCGCTAGTCTTGTTCAAATTGTTGTGGTAATTGTCTTTGTTGCCACGGCGGCTGTGTACGCTGTGAGTAAATAAAGGAGACAAAAATCATATGCAAGAGCGAGGATTAACGGTAAGAGAGTTAATAGAGCAGCTTAGTAAAGAGGACCAAAAGGCAATAGTCGCAATCGAAAATAATGGCTATCCATACACCACTACCAAGATGAGTACGGTCGGATGGCTGGGTGGCGACTACTTGATGCACAAGGATTTGCGTATCGCAAAAGAGTATTTCGACATTAGCGAAATAGCAGTAGAAGCGATGCCTGAATTTGACAGGGTGCTTGTTATAGGCACAACTATTGGCAAAGATGAGGTTAAAAAGTGCGGCATCATAACCAAGAACGGAGGAAAATAATTATGGAAGATAAAATCAATCTAACAGTTGGAGACCTTATAAAAAGTCTATCAAAATATGACCCTGACCTTGCCATAATTTCCTTAGAGGGAAACTATGCACCGGGTGAGCAAGCAGAACTACTAAGGGAAGGCGGTCATGTTAAGGGCGAGGTGTTGCTGCTCCGAATACATCGGGCTAGAAAACTTTACTACCTCGATGTGGAGCTGCCGCCCATAATAAGGCGCGATTGTTCAAAGCTATTGGTGCTAGACGCTAAGCCTAAAAAAGACTAGACGCACATTTTCTGGTCCCTCTAACACATGGTGCAATCATAAAAACAACGCTTGTTGCGCCATGTATAAGCTTTTCTCAAAAATTCTTTGGTTTTTGAAAATCTTTGTTGCTTTTAGTGGCGCTTTTCGCTTGCGCTTTAATTTTCTTTGCGGCATTGTCTTGTTGTACCTAATCGGTACTTAAAATAAGTAAAAAACATGGGTAGCGACCAACGCTAGGAGATAAAAACATGGTAATAACTGAAACAAAACAGACCCTAGACTGGGTCGCAACAGACGAGGCGGTAGCAATCGCTGGCATCACCAAGGCAGCTTGTGACTATGCCTACGAGATGCAAGAACGGCTTAGCACCACTGAAAAGCTAGAAGCCTTCGTAGCAGAAATCGTAGCTAAGCAAACCGAAAACTACTACAGGCTCAAAAAATTTATGGAAGGAGGCGGCGAGTAATGCAAACAAAAGCCGAATTAAGAAAAGAAATCCGCTGGCTCAAAGCGGAATTAAAAAGAGCAATCGCCGAGGGCGATAAGCAAGAGGCTGACAGCATAGACGAGGTGCTACGCTGTCTAAAATACGAGCTAGAAATTTATGATAGCAATAATTGCTAGGAGGAACACAAAAAATGACAACTACTAATAAATGCGACATCTTCAAAAAGCAATATACAGGTCACGGTCACAATGCGCACCCCTTAGCCGGGGAGCGGTGCTATGATGAGTGTCATGTAAAAAAGGTCATACCCGAAAGGCTGGTCTATGAGTGGACACCCGAGGAAGAGGCAGAGCTGATTCAGGCTCGAAAAGACATAACACAAATCGCCCTAGACTTTAAAACCGACAAAAGCACCACCGAGGGCCTAGAACAATTTGTAGATGCCATGATGGACAGGGTCATAGAAAACACAATTCTCGCCAGAAAGCATAATAAGCCAAAACAGCACTTCTGCAAATACTGTGGCACACCAAACGGCAGCCCTGACCCAATGATTCTATGTTCTGAGTGCAGAGAAACTTTCGGTCACACATACTTTACTGAACTTTAGGAGGCATAGAAAATGGAATTACTAAACGGAAAACTTTGCAAGGCGAAAGTAGTTGTAAGCAAATCGGCTTATAAAAAACTACTCGAAATCGCCAAAAAGAATTATCTGCTAGGACACAACGGCAGAGAAAACTTAGACACTCACAACTGGGACAGTCAAGATTTTTATGAAGTGGCGGTGTGGTCCATAAACGATGCACTGCAAGAGGCGTACCAATTAGGACTTGCAGATGGGAGGAGGGAATATGCCAAAAGCTAAAACAATAGCAACAAATATTCCTGTGGAGGAAATAAACATACCACACCTTTGGGAGGGCTATCAGCAAACGATAGACCCTCCTTTTCAAATTCAAAAATCAAATTGGAGGATTTATAATTTATGCAAACAGTATTACAAAACCAACTAGACCCTAGTGCACCGCCTAGGGCAGTGCTGCTGTATCGGGCAAGCACAAAAAAGCAGACGGACACCGATAACGACATTCCGCTGCAACGCAATATGCTTGTGCCATGGGCAGAGCGACAGGGGTGGCAAATAATTGACCAATTTTGTGAAGGCGGGGTATCCGGATTTAAGGTGTCGGCAGATAACCGTGATGCGCTAGTCAAAATTAAGGCTATGGCAGAGCGCCGAGAGTTCGATGTGCTTGGTCTGTACATGTCCGATAGGTTAGGCAGGCTGGCATCAGAAACTCCCTTAGTTGTGGCGTTTCTTAATCGTATGGGAGTGCGCGTAATGAGCTTCTCCGAGGGGGAGATAGCCAACCAATCACATAACGATTCCTTGACTTGTTTCATAAAATTCTGGCAGGCAGAGGGCGAATCTCGCAAGACACAACGCAGGGTGCAAGACGCTACACTCGACTGTGTAAAGCGTGGGGTGTGGAGAGGCGGCAATCCACCTTATGGGTACAAAATGGTGTCGAGAGGGCGACTTAATGGTAAGGGCAAGCCCATAAGGGACATCGATATTGACCCCGAAGAAGCCGAGGTCGTAAAAACCATATTCCGATTATACGCAGTAGAGCATTATGGCAGCTACGGCATCGCCAAATACTTAAACGACAGAGGAATCACAAGAGCCAAAGGCGGCCCATGGATGGGTCAAAAAATCCTAAAGCTACTACGGGACAAAATGTACCTCGGTCACTATGAGTTATACAAACAAGACAAAACCAAAGATTCCGTTCTGTCGCTAGTCATGGAACACATGGTGATTATTGACCAAAAGACTTTTGACGAGGCACAAAAGCGACTAAGAGAGAGCGGTGAAAAATATGCTAAGGGCAGGCGACCCACGCAATTTGGCTCACTGATTTTTAACGGCATGGTGTTCTGCACGGAGTGTGGAAGGAAATTCACAACACACAGATACTCCTACGAAACCCTAGATGCAGACGGTAAGCCCCAACGCAACAACTACTGCAAATACCGCTGCAATTCATTCCGTATCCCTAGCCGTAAAAAGTCGACCTGCACCTCTAGCCAATACAAAGCCGATGACATTGAAGAGCAAGTGGTCATGCTGTCTAAGAAATTTATTCGCCAAGTTGACAAAGACCAAATCTTAGCCACGCACAAAAATGACATTCAGGTACGGCTAGAAACGGTTCAAAGCTTATTACAAAAAGAGGAGCGGGAGCTAGCCAAAAAGGATAAAGAAATCGCCAAACTCAAAGACGAAATAATGAAGTCGCTAATGGGCGAGGGTACTTTTGCTCCCGACATCATACAAGGCATGCTAGCCACAAAAGAGGGCGAGCGAGCGGGGTATGGTTGCAAAGATAGAGCAGCTGACCATCCTTAGAGATTCAATCCAAAGCGACAAGGACAAGCAGGATGAATTTACTGATGAACTAGAGGGCTGGGAGAAGAAATTCGACCGTGCCGACCTCGCCGTCAAAAAGGCAATGCTGATAAATATAATCGAGAGCATATGGATTAAGGGCGATGAGTTGACGGTGCGGTTTAAGCTAAAAACCATGCCCGATAGCCTACTAAAACCGCTCAGCGCGTTTGAGGCACTTGTTAGCGGCTGTGTGCCGCCTGACCACGACTTAGAGGAATACGGCAACACAATCAGTTGCGAGCACCCTTACCACATTTGTAGCACCCGTAACGCACACCTGTCAGAGCTAACCACTCTGACAGGCACAATCACCCCCTTTGATCCCACTTTAGGCCCCAATCCCAATTGTGTACAAAGGGTGCGTGCGGACAACTAAGAGGTAAATTCGTCGGGGATAATAAGAGCAAAAATGAACCATAATAGTTTCTCAAAGTAGCTTCTTTTTTAGCCACATTTTAACCAATTTCTTGGAAAGAATTTCACTTACCCGACTAATTATCTTTTAACAAGCCATTAAATATTTGACTAAACTCATTGTTTTGTGCTATATTTATGAGGTGGCACAGTATCATAAAATACTGTTGACACAAATATTTATGAAAAAACAACTTAGCAAAACTAAAAAAATTACATTTATTTTTGTGCTGTCTATAGTGGGCACTTTATTTTTGGCTGCAATGACATGGTTTTTAGTTGCAACAAGCACTGTTGGACTTTTTAGTAACTGGAATAGAGGCTTTATGATTATACCGCCTATGCCCAGAAATCCTAGTGAGTGGGGAAGGGAATTTGATAGTGGGGGATTTACTCTCTTTAGACATTTTTTTGGTGGGCACACATATATAATTAGCGTTAATGATCAATCGTTGGTAGAGGACGGGGTTTTGGTTATTCCTACTAGAGTTGGTGCTAGAAGAATATCGGCATTAGGAGGGGATTGGCGTTCGTTTAGTCTAAATGTCGATGCAGAAAGAATTGTTATACCAGCCGAAATCACACTTAGTCGTGGATTTTGGGAAATGGAGCGGAGTCGTGATAGAGAGGAAAGAACTGTTAGATATGTAGAGTTTTTGTGTAATGATATTTCAAATTTAACTTTAGGGGTTGGTATATGGGATTATACACTAATTATTTCTGATGGTAGCACTCGAATACTCACAGATTTGGTTAATGCTACCCCAGGTTATGGTTTGAATAATTTTATGGTTGTGGAGAGAACTGATTTTTCAGCTGGTAGGCGAGCAATATTTGATTATAATGAATGGACTTTACAGTACTTGGCTTTATTGGGGCAAACAGGCTTGCTTAGATTAAACGATTTGTCCATAGTTTATAATGGCGTGTTGCTATTACCAGAACAGGTAGGGGAACATATTATTGATGGCGTCGGACTAGGCGTATCAGCAAGCCAACTTGACCCTGGAGAAGGAGTGAGTAAAATTGTAGTACCAGCAGGCTTAACATTAGGGCAACCTTTTTGGTTTATGAGCGGTAGGCGTGAACAAATAGAATTTATAGAATTTTTGTCCACCACTTTTGATAGGATTAACTTTGATTCAAATTGGCATCCATATATGATAATTCCTGATGGAACTTTAGGAAGCTTTATGGGCAGATTTCGAGGAGTGTTTAGTCATGCGCAACCTAATGTGTTAGAGCGTTCTCAATTTGAAGATGGAGTTCGTATGCAAATTGATTATGGTGGCTGGACAATGCGGAGATTTTTTGTTGGAGGAAGAACCTATATAAATTTGGAAAGACTTAATGATCCATCTTTAGTGATAAATGGAATTTTGACAATTCCGCAGCAATTATGTAATTATAAAATTGATTGGATAGGTTTTCACACCATGGGTTTTATTATAGCACCTGACCATGATGCTGGCTTAGAAAAAATAATTATTCCAGCAGGAATTCGTGTTGGGAGAAGTTTCATATTTGGCGAACTTGCTAGGAATGCACCAACTTATGTTGAATTTTTATGCACTACTTTTGGTGGCAGAGAATTGCATTTGGGGCTAGCATGGGATACAATTTTTATAGTTCCCGATGGTAGTGTAGAGCAATTTAAAAGAATTGGTGGTGGGATAATGAGAGATGCCACAGTTATTGAAAGCTCACAATTTCGAAGGTAATAGATACAACAAAAACCTCCGACTTATCAACCCACTTAAAACCATCGCCCCGACCTTTCAACCCACTCAGACAACTAAGAGGAAAATTTGTCAGGGAAAATAAAGGCATCGCCTCTTAGAATACTTCTAACCGTATACACCCCATACATTCAGCTTTGTTATTTAGGCGTTATTCTGCTTGATTTTTGACTTAAAAATGTAGTATAATCAATATTGTTATGCTAGAACCAATAAAAAATATGTTAAGCCCAGCGGCACTAAAAGAATTTAGCGAGGCTGTAAAATCAGTCTACAGCGAATTTGCGGTAGAAGAATTTGTAAAGGCCGCAATGGGTGACTCTTGGGATGAGTTAGAACTTATGGCAAGGGGTCGCAAGATTAGCAAAACCTTGGGTGACTTTTTACCGCCGAAGTATGAGGATGCAATTACCGTTATTGACAAAGTCGTTAAAGTTTTTCAAGGTTTTGCGGCGTTTAGTTTTCCTGAGTTTGTTATCATATACGGACAAGCTGAGGAGCATTGGGATGTGTCTATTGCGGCATTGGGACGGTATACGGAATACTTTTCAGCTGAATTTGCTGTTAGACCTTTTATAATTTCTAACGAAGAAAAAATGATGGCACAAATGCGTGAGTGGAGTAAGAGCGATAACGAACATTTGCGCAGGCTTTCTAGCGAAGGCTGCCGTCCAGCGTTGCCGTGGGGACAAGCATTGGTCAAATATAAAAAAGACCCATCACCTATACTGCCGATATTAGAGCAACTTAAGGCCGACCCGTCATTGTATGTTAGAAAGAGTGTTGCAAACAACCTAAACGACATTTCTAAAACACACCCTGAGTTAGTGATAGAGATTGCACAACGATGGTATGGCACAGAAGAGAAAACAAATTGGATAATTAAGCATGGGTTAAGAACGCTACTCAAAAAAAGCAACCCCGATGCGCTAGCTATTTTTGGATTAGGCAATGCCGATGCGGTAGAGGTTAGTGATTTTGCGATAAACGAGAGCAGCATTGCACATGGCGGCGGTATAAAATTCTCATTTGTAATTACCGCCAAAAGCGACACCAAGGCACGGCTAGAATACGGCATTGATTATATGAAAGCAAATGGCAGGCAAAGCCGTAAGGTTTTTCAAATATCAGAGATTCCATTAAAAGAAGGACAAATAAAAGCCTACACAAGAAAACACGCTCTTGCAGACCATAGCACCCGCAAGCATTATTTAGGCACTCATGCCGTAACGCTTATTGTCAATGGGCATGAGTGGGGCACATTAGAATTTGAATTAACAGGAGGAAACAGCTAATGAAAAATGCAGTTTGGTTTATATCCTACAAACTTAAAAAAGGTGCAGACGAAAAAGAGTTTTTGGCAGCAAGTGAAGTCTTAGGAAGAGAATATATCTCAAAACAAAAAGGTTATATCTCGTGGAAGCAGTTAAAAAACGGCGATACATGGGTTGACCTTACAACTTGGGAAACATTAGAGGACGCTAAAAACTTTGAAAACAGCGGGGGTGGTGGCGAACTTGCCAACAATTTTTACTCATTCATAAACTTTGGCACTCTAAAATCTCAATTTTACACAATAGTAAAAGACCACTAAAAAAATGAGCATTGATATTGAAAAACTTCACACAACCCCTTTGGGTCTTGAAAGAATAAAACGCAATCTTGGTTTGGATGATTGCGATGTAGTGGTTTATTGCAAGCAACTAATACACCAAGCAGACGAAATCACTCGTAAAGGCAAAAATTGGTATGTCTACACAAGTAACATCATAATAACAATTAACGCACACAACCACACTATTATAACGGCACACAAAAAGAGTGAAAAGTAACCAAAAAAATAAAGGAAAAATTTAATGGCAACAAGTATTTTTGACAACAAAGCAATTATACCAAATGACAGTATGGTTGAAGCGGCAATCGCAGATGCGATGCTACTGTGGGATAAACTAAAAAAACATGTCGCTGATAATTATAATGGAATTATCAGCGAATGGAAAATGTATTCTAAAAAAGCCGGATGGTCGTTGGTTTTTAGACAAGCCAAGCGTACACTATTCTATTTTGTGCCGTGCGAGAATCATTTTATTATTGCGTTTGTTTTGGGTGAAAAAGCTGTTAAAGCTGCATTAGAATCTTCTATATCTCAAAAGGTTAGACAAGAAATGTCTGAAGCTGATATTTGTGCTATGGGTCATTCATTTTATGTATATATAAAAAGTGAAGAAGATTTAAGTGATGTAAAAACGCTTTTGAAAATTAAAGAAGGGGCAGCTTAGTATGAATTACCAAGATTTTATTATGTCGCTAAACGCCGAGCAACTAGCATTTGTAGAAGACCTAAATAAGTATTTAATGGATAACGGCTGCAAGACAACCTTTGAAGAAAAAAAGTCTGGAATGATAGCATCGTATAAATTCGGCAAACCACCAAAGGCTTTAATTTATATGTTTTTTAGAAAGAACGGAATGTTGGTTAGAATTTACGGAGAGAATTTGAGCCAATATCGAGATTTTCTAAACAGGCTGCCTAGTCAAATGATAGAAGAAATAGACAGGGCTGGTGACTGCAGGCGTTTAGTCAGCAACGGATGCAGTCCAAAATGTATTGGCTATGATTTTACGATTGACGCTAAGCACTTTCAAAAATGCAGATATAACTGCTTTGAGTTTTTGATTACAAATGAAACCGCTTCGTATATTAGAGCATTTGTCCAAAAAGAATTAAGTGCAAGAGGATAAAAATGACAAAGGAACAACTTAGAGCATGAGTAATATAACGATAAAAAATTATAACGAAAGCACAGACGCCGAAAGTTTGTTTGCGCTGATGCACCTAGAGGATGATTGGGGAGATTATTTGAGTGATGACGGCAATCAAAGATACAAAATTGCACTAAAACAAAGCACAACTTTTGTTCTTTATGAGGGCGATAATTGCTGTGGTTTTATTAGAGTAAAAGACGATTTTGGTTTTTGGGTTAATATTTATGACTTATTAGTCGGGAAGCTTCATCGCGGTAAGAACTATGGCAAAATGTTGATTGAACATGTATGTAAAACCTTTGAGGGATGCTCCGTCTGCACGCTATCAGATGTAGACGGGTATTATACAAAGGCTTTTAGAGATGCCCAAATTATCGGCAGCGTGATAGAGTTGCAAAAAGGAAAATCAAAATAAAAGTAAAAGCAATTAAAAATTCACATCAAAAGTGGGAGAGATTAGAATTTCCCACATTCAAAAAAGGTACAATTATCGAATTTGATAAGATTGAAGATGATGAGTTTTCAAGTTGGCATTCTGCGATTATAGATGGGCGAGAGACATTTATTCCTATAAGTTTTGTTGATGGCAATAAGCTTAAAAGGGATTATAACCCAACAGAGCTAAAAGTCAAAGAAGGCGACATCTTAGAGGTTGTTGAAATTGTTAATGCATGGCTTATTGTAAAAGACAGCCAAGGCATAATCGGATGGATACCGGCAGAGCATGTTGTGAGCATAAGTGAGGTATACAATAAGTTATGAAAAAATACTGGGCAAGACAATTTGGTAAGCCGACAGGATTTGGCGGGCGCATAGCAACATTCATAATGAACCGTGCTAATGGCGCAAATTATAAAGCCGTGGTTGAAACTGTGCCTAAAAGCGGCGAGATTTTGGACATTGGCTTTGGCAATGGTTATCTGATTAAAAAGCTATCCGCAAATTCTGACGCCACTATTTATGGTGTCGATATATCAGCGGACATGGTTAAAAATGCGACCAAGCGCAACAAAAAGGCGGTCAAAGAAGGTAAGGTTGTTTTGACTTTAGGCTTGGTTGATAATATTCCATTTGATGCGCAGTTTGATTTTATCTATACAGTAAATACAGTCTACTTTTGGCAAGACCTAAAAGCAGGACTATCGCACATAAAAGAAAAGCTAAAGGACGGCGGTACTTTTATTAATGTGCTGTTTACCAAAGAATTTTTAGCAAAACATAGTTACACTCAATATGGATTTACTAAATACGAGCCGCAGGAATTGCTGGCGGTTACAGCAGAGGCAGGCTTTAGTACCGAGATAATAGAAATAGAAAAAGCAAAATCGTTTTTTGTTAAAGCAACAAAGAGAGAATCACAATTTAAGGGATGAAAAAGAACACAAGGAGAAAATAATGAATAACAAATTTACTGATAAATTTATAAGTGACCCAAAGAATTTAGAGTTTTTAAATAGCGCACTGTGGGGACCTAATGGTATGCGCCAAGCGGAGGAGCTAGCGAGTCACCTTAATATCAAAAGCAATATGCGCGTGCTAGACCTTGGCTGTGGACCGGGGTTATCTACATTGTATTTAGTGCGAAATCACGGTGTAGAAGTTTTTGCTGCGGACTTATATATGACGCCAACAGAAAATCTCGAGAGATTTATAAAACTTGGCATTGCAGATAAGGCTATTCCAATGTTAGTAGATGCGACCAAAGATTTGCCTTTTGCCGAAAGATTTTTTGATATATTGTTTTCGGTAGATGCGTACATGCATTTTGGGTTTACAGAAGGAATGTTAGCCAAAATGGCTTCATATGTAAAAAAGGGTGGATATATTGCTGTTGCAATTCATGGACTAAAGAAGGATTTTAACGGCAAAGTTCCGGAAGAAATGAAAAGGTTTCTTGATAATGAAGAAGCTGCCGAACAAGTCCGTGGCATAGATTGGTGGACTGATTTATGGAGCAAAGAGGCTGGTGTAGAAATAATTAGCATTAGCGAAATGAAATGTCACAAACAGGCTTGGGAAGAATACCTCGCGAGTCGCAACCCAAATAAAGAGGACGAAAAATGGGATTTAGATATGATGGAAGCCGAAGGCGGAAAGTATTACAACACAATCCAACTGATTGCTAAGGTTATCTAAAATAGGTAAAAGTAATAACAACGCTAGCAACAAACTGTTGCTAAAACGAGGGTTTGTTTGAATTGATTTATTTTGTAAAAATCCATATAATCCACATAGTCCAATAGGACAAATAAGGAGCAAACAAAATGAAAAACTTAATCGAAAAATACTGGGAAGATATGCTGACTGCTATTACTACCCAAGACAAAGTAAAAATCACGCAGCATTTTGCAAAAAATGCAACATACAAATTTCGTCCCGCTGATGGAATGATGGACATTGCGATAGAAGATATGGCAGCGGGATGTTTAAGTTACAAAAACACGCTGGACGGCGGAAAAAATATAGAAAGAATAGACCAACTAAAAGACGGCTCTTGGGTTTCTATAATAACTTCATCAGTAAGCAAAAAGCCGTATTTTATCACATCATATTTTAAGTTTGAGGGCGACAAGATTAAAGAACTTACCGAGTATTACGGCGATTTTGGGTAAAGGAAGGATAAAATGAATTTAGCACTAAAAATACAAGATGTTAGAAAATCTAGCGGATTAAGCCAAGGCAAGTTTGCCAACAAATTATTTGTCACCCGTCAGGCAGTGTCTAGATGGGAAACAGGCGAAACAACGCCGACCATTGACACACTTAAATCAATGTTTGAGTTTTTTAATGTAAACCCAAGCCACTTTTTTGAGGTGTCGCCGATTTGTCAAAGCTGCTCTATGCCGCTTCAAAACCCAGATGACTTAGGGCAGAATCATGATAAAAGCGTAAACCTTGATTACTGCAAGTATTGTTTTGGGGACGGGCAGCTAGCAGGAATCTCTAGTATTGAAGAAATGATAGAAACCACAATTGAGGCGATGAAAGCAGAGAATTATTTTACTGCAGAGTTTACCGAGCAGGACGAAAGGGAGCATCTTATAAAAACTCTCCCCACGCTTAAACGCTGGAAAAGAATTGCCGCAATCAATAGGGCAAAGGAATTTATTAAAAACCGTTGCGTAAATGGCGGCACTGTTAACAATGATGCGTATTGCACAATATCTCTAATTGATTTAGACGGCTATCCAACCAGCGCTACAATAACACCTGCAAAATCTGACGGGATAGAAACAATTTGGTTTGGGACAAGCCTAGATAGCAATAAAGCAAGACGCATAAAGAAAAAGCCAAAAGCAAGCATTTGTTTTAATTCGCCTGATGTCAATATTTCATTAGTAGGTGATATAGAAATCGTATCAGACTTTACCACTAAAAAAGAAGTGCTATACGAAGAAATATCAAAAATGCCGTATTTTCCTCAAGGAATGGCAGACCCAAATCTAATCGCACTAAAATTCACAACAAAACGCTTTGACATTTGGTTTGGCGATACTGAATCGTGGGAGAAAGGGAAGCTATGAAATACAAAGAAGTAAATTACATATCCCCAAAAAGCAAGTCATATCGGCTTGCTTTTTTAGGTTGCAAAAACTCCTTTTTTATTACCTTCGGTGTCCTACGCAGCGTCTGCCGCTATGTTGCTGGCACAAAAAAGCCGAGTCTGTAGCTACGGGGAGTTTTCCCGCAAGGAAAACTTGCGATACTGGCGATATTGACAGTATCGTTATCACTGCTATTTAATTGAAAGTATGCATTGCCGCGTGTTACGGTAAGCGGTCTGTCGAGCGATTGCCTGTGTTTTTAACCATAACAATTTGCTGGTCTTGTTCTTCAAAGTTGTGAATTAAGTACTCAAATTCGGGAACATCCAGCCCTGCGCCAAACGAGGATGGTAGCTGTTTTTGCCAAACTTCTTCCCCTCTGTATTTTAGTTTAAGTCTATGCGGATTTCTGTTGACTTCAATGTCAGCAGGATTAGCAGCACCATTCGGGACAACGACGAAAGTATCGCCATTTGTTTTATCTGCATCAATCGCAACACGAAAGAATCTTGATTGTATGTTTGTTTTTGGCATATAATGCCCTCCTTATAAAATTTTAGTTTAATCGCTAAAAAGATTTATTCTGAAAAAATTTAATAAAAACCCATGTTCGACCCAAATGTTGAATCGAATAGAAATTTTGTTAATATTATTGCTATTGTGAAGTATTAAAACTTAATTTGATAATTCTGAATTTCTTTCTTATCAATCACGAAAAATATCGGTTTTTGTATCATTTTGTTCTTTGTGAAATTGAAGAACTTTTTCTATTTTGAGTCCTTTGAATATATAAACTACTGCAATGATACATGCCAAAAGCATATAAGCAAGCCCCAGTATAAAACCAATATAACCAGTGATATATGAAATTCCCGTAATATAATCATCAAGAATTAATAACACAATCGTAGCTATAAAATAAATATGGGCAAGAAGTTGTAATAAAAGAGCGAGGCGGCTTACCGAAGAACTAAAATCCGAATCCTTTACCCATATTTTTTTATCATGTATACATTCGATAGGTTCAGATGTTATCATTTTTCGGCTTGAACGAAAAATTAAAAACTTAAAAATGCCTATAATTCTATGCGTTTTCTTTCCCAGATTTTTTTGACAACGGTCAATCTGAAGTATAAAATGTTGTGCCAAGCAATGTGCTAAACAAGCTGTAACAAAAGCAATACTTATCCAAGCCATAATTGTTTTCTACCTGCCGAGTGGTTCTGGTTTAAATTTAATCATTTTATAGATTACCAGCCTCATATTTTATATTATTGGAATCGCTGACACAAATAACGCTACCTGCCTTGACACCCCCTTAAAAACATAAGTGGTATCTCTTTAAGCACAGCGAATCCTACTTCAACACCTATTTGAGCAACAGCTCTTTGCAAAACCCCACTTTTATCTATAAAACCACTAGCAAATCCGCCTAATGCCGCAAGACCTATGCCTGCCCAAAAATCACCTCGCGTAAACGCACCTACATCATGCTCTCTTAAGCCTTTTACTGCAACTATACTTGCATTGATAGCAGCATATACCCTGCCTTGTTTGAGTAAATGCTTTTTACCTTTACCTGGTTTTAACAATGCTTTTTCTAAACCACCGGCAAGAGCACCTGTTAGGGCACCAGACTTTAAACCGCTAAAAGCACCGCCCCAAGACCATTAGTATAAACCTGTTTCAGTATCAAAGTGGTAACCTCTATACCTAATTTACATTGCCTATATGCACAACATTCGTAGTAACCTTGCCGTTGCTATCGTAACAAGCTACAGGTTACCCCAAGCATCGTAAGTATAACATGCCATTAAGTGTCCGTCAAGCGTAAATATATGGGTAATATCACCTTGTATGTTTTTACGGTACACATAATTTGTAGAACCTTGTTTAACGCCGCTTAACCCGTTTTGGTCATAGATAAACTCTAAGGTATCGCTGTTGCCGCAAGATTGCTTAAGGTTATCGCCAATCACATACGAGCTGTTTTGACGCCTGCCGTAACGCACCGTTGTAGGTATGTTTGTGGCATTTACTTTACGGAGAGTGATAATCACACTAAAATTGTACTGCGTGGTGTTCGTGTAGCTGAAGCTGCATTTGGCATAACCACTAAAGTAAACAAAGGAGTTTTTCAAAATGGACAATCAAACAATTACAGTAGGTGAGTTTCTAGACACATGGCTAGAGACGGTCATCAAAAGTAGCGTTAGGTACAGCACATACACGGCGTATTTAGGCTACATCAACAATCACATCAAACGGCACATTGACAATGTTTTGCTAGCTGCCCTCAAGCCCATAATGGTGCAAGAGTTTGTAGCCAAGCTGACTGAGGAAGGACGCATTGGCGCGCGGACAATAGGCATCATAATTCGCATGATGAGTCACGCATTTTGCTATGCTGAGGATTATGATATTATAGTCAAAAATCCTTGCCGTAGAATAAGGATACCAAAGGTGGAAGAGGAAGAGGTAGAGATTTTTACCGAGTATGAGCAGACTAAAATAGAAAAAGCGGTTTTTGTAGCCGGTACAAAAGACAACCGATATTACGGCATCCTATTCACGCTTTATACAGGATTGCGGATAGGAGAATTATGCGCTCTAAGGTGGGAAAATATTGACTACAAAAACAGATGCTTGCACATCAAAAAATCAATGAATCGAGCCGCACGAAATGACAATAGCGGTAAAAAGACGATTATGATTGAGGGCGAACCTAAGACCAGAAAGTCAAAGCGGATAATCCAGCTGCCTTATTTTATAATCAAGATATTCAAGCAGCTTCAAGTCGAAAGCAATAGCGAGTTTGTATTCTCGATGAAAAACGGCAAATTCGTTCACCCTCGAACAATGCAAATATTACACAAAAAACTGCTTGAGATGGCAGGAGTGAATTACAACAACTTTCATGTCTTACGGCATACTTTTGCGACAAGAGCGGGGGCAAACTCTGATGTCAAAACAGTAAGCGATACCTTAGGGCATAGCAATGCGATGATAACCATAAATCGCTATATGCATTCG
>Ga0131853_10009301_pt1 | contig 17979 bp, 10 predicted proteins | sample TergutLab28metaG_FD_92764 | JGI IMG/M metagenome (GOLD analysis project Ga0131853, IMG submission 92764) | Labiotermes labralis P1 segment gut microbial communities from Petit-Saut dam, French Guiana - Lab288 P1 (version 2) (version 2) | ecosystem: Host-associated > Arthropoda: Insects >... | reverse complement strand
GCACGCCCGGGCCCTTTTACCCATCGGAAATAACCCCTCTGTACCCAAAGCCAGGAAGCTTGGGAGGTCCCAAACCCAGTCTGGGGGGCTACGGAAAAAAAAAAAAAAAAAAAAAAAATCCTGTCGCTGACAGGAATCGAAACTCAGTCGTCCAGACCGCACACATGCACTGTAACTGGACAATTACGAACACTGCATCTGGAACAGTGAATAACAAACCGCCACTGTGCTCCGACTGGTAGGGAAAAACAACAGGAGATGATCGAACGAATATTAATTTGGGCTACCCTCAAAATAAACCTGCTACATGAAATAACCAGGCTTGCGACAAAATGTTATATTACTAAAACTTAAATCAATTACGAGACAACCCAGCTGTGGCATCGCACAGAACTCGATTCTATTCAAATATTAACATAAATACTACGTTCTGTTGTGCGATTTGGAACACCCATTTTAAACGACACAGTCCGTCGACGTCTTTATAATGCTGTTCTAAAGGAGTTTAACATTTTAAGGCCTAGCGGTTTCTTTACGTACCACCAGGTTTAACATACAAAAATTCTACATGGTGCTCGCTTTGCGTTGAGTGCTTTGTACAGATCTCAGAACGGACAGCGACTTTTGCTTTATAGATCATTAGCTGATTGGTTTTTATACCCGTGGTGGAAGGTGTTTACTGCGCGGTAAGGACTGGTTCCTTATATAAAGCAGATTACGTTTAGTCTTTAAAAGGTTAACTCTACAGATTTTCGACAACACACCTCAAAATTATTCATACGTATCACGCAGTAACTTCCCACAATAAAGCCAGGGACTTAATCCAGTGGCAAACAATTGCCTGCAATTCACACACTCCGAAGATTCATTTCCGTCTTCACAAGGACAACCATTGCACCGCAGCCTAAGCCAGCTGAAGCCAGTCCAAATCCTCATCCTCTTTGATCCTCATAATATTACTGCGCACCTATGCATATGCATTGCAAAGGGTTTCTTCCTTCAGGTTTTAAGGCAACTGATGATTATAATGGTGGTGATGATGATGATGATGATGATAGTTCAGACACTACCCTACTTACGCAGTAGTTACGTTCTAGAAGGTCCGGCCCAAGTCCAATTTTAAGAAAGTGCAGTTGAAATCCAAACTCGAACGCAATGGAACCTGACACACCACAGCATAACCGCCCCGCCATGCTACCGCATAGCGGTATTCTTCCGTCACCTTCGTCTGACTTGGCATTTCATTCCCGCAAGGAATAATTCTGCGCGTTAAAAAATGGTATTTAAATGTTTTCCTGTTTCTTCAAAACTTGCGTAAGTGTGAAAACTGCGCAATACGGTGAGTGTATGTAATAATAAGCCTGATGAATGTGCTGGTGACGACAGTCACTTATCAAGTCCTTGTAACCCGGTGCCATGAACTTATAAAACACTACCGTACCATGCAATAAACCGACCAGACACGTGTAGTGGTAACGTCCTACACCTGCATTTGGGAGGTGCCCCATTCGAATATTGACAGCTACACCGATTCAGGAAGGTTTTTCGTAGGTTTCTTCATGTTTCCTCATTCCATCCAGTCAACTGCTGAGATATTACTTCGATAAAGCCAAAATATCTTGTGAGATTTCATGCTTCCGCCGCGAAGTAGGTGAGAAACGCGCTCTTCTGGGCTATTACGAAGCGTGTAGTGGTAATTCCTTACCGACGTGTCGGTACCGATAGGTTGTCCCGAAATGTCGTTAACGAACTACCACTACGCGCTGCGTAACAGCCCAGAATAGCGCAGTTCCCAAGATATCTTCCTGACAAATTTTTTCAATTCATCATTCACTAAGTTACGGTATATAGACGCAGATACTGGCATCGTCGTAAAATACACACAAAAAAAAAAGCAACAAGCCTGACATCATACCTCATTATGGGAAAGGAACATGAGTATTCCGTTCTTCTGGGATAGACAAAGAAGCTGCGTCAATGTATAACCGGCACCGATGTTTCGAGCCAACGTCGCGTACTCATCTTCAGGGGTTCTTGAAAGGACCTATCGACCCTTGTAGCGTCATTTCCCAGAAGAACGGAACCCCCAGCTACACCGCTGCGTAAGCCCCAAGATCGCATAGAAAAGGAACATGATTGCTGATTGGAATTTCTATACAATCTGATAAAAATGTCCTGCAGAAAACACCGCAATGCAAGGACCTACTGAATGAAACGCAGTAAATAACAAACATCAAAATGAAGGTGGCGCAATAATCTAGGTTATGCCTACCAAGAGACCCCCCCCCCCCAAAAAAAAAGGTAGTCCCTGTCCACGACATGAAAGTGTAGAGGGGAACTCATTATTAACCTTGGCACTTTATGGTGACGAGTGGTCAACTGCACGGCCCGGCTGCTTTGTCTGCAGGAAAGGACCAAGGTACACAATGCACAGGAAGGGGAGGGGGGGGGCAGGGCCAGTCTGGACGGCTTTAATCCCTTTCCTCTTCCGGGATTCGAATTTCGAACAGTACAGCCCGTAGCTAGTCGCTATACCAACTACGGGAAACCTACGAAAATCATTTCAGAAGCATTCGTAAGACATTAGTGTTGAACACCCCTGCGCAAAATTGAGCAGATGGCAATTCTGGAAACGGCACATTTTTTAAGAAGCTACTAATATAGCGCTACACGTAATTTCAAATATACGTACTTTCCATAAAGCTATTATTATGCGATGAGTCCTCTAAGGGCAAGTTTGTCCCACGCTTACGGACGTAACATCTTGCAGCTGTAGACGTGAAAATACAATATTAATAATAATAATAATAATAATAACATAATTACTAATTACGTGGATACCACATAAGGAAGCCGTACGACCACTGTCAGTAATAGTGACTAGGCCACACGCTGGACGATTGAGAGAAATCGAGGTTCGACTTCCAGCAAGGCCAACAAGTTTTCTTTTCCCCAAACCGTTCAGACCAGTTCCGGGGCCCACCCAGCCTTCTATTCAATAGGTACCGGGGGCTCCTAACTCGACAGTAAAGCGTCCGGGGCGTAAATCTGACAAATCACCTCCAAGCAGTACCGAAGTTAAGAACGTGCGGAGCCATACCTCCATTCCCCCACATGTCTTCACAGCGTGCCCGAAGACAGCTCCACCTTCTTCCCACATAATGCAGACCGATTTTACACAACTGTTAATTTCCATATATCATCAGGTCTGTGGGCTGTGCTGAATACAGCAGGCCTGTGCTTCAAAGGACGACTCGAATATCAAGAGAATTCGCACTGGGATGCAATGCTTAAATACAACGTGGTGGGAACACTGAGAACTGCACGAACATTTCTGCCTCTTCTCAAAAATAAGAGAGGTAAGTCCTCTTCTCAAAAATAAGAGAGGTAAGTCTATACACTCTCAGTTAAGTATGAATGACACACCTACTTCAGACCCAGACTTCAGAATTTATTCATTGTCATTCATCTTGGTTCTAACGATGGGGAAGAGGTCACTGATCCTGTGACCTCCTTTCTGACACACTCGGTTAACAACATCTATGACATTCAACCGACCGTAACATTCCATGTGGTACTTCAATCTATGTCTTGTTAGCAGCACTGTATTAAATAAAGAGGTTATATAATAGTTAGGAACAGATTTAAGATAACGATCAAATGCAAGTAAATTGAATAAGTTTACATTTATTAAACCGCCAATATCTTTAATGCCAAATACAATGATTATGTGACACCCGGCTTTCGTTAATTTTTATGTCAATGACAGGAACACATTCCACAGTGAAAGACAATACCAACAGAAAGAAATTTCAGGTTTAAGGAGAGATACATTTTCTCTAATCTTCATACTACATGTAAACATGTCCGTAGACTTCAAATCTTTAATTACACGCTGATGTTTTGTGGAGAATTTACTGTATGCACTACAAGCGTCATCATAGCGAAAATAATGATAACAATACAAGTTAAATTTAATATAATTAATCTTGACTACCTGTCATTTAACAGCTAATTTTCCAGTATGTAAAGAATTTACTCACATCCGATGTGTATTTTCAAATGCACGGAACCAAATACATATATATCAAACGTATTTTCAAGCGTATAAATTCACAAGGGTAAAACTCCATAAGGGTGACAAATTTCTGCATTTCATTTCAGTAGCCCTGCAGTTAAGACCCTTATATAATATGTGCAACAGATGTTAATGTCACCTCTTCTCAACAAGACTTCAAAAACAAAATAAATAACTACACACAACACTGGGGTTTGTGTATTTAAACTTCATTATAAAACCACCAAGCGTGGATGTATGAGATCGGAGGCATCTAGGATGGTTCTCTGGGTAACGGTGCTGAATAGCCTGTAGGCGGTTTCTGACCAACCTGCTGCCTCCACCTTCAATTCGACATTGAAGGAGAAACAATTTTTGGACGTAATCAAATATAAGACAATACAGTATCACTAACAAGAAGACGGCAATCTAAGGTGCACAGGTCTTTCCTAAGCTAACTGAGACCTCTGTTAGTCTTCAGTTACAACTGGAATGTATTCCATAAATCGTGAGAATGTGACTGTTTAAATAGGCCGGCTTATCAACATGGGGGCAAACACTGACTCCAACAATCCAGGAAGTGGATTGGTTGCCTACACTGCAGTACGGTATGCAGTTGAAGGAGCAAGTAAGGCCTTACGTCATGAGATGGCACCACATGGCATTCATGTTATAACTCTGCAGCCAAATGGAATGGCATTAGAAAATGTATTTGCAGCACCAAGAATTGAGTAAGTAATACACATGTTACATTACCAAGCAATTAAGGAACCTTATGGGGCAACTTGAGCCCAATGAACAAAATAATAAACAAACCGAAATACTATTCAAAACAGCGAAAAATTCGCCAGTAGGTGCCATACCTTGTAATTCAGTGCAGGTACCGATATTCTTAAGGAACCTGCTATAACTCTTTTCGTCCATCAAATTCCACAAGAACAAAATCTTTGTATCTGCCACTGTGACAACTTCGAACTTCACAATGTTATGGTATAGTTACAATAAATAGAGGGAATTAAAGGCAACTAATCTAAAAAGGCAAGGAATCCAAATCTGTTGTTCCTTTAGAAAGAAATGTCAAAATAAATAAACACCAGTAAATAAAAACTTGCACACAAGATTTGTATATGTTTCGTGAAAGAAAAGACCAATTACCACAGTAAGACTATGACACAGAAAATACTGAAAGCACCAGGTACTCATTTCATACAATGAATTTTATGAGTAATCACACCTAATCATTATCAACTGTTGACAGCCTCAGTCAAACAACAACATTTAAAGTAATCAAGAAACAAGCATATGGAAAACAACTACATAAAAAAAGGATATGGAATACTGTTTGTGTACAGAAATATATATATATATGTACCCGTAAAAAACAGTCAGCAGTTTAGCATATTCTATCTATTTGACCCTCCAGTTGCCTTTTGCTCTGCATGTAAACAGAGTGTGCCAGTGACAAGTGGTAAGATCACAGTAAACCCACTTGTTGGCCTCCAAATTTACCAGAAAGAATGCTCATAAATATCCATGTATGTGGGTCCACAAACAACAAAATTTGTAGGGTCAATGCATAACAGGAACTGATGACCTCAAGACAGAAATCACCATGCCTTCATGCAAATCACATTAGTTGTGCTGAATGTCAAAGAGGAAGAAATGGCCTCATGCTACAAACTCTGCCATTTCTGCAAAGGGGTTCACATTGAGGCATAAATCTCATACCTTTGTATGCTATGCACCCCAAAATTAAGCAAACAATATTTAACAGTTTGTATTCACAATGAGTTAAATTTATCCATACCAATGGGTCACCCTGTAAATTTAAATTAACAAAGACAGACACCTAATGAGATATCCATAGTTTAAATGAAGAGGTACATGTGTAATGTAAGTTGTGAGCTTTGTGCATGTGCCAGATTGAGAAGTCTAAAACAATAAATGATGACAAAATATACAACCCTTCTGCTGTGGGCCAGGTTTATATTCCACATATTACATGCTCAATAGAAGCCTCATTTTGCAGTTTGGTGGGGAAAAATATACTGCCACATCACATGAAAAATATTACATTCACAAAGAATATTATTTGTTATTTGAAAGCTATTAATAATGTTGCAGTCAAATGCGATTCTTTGGCTGACTATTAATCATCAATTTCATTCCATACTGTAATGCTCTTCATTCTCATAACACTTGTATAAGAGGAAAAACTTTTCTAGACAGTAAAAATTAGGCTTACCATTGTGCTCAGACAAATGTATATGAATGTTTTATGAAGAATAGATTTGATTACTCAAAATCAATATAAATAAACTGTTTAACAAAGATAACAAATCACAGCAAAGTACTTTGTTCCTTTGTGTCCAAGTCTTTAATCTAGGGAACTACACTAACCTACCACCATGTCTTTGCAACTGTATAGTGAAATACTGGTATCTAGCATAAAACACCTGTAAGAATTCATTTTACTGAATAATCCTGAAACACATTTCCAATACCATTCTATACACTTATCTCTTTTGTATTATTCTCCTGCTGTCATAGATGAGACCTTCAAAAAACACACTTGTGTACTCACCTACAATTTATGAAAAACCAAAGTTGCTTTGTGGATCAGAATATCTCACCAGTTTCAAATAAAACAAGGAACAAACTGTATACATGACTGTGAACTAAACATATATCCTTATTTCTGTCACAGTCTTCTGAATTTCTGTCAAGGATTAAAGCATTTTAAAATAAAAACAACAAAAACACAGTGTAAATTATACACTGTAATTCTTTCAACAATTGCTGGAAATAAGGACAGCTCACTCTCTTAATGCATGAACTTGACCCACTTTACGTACTGAACATTTAATATTATTTAGTTGCTTTGAGAAATAAACTGATGGTTTAGTGGTAATTTTAAACTGATATTTTTAACTGCAAAACCTAGCATGTGTTAATATACACAATCTAACCTTAACCCAAACCTGAGTAATCATCTATGATGGCAATCCACATTAGTATGACTAAAACATGGCAAAGTGGAATGGCTATACACATAGTAACAATTCCTTTCATTTCTATTTCAGCGTGCCTGAAAAACCTGAAGATCAGACTACTTTGGTGATTCAAAATCCAGCAAACGCATATCTGGACTACAATCCATCAGTCTTACCTTCACCAGCAATGAGAATACTTGAAAAAGCTTTACTCTCTAAATCGCCTAAACAAAGCTATCAAATCCTGCCACAGAGCAGATTCAATTCTTTAAATAATACGCTGGCGACTATGAAGAAAAAAATAATATCTGCACAAATTAAACCTACACAAATGGCATAAAACTTTGATGGTTGGTGAAGATGTCTCACAATCACAATTACTTGCTACAAAGACACATATAAAAACTTACCACAAAACCAATTCACTACATCATCATTTCTTGTGGCAGATATTATCTTCCGTGTTCCAAAACAACCACCACCACCACCAGTCAAAACTTACTTTTGTTGACTTTATTACACCTTATATTTTGCCTTCAAAATAATGTAGAATTTACTAACCTCCACACAAGATTCGAATATGTGCTATTTTAATTTGTACTAATCTCATCAACGTAAATGAAATAAAGCATTGTTACGGAAAAGTGTACTTGTTAGCCTCTGCACCGAATTACTTACACATGACGTCTACATTAACAAGAGCACAATTTCCATTCCCCACAAAGTTAGAAATGTGCTATTTTAAACTGTAACCTAATGGCCGCAAATGAAGTGTTTAACCTGTGCACCGAACTTATTACGTATATACCATTTACACTAACAAAAGCACTAATTTCCGCCGTTTGACACATACATTTATTTCCACACTTATTTTCGTAATTTCCTCAATACTGTCAAGGTGGCCAATATACGCCGCACAATATTACCACCTGCTACATACTAAAAATGCATTTACCCCTAGCCTCCTTAGATTTACGGGAAGATATATAAAGCCGCATTCATTGGAAACAGTAATGGTTAGTAATTCGAAGTACATAATATTCATAATTAATGTTAGTCGCCAAATACGTATAGTTACTTTATATCACTATTGGCCACGCTGAAAATCATACCCCACTACACACATACCCCTTGGTATTGCCCATTCTGAAAGCATCATTCACTTTACAATATTTAGCAATTTATTCGCTAATGTAAACAATTCAGACATTCAATATTAGCACAAATTTCGCTAACCCATTCATAAAAAGAGTAAATTTTCTCCGTGATATGTTTCGTAGTCAATGCAGTAGGATGCCTGAGAAGCTGATACTTCAAATTTAAATCACCGATCACCTTTCATGTTATGTTCTCAGTGTCCTATCCACAGGATTAGGGTGAAGACAGTGAGCCCCAGACATCGAACACAACTGCGAATCAATGACTAAGCAACTCCATGATCACACAACATCCCCTCTTCATAAAAGATCAGCATGTTACAGTGTGTTACGATGTTGCCTGAATCCACAATATTCATGCAATGTCTTTACACATGTTTTGAGGCCACTTTATACAACCATTCTACTTACTGTCACATTTACTTATTTCTGGGTAACCATAATGGAAGCTAAACTAGAAATCAGTATCCTCCGTGCACACGTCATTCATCATTTGATATGACTATTATCCCCGTTATTGGGGTGAACATTTGTGTCTAATCAGAAAATCAGCTGCATTACAGGTAATATTCAAACCTGTACCGGAAGACATAATCTGCTTACCCTTTATTATTTTCTAAATTCGGTTTCCTGGTCTCTGTCATATTTCATAACCAAGAGATGTAAAGGTTCAATGCAGGGAGACAAGAAAGAATGAAGAGGAAGTTTTCCCACTTAAGGCATCTTCATACCATTACAGCTGGCCAAGAAACAAGTCATAATGTTTTCCTCATTAATCACACCACATGAATTAAAATAATGCCATAATTTATATGAAATTTTAATTATTTTCAATAAACTTGCATTTAGCACCGATTCACATTTTATACTGAAACGTATTATCCGCAGCAGAAATACTTTATGGATTTGAAGTATATATTTAGGGGCACGTAAATTAACTTTAAAATGTCAACCAAAAGGAACTGAAAAATTGAAGGAAGACATCTGAGACTGAAACATTCTTTGTGTATTGTCCATAACAGGTTTCAATAAGGCAAACAGTGGAAACGTTGATGGTGAATTAACAAGTCTATAAATTTTGAATGTTCAAATGTTATGTAACCAACTATATTGGTTTTATTGGACCTCACTTTGTATAAAGTTTTAACTTCCACTTAATAAAATCATGATATCACAAAACTATCACTTTTGACCAATCTGTCCCATAATCAGATCTTGTGGGAATACCATTTTTTTATTTTTCTAAAGTTTCTGAATAGGACTTACTGCGACTTTTCAACAATAAATGCACACATGAAACAAAGTAATGCACAAGATAGAAATTTGTATCAGATATTAACCTATCAAAAACATCCAAATATTACAGTTTCACTTCATGCACCAGATAACTATACAGATAGAAGTATTAAAAAAAAACCTATACATGTCATGAAGGCATATGGAGAAGCACAGACATATCTCTACTCAGTCTTAACTTCAGCCACTTTATACCCGAGCAAAAGCCTCCAGTACTGACTGACTAGTAGGATGGGTGGGCCCTGTAGCTCGTCTGGACATTTTGGAAAATGGACAAATCTCTTACCCCCGCGAACATTTGAGCCCTGGGAACATCTTGCCTGCAGCCTAGTCTCTGAACTGACTATGCTATTTTGACTCACACCAGACACGTATGGGCAGATGTTCACAGTAGTACCATGAACACCTCCAACGTAACAGCTGCTGCAGCTTACTGTCAACATATTCTACACCACAGAATTTTCAGTAATTCTTCTACATGCAACAGACAAACGTATTAAGCAGTCGTTTCATACAATTATCATACTCCCTGATGATGGATCACTAGGTCCAAAACATGTAGGAGTTAGTGGTTTTTCTAATATTATTTTAAATCTAATACAACTGTGTGCCTTTTTTGGTCTAAATTATAGTAATTAGTCTAGTAATTGAACTGTAATGCATGGAATGGAAAATGTGAAAAACCTACCATCTCTAGTGAAGTTATGTTTCACTGCCTCCCTAGACAGTAACTTGTGCAGACAAATAATTCCAAACTCTCTCTCTCTCTATCTATATATATGACACCGAGGTCTTCAATAAAGTGAGTTGTGTAGATTTATGTACCACTTATGTATCTCCTATAGAAATGTATGTATTTACCAAGCAACTCCATCCTACAAAGAACTGCCCCCATCAGAAGACATTAGATAAATGCCTCTGAATGCCCTCTTCTCTACTGTGAAGTACTGCAGAACTCCACTTATCCATATGTTGGTTATCCGGACCGGCTTGGCCCTTCAGGTAAATTTGTAAAGAATTCTACAAAACTAACTTGCCTTGAAATTACTGGTGAATGGATCAGGGACAATAGAGTTAGGGCTTCTAGAACTTCAAATCAGGCATGGTAGAAAAGTTTAGATGCAGGTACATATTGTAAATAGTAACAACCGAACTTCAAATAGCCAATGTACACCCTAGTTTCAAAGAAAAATCCAATTATCCAGATTTTCTACATATCTGAATAGCTCACCATCCCAATTAATCTGGGTAAGTGGAGTTACACTGTAATATATAAGTTCCGTTTTTGATATGTAAAAGCAATAGTTTCTATTCCCGATCCGTAAAAATACATTTCTTTGTTGATAACATTTATTTTCGTCTGATATATGTTGCATAGCTGCAACAAATTGATCACACTTTGCATAAATCAGAATTTGAATATACAAAATCCAGTGCACTTTAAAAGTAAAAAATCTGGATTTACAAATGATACAAAGTAAATTTCCTAAAAGTCTGGCTGGTGACACATTTTCATGTTTTTCAAGTGAGCTGTATGTATGTTGAAATATTTTACGATTTGCTGCAGGGTTCACTCATATTTTATCTCCTTCTATGAACACTGTCCTATAAATGATAATTTTTGGACAATAAAGAGCCTCAAAGATTATCCAAATATTCTACATTTTATGATATTATGCCTAATTTCTAAGCCTTGGAATGTTAACACAACCCAAATCGCCTTATCCACTTCTTTGTGACTTTGGATACTGTCTGCAAGAAATAAATAATATTAGAAACAGGAATATTTTTAACAGTTTATTTACAAACAATATGTCAATACTAAAGAGAATATATGTGTATGTTTATTATTTCTCTGAAAAAATGTGATGACCTCTTCATGTTCTGCCATGCAAGGTCTGTTCAACATGAAGCACAAATCTGGACAAAACATGAAGCAGTTCATCTTTTCTGTGACATTCTGGAGAATGCTCTGCCACCGATTTTTCATAATTCCCATGATTTTATCATACTTCTATCATTCCACTTTCATCACCCTTTTTCGTATACTTCATTTCATGACATTCTCAAGTATGATAAAAATGACATACTTTCACAACTCCAATAGTTTTATTGTACACTTTTCCATACAGTTGTCTTTTATGTTCCTTTACTTCCTGTTTTTCCAAGTATGCTTTATTTCATACTAGAGAATGCTGATCTTATTCCCTGATTTGATAATATCAGAGTAGGTTTTTTCCTCTCAATCTTTTAGTTTCTTTTCCTTTATTTTCTATCCTTTTACATAGGCTCATTTGTGATATTGTGAATAATGTTCCAGCCTCTTTGTTTTCATACTGCATTGCACATTTATTCACCAGCCTCCTTCTGCTCTCCCCTTTACTTCTCTCACACACGTCCTATAATCAAAGCATCCACTTGCGTCCCTGCAGGCAACACCTCTAACTGTTTAGTTCGGCCAGGAAGAATCAAAAGACTGTTGGCAGATGAAAAACTCAGCAGTCGACTACTTATCTGATTCCCTGAAAGTGAATTCATAAGATTCTTATTTGAGCACACTGACAATTCCAAACACCAATGCAGAACAAAGCATTCAGCTAATGAAGCAAGGGATTCTTAAAAAAAAGACATTAATCAGTGCAGGAAAGTATATCTACACACAATTCAATCATGCAGATCAATGAAGAGAAAAAAGAGAAGCATGTATTTACATATCTACATGTAAGGCAAATGTATCAACACATACATGCTGTGAAATACACTTCATATACATGTTACAGTGTTTGAAACGAGACGAGACAGACACGAACGTGGATGGCTCCACATAAATACATTTATTGTACTGATAAGAATACTAGTTATTAAACCAAAGTTCTTATTATGAAAAACTTCGTTCAAAAAAATGTACCACCAAAATGCATCCCATTATTTCAGTATCCACTAATAATGGTGGTCCTGGACTTTCAGACATTAGACTTTTGTACAACCCACACTTTTGTACATTATAAATTCTCACCTCTAATCCATCTTTGTATGCTGAATTCAGTCTTTTGTACACAGCTGACAAGCAAACTTTCTGAGCTATCACAACAGTGGTGCTGTAAAACTGAGCCTCAAACTGTATTTTGTGTCTACTAAATAACACAAAAGTGACAATCCCAGTGGCCATGCGGCCTAAGGCATGGGTCTGTCTCCTGTCAGTGTTATGTGTTGCCAGGTAGAGATCTCTGTAACAGGCCCATCACTTGCCCAGAGAAATCCTACCAAGTGTGGTGCGTCTGAGTGTGATTGTGAAGCCTCGACAATCAGGAGACCCTGACCCACTAGGTGCTGTTGCGCCATATAAAAAATAATAAATAATAAATACAAAAAAATAAAAAATAAAAAATAAAAATAAATAAAAGACAGAAAGAAAGGAAGAAAAAGAAAGTAAAGGTAAGTGAGATAACTAGAATTTGGGGCAAGAAATAACTTTAGCAAACATACAGGTATTGTTTATATTTTGTAATGCAACCAACAACTTTTATGTTGGTGGCAGTGATTGAGTGTTCATGTTGGCTAATTTTGGTGAGGTCATACATACTCTGTTGTTGACTATTCTGGCCACTTAATCAGGTAATAAAAACTGGTGGAAGAAAGTTGACACACATCATGATGGTGGCAATATGTATTTTATATGTGTAACGAGCTGGTTATTTTACTGTAAAGCATACGTATGAAAAAGCTTTTAAACAACACTGTCAAGGTTAACAACAGCTTACAAAACATGTGTTTCAATGGCTATCCCTTATAAAGCCATCAGAAGTGTGCAGGATATGCACTTGTGTGATGGCAGGAACGCTAAAAACTGCGTTTGTTTGAACGCATGCATGAATGTACTGTAATTGATGGTACAACTGTTTTGTTGTTTGCCATTAAAAGGGATTTTTATACATGCTCAAGCAATGGGAATGGAACCCACCTTATACCATACAAGTCTAGTGCTTGACATCCATACATTCCAAGTTTCATACACACATTCAGGAACAAATTATGTACAAAAGTTGGAGGCTGCTCGTACATCTAACATACATTACCAGAAAAATAACAGAATCTAAAAAAAGCTGCAGAAAATAATGTCACATGGAACTTCATGAATAGTGGGTAACATCAAAATAACTATAATCATAGTGGATGCAGTATGGTACAGAGTAACCAGGAGCACTGCCACAAATAATATCTAGATCTCAGTGAGATGCAAGGAATAAATACTTTTACAGACTGCCTTTTAAAAATTCTTTAGAAAACTACCCTTAAGTATACAGAAATTCTAACAATAATACTATAACCATTCCAGCACTCACCTGTAATTTAGAATTTTATTTTCAAAACTACTACCCTAAGGAGTGATTGCTACCACTCACATCATAATTTTTCTAGTAGCTACCTACAAGCATAAATATTATAATAACCTGTTATTCTGTAAGATTTCATGCTTCCACTACAATGTAGGTGAGGTCTTCACTCTTCTGGAGTGTTACTCAGTATAGATTGGCAGTTGGTTACTAATGTTTCAGGACAGCATGTTGGTACCATCTTCAATGCCTGACCCTGGCAGATGCGACCAGCAAGAAGTCTCAAAAGTTTGGTAACCAAGTACCAACCTAAGCCACATAACATACCAGAAAAGTAAAGTCCTCAACCAGTTGTTCTGTATTAGCATGGAACTCTGTCTCTGAAATTAGAGGATGAACACAGACTCAGGGTATTTTCAAATGGGATAATGTGAAGGTTTGGACCAATGTGGCAGTAACATAGAGCAGAAGAAAAATGCATACTGATGAGGTTCTTAATTTGTAGTCTTCACCAAACAATAGGGTGATGAAATGACGGATATTAACATGGGGGAGCCATAAAGCACCCATGGGAGCAATGAAACATACATACAAAGTTCCAACTGAAATATTTCAAGGGACGAGAACACTTGGCAGAAACATGTACAGGCTGGATCATAAAGAAATGGGGTGCGGGAGTTTAAACTGCAGTCACATGGTTCACAAGAAGATCCAGTGGCAGGCTCTTCTGAATGTTGTAATAAACCTCCATGTTCCATACATGTGGAGAAATTTCTAACTATATGAGCAACCATTAGCTTCTCACAAAGTACTTGGATCCATGTAGTCAGTTAACTGATGTAGCCAATACCTGTGCTCACTGCTAGAGGAACTGGATTGTCAGGCAGCCAACTCAACACTGCTCTGTGATATTCTGGTCTCAAATCCAGGACTATATCTTCATCAACCTATAAACACAAATTTTAAAACAAACAACTTTTGTATACACAAATATTTACTAATAAAAGTTCTTTAAAAGGAATTATAAAAACAGAAAGTGAAATAAATTAATGCAGGTTTTAGTTAACTTCACAACCAATGTTAGTAATACTGTAAAACATGGTGGATGAATATAATATGAACCATCCCTCGTATGCACCAAGTTGGCTTCCATTTTCTTTCAAGTAGTGATAATAAGGTAAGGTACTGAATACTGTCGCACAAAAAGGAATTGTAATACAATCTCTGTTGTAAAAAACTAGCAAAGTATACAGAAGAATGTCAGTTCAGGTTGCTCCAGACAAAAACAAAGGCAGACATTGACTGCACTGTATGTTGGAAGTTAATGGGCAAATTGATGTGAGACACCTGTTTTGGTGCAAATACATCTATAATGAACAAGTCGCAAACAGCAGTAAGAAATGGCTTCAGGACCCCCCCCCGGCCCTCACCCTCAAAAAAAAATCAGTCTGATGAAATAAGGAAGTGTGTGGACTTTGACAACTGGACTAAATGAAGTAAATGGCACAGCATTTGTGTACAGAAGTATCACAAAACTAAATCTGAGGTTTCATAGTGTTCTGCACACAGGTGCTGCCTTCTGCGTCATGAACCCACTCAGTTTTATCAGTGGACAACAACACAGAGAAGAAATATGCTGTCTCCATCTTCACGGTCAAGGTGGCACCAACACTAAGGTCTAACAAGTGTAATATTATTTTGCCAAATAAGAATAGCAGAAGAGTTTTCTATTTTCTGATCTACCTTGGCATAAAAAAGTATTCTGGATGAAGAGACAGATCTGTAACTGTCACAAAGTGGAAAAGAAGACTCCTGTAATGTAGGTGACACTGTTTCATGAATTGAGTACAAGAGGATGTGATACAGCACAAACAGAAAGAACTCTCCATGTCTGAAGCTCTTCATGACATTTTACAGCATTCTAATCTTTTAGTAATTTTGGGGTCAAGCATGAAAATGCTGTCAGAACAAAAAGCAAATAATGTATACTAATGGACAGTTTTGAAATTTGTTAAAAGTGAATTACCCTCATTCTAAGAAACACCTCACAAAAGAACCATGTTATGAGTTACACATGCCCCTAGAAACTATACCTCATCTTTTTAATGGTGCACTGAAGAGTGAAAAATATTCCATAACACAAGGGAAATTATAACACAGCTGAGGTGCCAGATAGTTATGGAATACAACAGACATGGGGCTTCAATCCTCATCTGAAGTGATAAACAGTTTTGCTTTAAATCAAAACCACTATTTTCTTGTTCATTCAGACATTTCAAAATACTTACAGTTGCCTTGACTATGGTCCCCAATGGTGAAGTGTAACCAGACATCTTCCTGATTGCAGGCAGGACATATAAATGGCTAGTTACTGTTGCTGACACAGGATTGCCAGGCAGACCCAACACAAGCTTGTTCTTCCCTTCAAACATGCAAGTTGCAAATGTAGTTGGTTTCCTGGAAACAGAAATACAATACTCAATGGACCTATACCCAACAAGCCTACTTCTACCACCATTTCCCTCTTTTATGTGTCAATGGACAAAATGTATCCAATCTCTTCTCTCCTGCCACAATTCCCCCCTCCCCCTGCCAAGCACTATACCCAGTTGAATTTGAATGACACCATCCCATTGTGCATGTGTAATAAATTTTATTGCAAAGTACCATCATACACAACAAATGAATATCAGTTGTAGTTTTACAACTGGTTAATCAGGCTACATGTTTCGGCCGTTTTATCCGGCCATCATCAGGCCTACAGAATAATACTGTGAATTAAGGTACATTCGTCCACTCTACATGTGTAATAAATTTTATTGCAAAGTACCATCACACACAACAATTGAATATCAGCTGTAGTTTTACAACTGGTTAATCAGGCTAACATAAGCTTTTAAATGCACTTAAAGGCCCAGTGTAAACAATGGGATCCCATTGGTAGAGTTAACAAATGTACCTTAATTGACAATATTATTCTGTAGGCCTGATGATGGCCGGATAAAACGGCCGAAACATGTAGCCTGATTAACAAGTTGTAAAATTACAACTGATATTCAATTATTGTTTATGACAGTACTTTGTAATAAAATTTAAAAACTATACCCAGTACTTAAACGAATTAACCTCTCTCATACTTGTAATTTGTAAAATCAAAATGCATGGCTCTTATGATATTAAAAATCTTATTATGTTTAATGTGTGAATACATCAATTTAAGTGGCACCAGGAAGACGTGTTTCATTTATGACCGAACATCTGCTGTCCACTGAGTAGACACCTAGGTGACAGGTTTACAGCAGAAGGTTAGGCAACATTCTCAATGGCGATATTTTTTATTATGAAGTGTTCTGAAATTCTAAAATGCTTAACTAGTTTTGGACATTGTCCAACTCCTTGGGAGACTTTTTTTTTTTAAAGTATCTGTTATGTCTACTGGTAGAAAAGGTGGAAATTCTTGACTGAGTGACTAGTAGTTTTTCACTATTAAGTTACAGTGATTTCAACATATCAGTTCAGGAACAGACTACCAGAATATTTCATATAGTGGCATAACAACTTGTAATATGCAGCTTTTTGAATAATAAAAAAATAAAAATTTTGGGGGGTATATGACTGGAATGAAATCCTCAGAATCCACTGCAAGCCACTAGGTTATTGAAAAATTATAAGGAACTTGTCTAGTCTGTGACTAATCCTACACATGGACTGGGAGTTCAACAGCCCTACAATAAAGGCCCAATAACAATAATTACAATAACAGAAGCATGTCGCATCCTTCCCGCCCGTTATCGTTACATAGGATACACAACATTAACACTTACCCTTCCATCATTCTGGGGACCCAGATTAATTCTCTGCAGTTCGGTCAACTATCATTTTGATAATTTCTTCCTAGTATTGTCATTAAGGGTATTCCAGAAAAAATGTGGGGAAGAATAATAATGGGGAGACAGTGTTAAGGTTTACACAGAAAACAAATCAGCAATGTGCACAAGGGCAGATGAAATTTTACTTATCTGATGGATAAGGATTAATGGTTAATGAATTTTTAGTCAATTCAGCAGAACTGTTTATATGTGACTGTCAACACGCCAATTGCCATTGTGCCATGCAGGCATAATAAATGAATTATTTTAATT
>Ga0131853_10009300_pt1 | contig 17979 bp, 16 predicted proteins | sample TergutLab28metaG_FD_92764 | JGI IMG/M metagenome (GOLD analysis project Ga0131853, IMG submission 92764) | Labiotermes labralis P1 segment gut microbial communities from Petit-Saut dam, French Guiana - Lab288 P1 (version 2) (version 2) | ecosystem: Host-associated > Arthropoda: Insects >... | reverse complement strand
CATCGCCGCTCGGGCGACGCCGAGGCCGTAGACCGACAGCATCGACAGGTGCACGTGCACCACGTCGTACTCCGCGAGCACCCGGCCGGCCTCGCCGAGCGGCATGCGCCGTACCCACTCGGGATCCGGGCCGTCGGCGCGCGTCGGGGTGAGCACCTCGGCGTCGAGCCCGCGCTCGCGCTGGTGCCGGACAAGGTCGTCGACATGGGTCTCGATGCCTCCGAGGCGGGGCAGGAAGACGTCGGTGACGTGGGCGATCCGGCGGGGCTCGCCGACCGGGCGGGCGATCACCCGGGCAGCGCGGCGCGCGGCGCGACGCCGGCCCAGCGCCCACAGGCCCAGGGTGCCGCCGCCGACGGGGATCTCGGCGGCGAAGACGAACATCCGATAGAGCACGACACCGGCGGCGACACCGGTCGGGTCGCCACCGAGCGCCAGCAGTACGCCGGCCAGGCCGAGATCCGCGACGCCGAGGCCGCCGGGGGTCAGCGGCAGGACCGTGAGCAGCCGCTCGACGGCGAAGCCGGCGAGGACGTCCGGCACCGTCACAGCGGCGCCCGACAGGTGCATGCAGCACCACAGCAGGAGGCCCTGCAACGAGACGTAGGCGGCCATGCCCAGCGACATCCGCAGCCAGCCGCTTGCAACCAGGTCGGCGCACTCACGGCGGATGGCGAGCAGGTGCTCGGTGACGGCGACGCGGCGGCGCAGGCGGAGCGCGGCGAGGACGCCGTTGACCAGACGCTCCACCGCCCCGCCGAGCACGACGGTGAGCCGGGGGCTGAGCAGGACGGTCGCACCGAAGGTGAGCACCACGACGAACGCGGCGATGCCGAGCAGCGCCGCGAGCTGGAGCCGGCTGGTGACGGTCTCGCCGGCGCTGTCGAGCACGACCAGCGCGATCGCGGGCAGCGCGAGCTTGGCCAGGACGTCCCAGAGGTTGGTGACGAAGGTGAAGCCGGCGACGGAGCGTCCGCTGATGCCCCACGCCCGCATCATCCGAAGGTTGAGCGCCACGCCCGCGGCACCGCCGAGGGGCACGACGTTGGCGACGGCGCTGCCGGTGACGTTGAGCGTCAGGGCGCGCCGATGGCTCAGGCTCGGAGCGGCGGCGGTCAGGACGAACGTGTGCACCCACAACCCCAGCGCCCACAGCACGGTCAGCCCGATGACCTCGGAGAGGTGCAGCCCCTCGAGCACCGGCACCACGCCGTGCCAGGAGACGTTGACGGCCTTCGGCACCCCGACACCGAGCAACGTCAGCGCGGCAACCCACGTGATGACGAATCGGACCCGCGGCCAGAGCCGAGACGCCCCACCTGATACACCCACAGTCATCAACACTGCCCCCCACAGGCTGGAACGAACCTGACTAATCGCGCTATGGCACTATCTGCGAGGCTAAGGTAGTCAGGCTTCGGCCAGGGATGGGGTATTGGGCTGAGATTATGAGTAAACGTACGCCGCGCTTGTACGCCGCCCTGGTCCTGGCCCGTGCCGCGGCCTGGGCCTCGAAAGTCCTGCTCCACCGGTCCGGGTCGGTCATCGGCGGAGCGATCCTGATGCGCCTGGCCGCCGCCGACGTGGAGCGGATCGCAGGCCGGCGGCGGATCACCTTCGTGACCGGTACGAACGGCAAGTCGACCACGACCGCCATGATCGTGGCCGCGCTGCGACGCAGCGGGCCGGTCGCCACCAACGCGGAAGGCGCAAACACCCCCCACGGCCTCGCCTGGGTCGTCGCCACCGCCGAGGTCGACGACGTCGTCCTGGAGGTCGACGAGGCCTGGCTGCCGTGGGCCGTGCGCACGCTGCGGCCCCGGACCGCGGTGATCCTCAACCTCACCCGCGATCAGCTCCACCGCAAGCCCGAGCTGCGACCCGTCGCCGCCGCCTGGCAGGAGGCGCTGCGCTCGGTGCCGCGCGTCGTCGCCGTCGCGGAGGACCCCACCGTGGTCTGGGCCGCGACCGCCGCCGCAGACGCCGAGTACGTCGGTGGCACGGCCGCCTGGAGCGAGGACGCGATCCTCTGCCCGAACTGCGGCCGGCTGCTGCAGAGCCGCGAGGGCCACTGGCATTGCGACTGCGGCCTGACCCGCCCCGAGCCGACCGTGCTGGTGCGCGGCGAGGAGCTCTTCGACCATGGCACGCCGATCGGCCGCTACGACGCCCTGCCCGGTGACGCGAACCTGATCAACGCCGCCGCCTCGGTGGCCGCCGTACGCGACCGGGTTGCGCCGGCGGAGGCGCTCGAGGCGATCTCGACCGGCGTACGCCAGGTCGCCGGCCGGTACGGCGAGGTGACGGTCGCGGGTCGCCACGTGCGACTGCTGCTCGCCAAGAACCCTGCGGGCTGGGCCGCCACCCTCGGCATGCTGCGACCCAACGCCTCCACGCTGATCTCGTTCAGCGCCGACGGGGTCGACGGACGCGACACCTCCTGGCTCTACGACGTGGACTTCGGCCTCCTCGGCGATCGGCCGGTGCGGGTCACCGGCTCGCGGGGCACCGACCTCGCGGTGCGGCTGCACCTGGAGGGCATCGAGTCCGGCGAGGCCATGCCCAACGTCCGTGCCGCCCTCGAGCAGCTGCCCGAGGGCGACGTCGACATCGTCGCCACCTACGCCGCCTTCCAGGCGGCCCGACGGGAGCTCCACGTTGCCTGACATCGAGGTTGCCGTTCTCTACCCCGAGCTGCTGGGCCTCTATGCCGACCGGGGCAACGCGCTGGCCTTCCGCCACCGCGCCGCCCGGCACGGCTTCGACGTCCACACCGTCGAGATCCACCCGGGCGAGGCCATCCCGTCCTCGGCCGACCTCTACCTCCTCGGCGGTGCCGAGGACGCCGCGCAGACCGTCTCCCTGTCGCTGCTGCGCGACCAGCCCGGCCTGACGCAGGCGGTGGAGCGCGGCGCCCAGGTCCTGGCGGTCTGCGCCGGGTTCCAGATCCTGGGGCGCAGCTTCGTCGGGCACGACGGCCAGCCGCTGGCCGGCCTCGGCTTCCTCGACGTGGTCTCGGGCCGGCTCGAGCACGCGCGCGCCGTCGGCGAGATCATGGTCGACTCACCGGACGCCGGTGAGATCCAGGGCTTCGAGAACCACCGGGGCGAGACGAAGCTGGGCCCGGCGGCCAAGCCGCTCGGCACCGTCCGCGTCGGTATCGGCAACGGCCCCGACGGCGTCGAGGGAGCCATCCAGGACAACATCGTCGCGACGTACCTGCACGGGCCCGTGCTGGCGCGCAACCCCGCGCTCTCCGACCTGCTGCTCACGCGGATCACGGGCAAGACCCTCGAGCCTCTCGTCGACCCGCTGATCGAGAAGTTCCGCGCCGAGCGCCGGCGCGAGAACCTCCGGGAGGCACGCCGGGAGGCGCGCCGCGACGGCAGCTGGCTCCGCCGACTGCGGAGGCGCTGAGGACCGGCACAACTCTCATCCCGTGAGGCTGAGGTAAGCCTTGCCTTAGGTATGGGGTTAGGCTGCGCCCGTGAGTTTCGGACATACCCTCATCCTCGGCCTGATCGCGGGCGGCACGATCGTCTTCGGTCTGCCGGTCGGGCGACTGCGCGGCCTGACGCCCAACCTTCGCCAGTTCCTCTCGGCGCTTGCCGTCGGCGTCCTCATCTTCCTGGTCTGGGATGTGCTCTCCCACGCCTGGGACCCGGTGGACAGCGCGCTCTCCGCCGACGGCGGGGCGCACTGGGGCACCGCCATCGGCTACGGCCTGATCTTCTTCGCCGGCCTGGCCGTGGGCCTGCTCGCGCTGACCTGGTACGAGCGTCGTCTCCACGGCGGCGTCCTCACCCCGGCGCGGCTGGCGACCCTGATCGCCCTCGGGATCGGGCTGCACAACTTCGCCGAGGGCCTGGCGATCGGCCAATCGGCCGCCAGTGGCGCGATCGGACTGGCGGTGCTGCTGGTGATCGGCTTCGCGCTGCACAACGCCACCGAGGGCTTCGGCATCGTGGCCCCGCTCAGCGGCGAGCGGCCCTCGTGGGGGTTCCTCGGGCTGATGGCGCTCATCGGCGGCGGCCCCACCCTGCTCGGCACGATGGTCGGCCACAGCTTCACCAGCCAGGTGGTCAGCGTCGCGTTCCTGACCCTGGCGGCCGGCAGCATCCTGTACGTCGTGATCCAGCTCATCGGCGTCGCGGCGCGGCACCGGCGCACCGACATCCTCGCGACCGGGATCTTCATCGGCATGGTCGCGGGCTTCGTCACCGACGCGATCGTGACCGCGGGCGGCGCCTGAGCACACGCGAGTACGACGAGGGCCGGGGAGCGAGTTGCTCCCCGGCCCTCGTCGTACTGGCCTCAGGCGGACCTCACAGATCGACCTACGCGGCGCCCCACGCCTTGTAGTACTGGTTGACGAAGGAGTTGTTGCCGAACCAGTCGGCCGTGCCGTACTCCGCCTGGGTCAGCTTCAGGCTGCCGACGTTGGCCTTGGTGAAGTCACGGGTGACGTTCAGGGCCGGGTCGACGGGCTCGCCGGCGAGCTGCTGCATCAGGCCGTTGAGCTCGGCGTAGCCGTCGTAGAGGGCCGAGGCCCCGAAGTCGTGCGCCTCCTGGCCGGACGCGACGCGCTGCAGGCCGTCGAGGTCCGAGCCGGTGCTGATGACCTCGACCTTGGTGGCGAAGCCGGAGCTCTGTACGCCCTGCCAGGCCGGCGCGACGAAGGAGTCGACCGGCGAGACCAGCACGCTGATGTTCGGGTGCGAGACCAGCTGGGCGCTGACCTGGGAGGCCAGGTTGCCGACGTTGGCCGTGGTGAAGGTGAGCGTGGTGACCTGGCAGGCCGGGCAGATGCTCTTGAGGTGATCGATGCCGTTCTGGCCGGCCTGCTGCTGGTTCGGGGTGTCGGTCTGGACGAGCCAGAGGACGCCGGCGTTGCTGCCCTTGTCCGCCACCACCGCGTCGGCCTCGTCGGAGAACAGCGGCGTGAGGCTCGAGGAGATGTCGAAGAACTTGATGTTCGGGTTGTAGGTCTTCCCGGGCACCGGGGTGTCGCCACCGATCAGCACCTTCGTGCCGGAGGCGGCCAGGCTGTCGAAGGAGTTCGGCACCATCTGGTAGGCGACGAAGTTGGTGACGACCGCGAAGTCCTTCGCCGCCTGCGCCTGCTGCAGGCAGGTGGCGATGGTCATCGGGTTGCCCTTGCCATCGCAGATCGTCGGCTGGGCACCCAGGTGCTTGAGCGCGTCGGCCTCGGACTGGATCATGCCGTTGAGGATCGCGACCTGGCTGATCAGCGGGACGAGCATGATCTTCTTGCCCTTGACGCTGGCCGGGTTGGCGATCTTCTTGATGCCGGGCCACGAGGTGATCGGCTGCGCGGCCTTCGCCAGCGCCGCCGTGACCTGCGTGTTGCCGGCCTGCGAGTTGGCGGCGGCCGGGGAGGTCTGGCCCGCGGCCGGCGTACCAGCTCCGGAGACCGAGCCCGCCGTGCTGCTGCTGCCACAGGCGGCGAGTACGGCGAGGGCGGCAGTCGCGAAGCCGGCGGCGATGACGCGGCCGGTCCCCCTGCGAAGTCGTGACATGTGCTCCCTCTCGGGGCTGGGCCGCCACCTGTGGCGGCACGATGTTGAAGGCGCGACCCCGGAGTCACGCTGGCTGGTCCCCGGCACCCTAGGTCCAGATCCGGATCCCCGGCTGTCTGCTCGCACTCTGCGGAACGGCGGGATCGGAAGTTGTCACGCACCGGAATGCGGGTTGCCCGCCGGCGGCCCCGATGCAAGCGTGCCGGCGATGAGGCATGCCGAACGGATGGTGGTGGGATGACCCGGGAGCTCGACGCGGATGTCGCGATCATCGGATACGGGCCGACCGGCCTGATCGCGGCGCTCACCCTCGCCCGGCACGGCGTGCGGGTGATCGCCCTCGAGCGGGAGGAGAGCATCTACCCCCGCGCCCGCGCGGTCACCGTCAACGACTGGACCATGCGGATCTTCCAGGACCTCGGGATCGACCAGCGCATCGAGCGCGTCGTCGAGCGGCAGCGCGGGCTGCGCTGGGTGACCTACGACGGCACCGAAGTGATGCGGGTGCACCCGCAGCCATCGCCGCTGGGCGCCTCGGCGCGTTCCTACAACATCTACCAGCCGGCCATGGAGGCCGAGCTGCGCCGATGCGTCATGGACGACCACGCCGACCTGGTCGAGGTGCGCTACGGCGCCGAGGCGACGGGGATCGTGCAGGACGCGGACGGCGTCACGGTCGCCTACACCGGCACCGGCGGCGTACCCGGCACCGTGCGAGCGCGCTACGCGATCGCCGCGGACGGCGGTTCCAGCACGGTCCGGACGCTTCTCGACATCCCGTTGCTGGGCAACACCGTCGACACCACCTGGATCGTCATCGACTGCCACATCAAGCGGTGGTGGCCCGAGCGCGACGTCCTCACCTTCTGGTCCGATCGAGAGCGCCCGGTCGTGGACATCGCGCTCTCCGCGGGCAACCACCGGTGGGAGATCCCGCTCAAGCCCGACGAGTCGCCCGCTGACTACCCGACCGACGCCCAGGTGTGGCCGCTCCTGAAGGCACTCGGCCACGACGAGCGCGACATCGAGATCCACCAGTACGCCTTCTACAAGCACCACGTCCGGATGGCGCAGACCTGGCGCCAGGGCCGGGTCTTCCTCGCCGGGGACGCCGCGCACCTGATGCCGCCGTGGGCCGGCGCCGGGATGCAGTCCGGCATGCGCGACGCCCACAACCTGGGCTGGAAGCTGGGCCGCATCCTGGCCGGCGGCCTCGACGAGGAGTGGCTGGAGACCTACGAGGCGGAGCGCCGCCCCAACGCCGAGTTCTTCACCTCCTACGCCGTACGCCTCGGGCGGATCATCAAGCAGGAGGCGACCCGCGAGGAGATCGACGAACTCAACACCACGCCCGACGGGCGCATCCAGCCCTCACAGTCCGAACGGTTCCTGCCCCCGGTCCTGACCGGGGGATGGTTCCGCGGCGACCGAGGCGCCACCAGCGCGGTCGGCCGGATGCTCCCGCAGCCGGTCGTCAGCGACGCGATGGGACGGATCGCGCGACTGGACGACCACCTCGGCGGCGGCTTCGTGCTGCTGGGGGCCGACGTCGACCCGGCGACGCTGCTGACCGAGCAGGAGAAGGCGCAGTGGGATGCCCTGGGCGCCCGCTACGTCGCCGTCCGCCCGCGCACGGCGTATACCGAGGGCGGCGACGAGCTCGTCGACCTCGACGACGTCCTGCTGACCTGGATGGCCCAGTACGGCGCCCGGGCGATCGCCCTGCGGCCCGACCGGTTCGTCGCGGCGGCCGACGTCACGGGCCTCGCCACCCCTGTTCTCACCTCGCCGGCTCTCGCCGACTGAGCGCCCGTCCACCAACGTCCGAAAGGAACACAGACCCATGGCTCTGACCGCAGACGACCTGCGCAGGACCGTCCAGACCAAGGACTGGAAGATCACCTATTACGAGGCCGGCGCCGAGCACGACACCACCGTGCTGCTCCTGCACGGCTCCGGGCCGGGCGCCACCGGATGGTCGAACTTCTCGGGCAACATCGAGGCGCTGGCGCAGAGCATGCACGTCTACGCCGTCGACATGCCCGGCTGGGGCGACTCCGACGCGGTCACGACCGATCGGCTCGACCACGTGGAGGCCGCGCTGCAGTTCATGGACGCCCTGGGCATCGAGAAGGCGGCGTTCGTCGGCAACTCGATGGGCGGCCAGACCTCGCTGCGGTTCGCGACCGAGCACCCCGACCGGATCACCCACCTGGTGACGATGGGAGCGCCTCCGGGACGAGTCCCGACCCTCTTCGGCGCCGGCGACGGCCCGTCCGAGGGCCTCAAGGTGCTGGTGGAGGCCTACATCGACCCGTCACCGGAGGGGATGCGCCGGCTGGTCGAGGTGATGACCTACGACAAGGCACGCTTCGCCACGCCCGAGCTGACCCGGGCGCGCTCCGAGGCGGCACTCGCGCGGCCCGACCACCTCCGCAACTATCTCGAGGGTCGTCCCCAGGGCAGCCCTGTCCCCGTGTGGGTGGATCAGGCGAAGCTGCCGCAGATCGCGGTGCCGACGCTGCTCATCCACGGCCGCGACGACCGGGTCCTCTCGTATGAGAACACGCTCTACCTGCTCTCCCGGATCCCGAACAGCACCGCCGTGCTCTTCAATCGCTGCGGTCACTGGGCGATGATCGAGCACGCCGAGAGGTTCAACCGACTGGTCACCGACTTCATCGCCGCGGAGTGAGCGCCTGCCGGTGATGCGGCGACCTCTCACCCAGCGATAGAACCGCTCGTCGGTCGACCCGGGCGTGGCACGCTGCCCCTGCTGCGCTCGGGTCGACCCGAGCGGCGCCAGAGGTGAGGGGGAGCTGTTGTCGAAGACGGTCATCAGGCCGGCCGAGCCGAAGCGCTCGGTCGTCGGCCGCATCTTCGAGATCCTCGACTGCTTCGCGGACACCGAGGAGTACGTCACCATCTCGGGCATCTGCGAGGCGACCGGCCTTCCGCCCGCCACCGTCCACCGGGTCCTCTCCTCGCTCGTCGAGTGGGGCGCGGTCGAGCGTCTGGAGCGCGGCCGCTACCAGCTGGGGCGCCGGCTGTGGCGCCTGGGCTGGGGCGTTCCGGCCACCCGTGTCGTCCGCGACATCGTCCGGCCGTTCATGGTCGACCTCTACGCCCGCTCCGGGGGGATCGTGGTGCTGGCCTCGCGCGACGGCGACGAGCTGCTCCTCGTCGACCAGGTCGCCGACCTCTCCGCCGGCACGACCTGGCCCTCGTCCCGACGGATGCCGCTGGGCGCGCTCGCGCCCGGGCTCGTCTATGTCGCGCATCTGCCCGTGGAGGAGATCCGCGAGCTGTGCGCCCGCGGGGTGGTCCGCCATCCCCAGCTCCTGGTCGCCGACGAGGTGGCGTTGCGCCGCGCCGTCACCGACATGCGGCTGCGGGGGGTGGTCGTCGGACGCACCCGGGCCAGTGGGCGGACGTGGATCGCGGCCCCGGTGCTGGACGCCGACGGCTCGGTCCGTACGACGATCTCGCTGGTGATCGCGGACCAGGAGTTCGTCGCCGGCACCCATGACCGGCTCGTCGTGGCCGCTGCCCGGGCGGCGTCCCGCGCCCTGGCCGACCCGGGCGCACTGCACTCCGTGGACGCCCCGGACCGGTTCGTCCCGCGGCGTACCCGGACGCCGCGGATGCCCGCGCGCTGAGCGTCCGGCTCAGCCCTCGTCAGTCGAGCTCGAGCACGGACGGCCCGGGGTGGTCGGAGAAGAGCTCCGCGACCGCGTCCCTGCGCCGCTCGAGCACTCGGCGCTGGTTGACGTAGCGCTTGTCGTTGATCTCGCCGTGCTCCTGGGAGAAGGGCCCCGACATGAGCATCAGGCGGCGTACCCGCAGGCTGCTCGCGGGATGCTCCCTGTTGTAGTCGGAGAAGACCCGGCGCAGCGCCGCCCGCAGCGGCTCGAAGGCGGCCAGCTCCGCACCCGCCTGCGCGCCGAGCTCGGCCATCGCGTGCGGGTTCGGCCAGGCGAGCAGGGCGACGTACGGCTCGTCGGCGCCGGCCACCACCACGTCCTGCAGGTACGGCGCGGCGGCGGTCAGCGCGGCCACCCGCAGCGACGTCACCCGTACGAAGACGCCGGAGGTGAGCTTGAACTCCTCGGCGATGCGCCCGGCGAAGACGAGGCCCTCCTCGGGCCGGGTCTCGTCGGCGAAGGCCGCCGCGTCGCCCATCCGGTAGAAGCCCTCCTCGTCGAAGGCGGCACGGGTCAGCTCGGGCTGGCGCAGGTAGCCCGGGGTCACCGCGTCGCTGCGCACCCGCACCTCGTAGCGCCCCTCGTCGAAGGGCACCAGCTTGAGCTCGACGCCCGGCTGCGGCAGGCCGATCAGCCCGCTGCGTTCGGCCGGCCAGTAGACGTAGGCGCAGGCCGGGGAGGTCTCGGTGGATCCGAAGCCGGAGAGGAACGGCAGCCGACGGCCGGTGTGCGTCACGGCGTGGGCCTGGAACCGGTCGTAGATGTCGTCGGGCAGCCGCGCGCCCGAGTACGTCACATGCTGGAGCTCCTTGAAGAACGTGGCGCCCAGCGTCGGGTCGTCGTCCAGCGCGTCGACGAGCATCGCGTAGCCCACCGGCATCGAGGAGAACTGGGTCGGCGAGATCTCGTGCAGGTTGCGCAGGGTCTCGTCGAAGGCGCCCGGCACCGGGCGACCGGCGTCCAGGTAGAGCGTGCCGCGCAGCATGAGCACCTTGCAGAAGACGGCGTTGCCGCCCGCGACGTGGCTCCACGGCAGCCACTCGACGTAGCGCGGCTGGTCGGTGACGCTGGCCAGGTCGATCAGGGCGTGGTTCGACGCCGTCAGGGTCCCCAGGATGCGCTGGGTGATCGTCACCGCCTTGGGCGTGCCGGTCGAGCCGGAGGTGAACAGGTACTTCGCCACGGTGTCGGGCGTGATCGCATCCCGGGAGGCGGCCACGTCGTCGGTGACCTCGGTGTGGACGAGGTCGTCCCAGCGCAGCATCCGCGGCCTGCTGGTCATGGTGTCGTCCGCACCTGCGACGCCCACGACCCAACGGTCCGCCGCCACCGCGGCCAGCGCCCCGGCGAAGGCGTCCGCGTCCTGCACGAAGATCAGCGCCGGGTCGATGAGCTCGACCATCGCCCGCAGCTTGCTGTACTCCGAGACCGCGAGCGAGTACGCCGGGGTGACCGGGACGTACGGCACGCGTGCCTGCATCGCGGCGAGTTCGAGCTGGGCGTGCTCGAGGGAGTTGCCGCTGAGCACCATGACGGGCCGTCCGCCCAGGTCCAGCCGGAGGAGCGCCTGCGTGACGGCGTCGACGTTGGCCGCGGCCTCGCCGTACGTCAGCTCACTCCACGCTCCGTCGGAGCCTCGGCGCTCGGCGAGCCAGACCCGGTCGGGGACGCCTCCGGCGTTGCGCTGCAGGAGTGCAGGCAGATGCGGCGGTACGTCGCCGAGGGGTCGGTTGTGTCGGACGAGGATCGTGCCGTCCGGCCGGTGGTCCCAGCTGACGTCACGCTCGAGCAGGGGGACGTCCTTGAACGGAGCGTCAGTCGGCGCTGTGCCCATGGCGGTGACCCTAGGAACGTCGCCGGGTCGCACCGAACGGCCTCGCACCCACTGGAAAAGCCTTGCCGCCCCCTGCCGCTGGCTTCCTACGCTCACGACCATGCGACCCGCCACGTACGTCGTCGGCATCCACGAGCATCCGACGCGCCGGGCCGGCGACCTGTCGGTGGCCGAGCTCCATGCCGACGTCACCCTCGGTGCCCTGGCCGACGCCGGTCTCTCCCTGGCCGACGTCGACGGCTATTTCTGCGGCGCCGACGCGCCGGGCCTGGGCGGCTCGACGATGGCGGAGTACCTCGGACTGAACAACCTGCGCTACCTCGACACCACCGAGTCCGGCGGCTCGAGCTACCTGCTACACCTCGAGCACGCCGTGCGGGCGATCGCCGACGGCAAGTGCGACGTCGCCCTGGTCGCCATGGCCGACGCACCGCTGGCCAGCTCGGTGGGGCTGGGGCTCTCCGGTGTCGACAACTCCACGGTGCCGAGCCAGCCCTACACCGTCGCCGTGCCGCCGATCCCGATGCTCGGCTATGGCATGGTGGCGCGCCGGCACATGCACGAGTACGGCACCACACCCGAGCAGCTGGCCTGGGTGAAGGTCGCCGCCTCCCACCATGCCCAGCACAACCCGCAGGCGAAGCTGCGCGACGTCGTCACCGTCGAGGATGTCCTCGACTCGCCCATGGTCGCCGACCCGTTGCACCGCCTCGACTGCTGCGTCGTGACCGACGGGGGCGGTGCCGTCGTCCTCGCGCGCGAGGAGATCGCCCGGACCCTGTCGCGTCCGAAGGTCCGCGTCGCGGGCACCGGCAGCGCGCTGCAGACGACGGGCGCGGGCAGGCCCGACCTGCTCCACTCGGCCGGGGTGCGCTCCGGTGCGACGGCATTCGCGGAGGCCGGGGTGAGGCCGCAGGACATCGCCTACGCCTCGCTCTACGACAGCTTCACCATCACGGTGATCATGCAGCTGGAGGACCTCGGCTTCTGCGCACAGGGAGAGGGTGGACGGTTCGCCGCCGACGGCAACCTCATCTCCGGGGTCGGCACGCTGCCCTTCAACACCGACGGCGGGGGGCTGTGCAACAACCACCCCGGCAACAAGGGCGGGATGCCGAAGATCCTCGAGGCGGTCCGTCAGGCCCGCGGCGAGGCCCACCCCGCCGTCCAGGTACCCGACCCCTCCTACGTCGTCGCCCACGCCACGGGCGGCATGATGTCGAGCGTCCACGTCGCCGGCACCGCGATCCTGAAGGCGGAGTGACCAATGACGACGACACCAACGACACCGACGAAGCCCGGGTTCCCGGCACCACGCAGGTACGCCGCCGACGCGGCGTACTGGGAGGGGGCCGAGCGCGGCATCCTCCGCTACCAGGCGTGTACGGCGTGTGGGTCGGCGTACTTCCACCCGCGGCCGCACTGCCCCTCGTGCGGGTCGCGCGAGACCGTGTGGAAGGACGCCGCGGGTACGGCGACGGTCTACTCCTTCTCGATCTGGCGGGCCGCCCGCCGACCCACCGCCGTCGCCCTGGTCGAGCTGGCCGAGGGGCCGGTGATCCAGACCGTGATCGTCGACGCCGACCTGGCACGGCTGGCCATCGGCGAGGAGGTGGTGGTGCGCTTCGAGCCCGCCGAGGACGGCGCGCCGGTGCCGGTCTTCACCACCGCCGCCGCCGAGCGCGCCCGGGCGTACTCAGCACGTACGGCCGCCGAGGTGACCGAGGTGCCGGGCGTGGACCTGGCCCTGGCGCGACCGGTCGAGACCGTGGCGGTGGTCGGTGCCGGCACGATGGGCACCGGCATCGCGACGGCGTACGTCGCCGCCGGTGTGCCGGTGATCCTCGTCGACCCCGACGAGGCGGCGCTGGAGCGGGCGGCCGGCGTCCTGACGGAGTCACTCGAGCGCGCGGCCAGCCGCGGGCGGCTCACGGAAGCGGAGCTCCTCGCGCGGCGCGCCGGCCTCACCACCTCGACCCAGCTCGCCGCCGTCGCGCCGGCCGGCCTGGTCATCGAGGCGGTCTGGGAGCAGCGGTCGCTCAAGGAGACCGTGCTCGAGCAGCTCGACCGCCTGGTCGGGCCCCACGCGGTGCTGGCGTCCAATACCTCGACGCTCGACCTCGACGCCCTGGCCGCCGCGACCAGCCGGCCCGAGAGGGTGGTCGGCCTGCACTTCTTCAGCCCGGCCCATGTGATGCGCCTCGTGGAGGTCGTCCGGGGTTCCCGGAGCTCGGCCGACGCGCTGGCCACGGCGTTGGCGTCGGTACGCGCGATCGGCAAGACGCCGGTCGTGGTGGGCAACGGGCCCGGCTTCGTCGGCAACCGGATGATGATCGCGCGCAGCGCGACGGCCCGTGAGCTGCTCCTCGAGGGCTCCTTCCCGGCCCAGATCGACCGGGTGGTGCGCGACCTGGGTCTTCCGATGGGCCCGTACGAGATGTTCGACCTGGGTGGTGCCATCGAGCTGAACCACCGCCGACGCCAGGAGACCGGCGAGGAGGACTGGTTCGTCGACGAGCTCTTCCGTCGCGGGCGCCTCGGGCAGAAGACCGGCGCCGGGTACTACTCCTACCCCGACGGGCCGCGCCGTCCGGTGGCCGACGACGAGTTGAAGGCGCTGGTGGTCGAGGCATCGCAGCGCGCGGGCGTCACCCGTCGGCGCATCGATGACGCGGAGATCCGCGACCGGCTGACCGAGGCGATGCTGGCGGCCGGACGTCAGTTGCTCGCCGAGGGCATCGCGCTGCGGGCGGGCGACATCGACGTGGTCTGGCGCGAGGGCTTCGGCTGGCCCACCTGGAAGGGCGGCCCGATGTACGACGCCGAGCAGCGCGCCGCCGCGAGCCGCGCGTGAGGCACCCCGCTCCTTCTTTTGCCGAGTGATCCTGCACACGACGGCTCAATTGCCCACCCGACCGGGTACCGAGTGCGGAACGTCCCTCCAGGCTGCGTGTCGGCCTGGAGGTCCGCATTCATGCCAGGAGGTGGCCGATGAGGCTGATGGGACTAGGAGTGTTACGCGCCGCGGTGGTGCTCGTCGTCGTCGGATGGGTGATCTTCTTCGTCTAGCCGAATCGGGGGTTGTGGCCACCCGAGTCGGGGGTTGTGGCCGCCCGAATCTGGGGTTGTGGCCGGCCGAGTCGGCGGGTGACGCACCTCCCACGGTCAGGTTACGGACAGGAATCGGGCGGCAGGATCGAGCGGTGAGCTCACGATCAGCGCCGCCCGCGCCGGGAGGCGCCCTCCGCCGCCTGGTGCCGGAGCCGCTCGGTCCCAAGGTCCCCGCGATCATCGGACTGTTCTGGGTCGTCAAGATCTTCACCACGGCCGGCGGCGAGGCCGGATCGGACTTCCTCGCCCGCTACGGGAACATCATCGGCGGCGGCACCGTCCTGGTCATCCTCGCTATCGGCACCGTCCTGCAGTTCGTCACGCGCCGCTACCGCGCCGTGTCGTACTGGTTCTTCGCCTACGCCATCGCCATCTTCGGAACCGCCGTCGCGGACTTCCTGCACCTCGACGTACATCTGTCGTACGCCGCCACCTCGGCGATCTGGGCGACCGTCCTGGCGGCGGTCTTCATCGTGTGGCACCGCACGGAGCACACGCTCTCGATCCACAGCATCACCACGACGCGACGCGAGATCTTCTATTGGCTCACCGTGTTCGCAACGTTCGCGCTGGGGACCGCGCTCGGTGACCTGACCGCTGCCTCCTTCGGCATCGGATTCCTGTGGTCCATCGTGCTGTTCGCTGTCCTGATCGTCCTGCCCGCCATCGCCTGGCGCTTCTTCGGCCTCAACTCGGTCACAGCCTTCTGGTGCTCGTACGTCGTCACCCGGCCGCTCGGTGCGTCGATCGCCGACTGGATGGACAAGCCGGTCAGGGCGACCGGAATCGGGTTCGGCGCGGCGCCGACGCTGGCTATCTTCACGCTCGGTGTGGCCCTGCTGGTCGTCTACCTGACGATCCGCCGCCCCGACGTCCAGGACGAGCCCGAGATCGTCTGAGCCGGGCAGGTCACGGGTTCAGGGCAGGGAGCTCGTACTGCACCTCGTCAAGGCGGACATCCCCGCGCCAGTCGACCCTGTGGCGCTCCCGGGAGTGCCAGCCGTGGCTCTCGTAGAAGCGACGGGCCCGCTCGTTGGCGGTCAGCACCCACAGAGTCGCCCGCTGGAACCCCATCGCCCGCATTTCCTGCTTGGCCGCACCCATCAGCGCGGAGCCCACACCGTGACGCCATGCGTCCGGATGCGCGTACATCGCCCACAGCTCGCCGGTCTCGGGTGCGGAGGCATCGTCGCGGCAGCGGCCCACGGTCGCGAAGCCGAGGACCGCGCCGTCCTCGGCGAGCGCGACGAAGGTGCGTCCCTCGCTCCCCTCGCCGAGATTCCGCGTCCAGGACGCCGTGCGCTCCTCGACGGAGAGGCTCGCGAGGAGCGCATCGGGGAGCAGGCCGCCGTACCCGACGCGCCAGGACGCGACGTGCGTGGCCGCCACCGCAGCGGCGTCCTCCGGCGCGGCGCGGCGGACGTGCAGGCCGGCCGTGGCTGTGACCTCGGGGTGCTGCGGCTCTGCGGTCATGACCGACATCGTGCCGCACCCGCGAGCGGTGACGTGAGCCGTTTTGGCCGAAGCGGTTGCCGGGCGCGAACGAACCGGCGATAGTCCCGGCATGGACAAACCCGCGCAGAGTTCCGCCCAGAAGGCGCGCGAGGAAGCCTTCGTGGAGCCCCGTGACCCTCGTGGCCTGCTGGGCGGTGCGGGGTGCTCGGGGCCGTTCTCACCATCACCGGCGTCGTGATGACGATCGTGCACGGATACCGCGGCAAGCAGGTGGTGCCCTGCCCGCAAGGGACCACCTTCCCGGCGGACAGCACGGACAACGACTGCTACTCCTACCCCCATGCGTTCGCGGGCTGGATGGGCGCCCTGTCCTTCCTCATGCTCGGACTCATCCTGGGGGTGGCCATCCTCATCGGGGTGGTCGTGACCCAGCGCCCACAGCCTTCCTCCGCCGAGTAGCCTCCGAGTTCCCCGGTGAGCCGGCTCATCCACCTCAACGGCCCTCCCGGCATCGGGAAGTCCACCCTCGCCCGGCGGTACGTCGCCGATCATCCGGGCGTGCTCAACTGCGACATCGACGTCCTGCGAACGCTCATCGGTGGCTGGGCGAACGACTTCGCGGCGGCCGGCGCGCTGATCCGGCCTGCCGCGCTGGCCATGATCGAGGCCTATCTCGCCAACGGCCACGACGTCGTACTGCCACAGATGCTGGCCGACCCGAACGAGCTGGCTCGCTTCGAGGCCTGCGCGACCAAGGTCGGCGCGCGGTTCATCGAGCGCGTTCTGATGGACACCCCGGCTGCATCGGTGGCTCGCTTCCACCGGCGCGGCGACTCCGAGGCCCCCGATCCGTGGCATGACCAGGTCCGAGCCATCGTGGCGGCGGACGGCGGTGACGATGCGTTGGCGCACTGGCATGCGGCACTCGAACGCCTACTCCCCGAGCGCCCGCACGCGATCGTGATCGCGAGCGCCGACGGCGCGGTCGAGGAGACCTATCGCGCGCTGGTGGAGTCGCTCGGTTAACGCCGGACCGGACCTGCTCCTCGACGTGTCCGCCAAGAGCCCTGCTGCACGGGCCGTGGCAACGTGGCGCTCGCCAATGTGTGGAGGGTTGAAGTCACCTATTGGCCTCAGCCCTCCACAGATCCTGCAGGCGTCGGATCAGTAGTACCAGGGGAAGCGCGGCACGCTCAGCGGGTGTTGGTGGACGTTGACGGCATTGTGGGGTTGACCTGCGCAAACGTGACTGACGGCGTTGGTCGGCGACGGTCGCGGATGATCCTGCTGCCACGTTTTTGCCACGCACGCGGTCACTCGCTGGCCCTCTCCCGCCAGTAGCCAGGAAGCCGCTTGTCGTGAGCAATTGCGATCACGACGAGCTCGGACGGCTGGACCAGGTAGACGAGACGGAACGGGAAGCCAGCCACATGCCGCGACCTCACCACCGGGATGCTGTCCCAGCCGGGCCACATGGCTCCTGCCTCGGGCCATTCGACGACGGTCTCGACCATGGCGTCCACGGCGGCTTCGAAACGGTCACCAAGCCCGGCGCCGCGCGCTTCGTACCATTCAACTTCCGCGTCGTACTCACCCTGAGCATCTGGGTGCCACGCGACCTGCAACGCGTCAGTCCTGCCGAGCGGCGCGACGTTCGGCGAGCTGTCGCTTCACCTCTTCGTGAGGGATCGTCTTCACACGGCCGCTGGTGATGTCATCGACCCGAGACTTGATCTCTGCCGTCCATGCCTCGTGGACCTCGGCCGAATCGGCTGGATCGTCGAGGCTGGCCAGCAGCGCGTTCGCAACCTGCGCGCGCTGATCCACCGGGAGCGTCAACGCCAACTGCGTGATCTCATCCATTCCGGCGGTCATGGGTCGAGTCTACGCCCGGACGACGACGGTCCGTCGGGAACGAGGGGCGCAGCCTCACCCTCGGCGCCACCACCGCTGGCGCGTCGCCTTACTGCCAAGTGACGTTCAAGCCCGGTCCCGCTTTTCGGGAGCAACTACCACCAGTGTGGACCGTCGCGCGCAAGCGGCGGACCACACCGCGTGCGCACGGCGCAACGCGAATTCTTGCCACGCATCTGCCACGCACGAGGCCCCAACAGGCGGCTGACCTGCACAAACGCGTCAGATCAGTAGTACCAGGGGTACGGCGACCAGTCGGGCTCCCGCTTCTGGAGGAACTGGTCTCGGCCCTCCTGCGCCTCGTCGGTCATGTAGGCCAGCCGCGTGGTCTCGCCGGCGAAGAGCTGCTGGCCGACGAGCCCGTCATCGAGCAGGTTGAACGCGTACTTCAGCATCCTCTGGGCGGTGGGGCTCTTGCCGT
>Ga0131853_10009299_pt1 | contig 17979 bp, 13 predicted proteins | sample TergutLab28metaG_FD_92764 | JGI IMG/M metagenome (GOLD analysis project Ga0131853, IMG submission 92764) | Labiotermes labralis P1 segment gut microbial communities from Petit-Saut dam, French Guiana - Lab288 P1 (version 2) (version 2) | ecosystem: Host-associated > Arthropoda: Insects >... | reverse complement strand
ATTTGAGCCAAAATCAAGCATGGTGAACATCACTCGTAAATGCCTTCACGATACGGATATTTTGATTGAGGTTTTATTTAATTTTGATAACTGTTAATTTATTCCTGAAATTAGAATGCCGTGGTCGGGGCGAATTTTACCTTGACAAAGTGGTCAAACATATCTTAGAATAGCTTTTGTTAAATGCAGGGGTCTAGTATGCTAGTTGGTAAATAATCAAGTATGCTAGGTGAGGAAACCGCATTAAATCTATACTAAACGCAGTTGTGGCGGAATTGGCATACGCGCTAGACTAAGGATCTAGTGGTCATAGACCTTGCAGGTTCAAGTCCTGTCAGCTGCAAAATCAGTAATTACGGGGCTTCCGAGAAATCAGAAGCCTTTTCCTTTTGTCGGAAACCACTAATATTTGGTAATGTCCACGATTTTGTCCACGGTAATCGCTAGAAACCCATTTGCGTTAATTTCGCGTCGAGCCTTTTGCCTATTGCGACTTTCGCACCTAAATCCATGTGGGTATACATGGAAGTTGTTTTCAAATCCGCATGACGTAACCACGATTGTATGTCGCGCAAATCGAAGCCGAGGAATTTCAGATACGTTCCCGATGAATGTCGAAGGTCATGGAAGCGAACCGCTGGCAAATTGTTTTTAGCCATGATTAGCTTGAAGTGCTTGCTTACATAATCCGTTTTCATAAGCTGACCATCAAACATCGTGCAGACGTAATCGCTGTCGATGTAATTGTTGGACTGTAATTCCTTACGTCGCATTTGCTCTTCTTTCCATTTCAACAAGTACGCCTTTATTAAATTTGGCAAAGGCAGAATCGCGTTACTGCTTTCGTTTTTCGTTAAATCTTTGCGATGCGTCACATTTACAACTTTAACGACGGTATGATTAATTGCGAGCGTGTTGTTTGTAAAATCCACCGCCCGCCACATGATGCCGAGGGTTTCAGACCTTCGCAAGCCGTAAAACAGCGTCAACAAAATTACAATTTCTAGCGGGTCACCATTGAAGCAATTCAACATCTGCACAATTTCCGATTCGCTTAAAAATTTCGCACCTGTGAATTTTACCTTTTTCAACTCTTCAATTCGTTTTGCCGGGTTGAATGGGATAATATTTTGTTTTACGGCACTGTCCAAACACGCGACCAAATTTACCATGTGTTTCTTAACTGTGTTCACCGACACCCGCTCCAGCTTTTTATTGACGTATTTTTGTATATGTCGGGGCTCGATTTCCTTAAGCCGCAAATTCAACGGCGCGAAAAACGGAAGAATATGCGCATTCAAGGTCAAAACATAGGAATCATACGTTGTTTGCTGAATTTTTCCTGTTTTCCGTCGGGTTTCCAGCCAGTCTTTGATGAAGTCGGTGAAGAATGCGTCTTTGCCGATGTCAATTTTATCTTTCGTATATTGCGACAAAATTTCATCTTTTAGCTTCTCTGCCTTGCGTTTGTTGTTGCCTTTAACCGACAAATCTGTCGATATTGTTTTTGTGCGCTCCTTTCCCGATTCGCTCTTATAGCGCAATATTACAAAATAATTTGGGCGACCTTTCTTTGCATATACTGTTGCAGTCATAGGTATCATCCTTTCAAAAATTTGGAAGTTCACCTATGCTACAATTAACCTAACTTATTATAGCACGGATGAACTTCCCGTGAACCCAAATTTATTTCGCGTTAAAATATCGTTGAATAATAAATTTTTTTGGAATTTTAAATGCTCTGCCGATTTTTATTGGTACGCCGAATTTCCCGCATTTCATTTCTTTATAAATTGTTTGTTTTGATACATCGAAAATTTTTGCCAAATCATTGACACTTAACAAATCTTTGTAGTCTTCCAGTATTTTAAGCATGAGTATCACCGTAATTTGCGACGTACAAGTAATGCTCTGCAATAATACTGACCCTGTTATGACCCAATGCACGCGATGCAATCATCATGGCGCGTTTGTCATAAACGATGCCTTTCATATCTCCGCGGCAATAATATCGCTCGTTTATTGGAATTTCGGGGAAAGGTCGTTTGTGATGGTCATATATAGTTTTGCAATATTCAGCACGATACGAATGAATATCTGCTCGCGATGGAATTTTCGACCACACCTTTTTGTCGGGGGAAGTGTTCATAATTCGCTTTATCGCTTCTTTGGATAAAATGGGACACTCTCGCACACGACCGCCCTTTCCTTTTATAACAAGAACGCATTGACTGAATGTTGCACCAATTCGTAGATTTTCACGCTTCAAATTTTTAAGCTCATGCCTGCGAAGCCCGGTGGATTTACAAAAATCCACAAACTCTTTATTTTTGGTTTCCGCCAACATTGCTTTATCCAAACGACTTCGAACAATATTCGCCCTATGGCGAACCTGCGTGGAACAGAAATCTTTCGTAGAGCATCCGTATACTTTCGCCAAAGCACAAGCGATAAGTTTTTGTGTGTACGGGCTGTAGTTTTGGTCTATATGTTTCTGAATATATGAATTCACATAACTACGAGCGTCGTCGAGTGTTTTGCAGTTGTGAAGTTCCCGCGTCCATTTAGCAAACGTACACGCTTTTGAAAGATAGTTTTGATAGGTACTCCACGAATAAATTCCATCGGAAGCTATACCTTGTTGCTTAGCGGCGTGTTTTGATTCACCGATACATAATTTCTGATTAAGTGCTTCTTGAACTTGCCTAATGATACTTTTATTTTTTGGCATGATAATTAAGCCCCTTTGGGTTAGATGGTGGTACGGTTAAGGCTAAGCATGAGCTTTTTACATCTGCCCGTGATGGATGATTTTTGTGTAAGGCATCACGCCTTGTCTCCTTGCAGACGAAGTTTTTCTCGGAAGTCTCCGAAAAATTGCAACAAAAAAAGAACGAAACAAGCGTTTTTGCTTGTAGTCGTTCTTGCCCATTTTCGCCGAACAATCGGCAACTCAATTAATCCCTGCAAGGGGGTAACATTACGCACCCAAATAAAGTGCGTTGTCAATTCTAACCCAGCCGACCCTATGGGTCTCTTTGCCGGTCACTGTGTAATCTGAAAGGAAATATAATCTGATAAAATTATGCTCAGATAATAACACAGGGAAAAGTAAATTACAAGATATTTCCATTTTGCGTTTGTTACAGTTTCGTTACATTTTCTATTATGAAATCGTTTTATCCGTTTATTCTGCATTTTCAATGCGAGAATAACCGTTAAAACCTCTTTGCGCATCATTCATTTTCTCTGTTTTCGTCAGATGAATATTCTAAAATATCCCCCGGTTGACAATTGAGGAGCGAGCACAATCGACCTATTGTGGTTGTGTCCACCGTGCCGCCTTTAATTAATTTGTCAACAACGGCTGAGTGGATTCCGTTCTTGCGCAAGTAAAATTTATTTATATTTTTTTCCTTCATCAACGAAAAAAGTTTATTGTACCTAACCGGCATTACGCACCTACTTTCATGAATTTTTATTGCCGGTTAAATTATAAAAAAAATATGCGTCTATGTAAATGTACATATCTCACAAAAATCATAATGGTGGTGCGTCTATTTTAGTGTACAACTTCATATTGCATTTATGTCTAATAACGTGTACAATGTTATCAAAATCAAGAGCGAAAAATATTAACTTCTTATTAAAAGGAGGGGTAAAAATGAAGAAAGCGAACAGATTGATTAAAGTCGTCACAGCAGTTGCCATGATTATGATTTTCGGCATAAACACTTCGACTGCCTATGCGTCTGCCGAATTTGAACCAACAATACGCATTGGTGAAAATGCCCCAATGACACGCGAAGAATTTTTTGCATGGAACGACCAACGCGGAATCCGCCACATCAGCATTGAAGAACGCATTTATCCTCTTGGAATTTTCTTTCACGGGAACAGCGGACGGGCGTTCGCATATAACGGAACGAACGGACGAGTTTTATATGTATCTCGTCGACCGGGGATAACGTCTGAGGGGAGAATCGTTCGACTGCAAGAAAATTACGCGGCGACCTGCGATTTCGAAAACGTCAACACCTCGCCGTCTGTACTATTTTGTAATCGCAAACCGATTCATTTATTCTGCGATGATTTGACGGCAATTATAGAAAACGCCCCCGCTTGCCCGATGCACACAAGAAGCAAAATCACACTACCAGACCAAAAATTAACAGAAACCGAACTCGAAGCATGGATAGACGAATACAATGAAATGGGCGGTGCATCGGCTTTTGAGATAGCTGTGGTGCGGGAGGTTAATCGGGTTCGTGCCGAATATGGCTTGCACCCGTTGGTATTAAACTCGGCACTTATGATGTCGGCACGATTAAAAACGCAGGAATTTGGAGATTTGCAATATTTCCGTCACGAAAGCCCGATACATGGGTCGCCAACAGAAGCGGCGAATATGTTCGGATTTGAAGGGCTCATCGGCGAAAACATCGCAAGGTCGGGGAGCAATAGCAGTCAACCGGCTCTTCGTGTTACACCCGAATGTGTTGTCGCGGGAATGTTGGCATCAACCCGCGGACACAGAGAAGTTTTATTAGACTCAACAGCACACAGCGTCGGTGTCGGCGCGTTCTTCTCGCCAAATTCAACAGGCGCGACAGGCAACTTGTCCTATTCGTTTTACTTCGCAACTAAGTTTGGGTTTGAATAAGCTTCTCGCTGTGCAATAAGAACTTTAACATCATCGAAGCTCCCTATGGTCTTATTCATTTTGCTAAAACTGAACCATTCCTTATTTTTTTCATGTACTTGTTTATTTAAAATAACGACTTCACACTCGCTGCGGTCTGTGATATACGCGATAATATCTTCAGGGTTGACCTTGCCTGCGACAACATAATAATCCTCTGCGTGGTGACGATTGGCGTTTCTGCAACCAAAAAAATGTGCAATTTTCGGTTCCATTGTCCATGAATTTGAACCGCGAAGGGATTTTTTTACATGACCGTGGTATATGGTAAGTTTGCCGTCGGAGCCTATTCTGTTCAAAAAAATTGGATTTCTTACCGTATCATGTTTATTGACCCCGCGTATTTTTGATAATAACGCGGGGTCAAACATTTGCATATAACAATCAGACGACACATCGCTAAAAATATTTTTATATGTTTCATATAAATAGTTATCCGGTATTTCTCGCCATGCTAAAATAAATGAGCGTTGGCTCATGGTTCTGCTCAATTCAGATATACTGCCGACAACATCGTAAAAGCTATAATTTTTATTTATTTTGCGAACTTCCTTGAATAACTCAGCAATCTCGTCTGTGGTTTCAAAATTTAGCATAGGTTGTCCCCCTATTATTGATTGGCACTCAAATTTTGTATAAAAATACCATGTCTTATCTAAGAAAATTGTAGAAAGCTCTGTCGCTGTTGTGGCATTAGTGCCGTTATCCCTGTCGGTATTAATTTCACTTGACTCAAAATGTCGGTGACTAATGGGTTGCTTCGTTTGTCAAACCGAAAATTTTATTGTAAAAATATATTTTTTCCTATAAAATGTAATAACATCTGCTATGACGTATTAATTCCAATAATGAGGTGAGCGATATGGAATTGTCCGAGAAAGTACGTTTTGTCAGAGATAAGCTGAAAATAAGCCAAGAAGATTTAGCCCGTGCCTTAAATGTGAGTTACGCAACAATTAACAGGTGGGAGAATTCCAAAACAAAACCCACGAGGATGGCACTTGCTGTGTTTTACGAGTATTGCAAGAAACATGATATTATATTTAATGAAAACGAGGCGTAAATATGATTCTACTTTCCGACATAAAGCCCGGCATTAGGCTCAATGGTATTATCGCTAATGAAATTATTGATGTAATAGCGGCAACGCCTTTTGGCGATGATGCTATTGACCTTGTTTATCGAACTGTTAACGGCAGACTTGGGCAACAAATGCTTTATTCCAATATGCTTGATACTGTTTCTGTTGAAACAAAAAATCTTCATTGGCAGTTTAACGCAGATGCCGAAACAATACGCTTTGCTTCGGAGGCATACCGTATCAAGTTAGCGCATTTATTTGACCCCCACCTTGCCGTACATACATCCCTAATACAACCGTTACCTCACCAAATAACGGCGGTATACGGCGATATGTTACCGCGTCAACCACTCCGCTTTTTATTAGCAGACGACCCGGGAGCAGGTAAAACTATTATGACGGGGCTTCTAATAAAAGAATTAAAGGTGCGCGGAGACTTGAATCGCTGTCTTATTATTTGTCCCGGCAATCTTGTTGAACAATGGCAAGATGAATTGTATTCAAGATTTCAACTGGAATTTGACATGTTAACCAATGACCGCTTCGAGGCTTCTGTGCGCGGTAATGCGTTTATTGATACGCCTTTTTGTATTGCTCGACTGGACAAGCTGGCGCGTGACGAGGATATAAAAGAAAAACTCAAGGTTTCCGATTGGGATTTAATTGTTTGCGATGAGGCGCATAAAATGTCTGCTTCGTTAAACGGTAACGAGGAACGGCGTACAAAGCGGTACAATCTCGGCATGATTCTGTCGGGGATTACTCGCCATTTCCTACTTCTCACCGCTACGCCTCACAATGGCAAGGACGATGATTTTCAATTGTTCCTACGTCTTATAGATAATGACCGTTTCGCAGGACGAAACCGTGGGAAAAGCAGAATTGATGCGCTTGACATTATGCGTCGCTTAGTAAAGGAGCAACTTCTTACTTTCGAGGGTAAGCCGTTATTTCCTGAGCGAATAGCCCACACGCTTGACTTTGAATTATCGCCGCAAGAACGCCAGTTATATGATGATGTAACCGAATATGTACAAAATGGTTTTAATAAAGCCATGGAAGTGCTTGACCCAAGCCGCGCTCATGCTGTCGGTTTTGCATTGACAATCTTACAGCGAAGGCTTGCGTCCTCGCCGGAGGCAATTTACCAATCATTACGCCGCCGCCGTGAGCGTTTGGAAAAGACACTTGAAGATATAGACAGAAATGGTTTTAACGCTCCACCGGTCAAGGAGTTCACCGACGAGGATTGGGATGATTTAGAGGATGCGCCGGAAGATGAGATTAATGATATAGAAGAAGAATTTGTTGATGAAGCGACCGCCGCCCGTAGTCGTGCGGAGCTTGTGAATGAAATCAACTGGCTTAATGAATTAGAGCACTTGGCTCACAAGTTAAAGAGTAGCGGAGTAGACCGAAAATGGGAACAAGTTTCAAAGACGTTGCACGAAGTTATTTTTCAACCTGACGGAACATTTGAAAAAATCATAATTTTTACCGAACACCGCGACACGCTAAATTATTTGACAAATAAAATCGCAACCATGCTCGGTAAACCAAACGCAGTCGTCACAATTCAAGGTGGTATGCATCGAGCAGACCGCAGATTGATAGAAGAACGATTCAAGAACGAACCCGATGTATCTGTGTTGGTTGCCACAGATGCGGCGGGCGAAGGTATTAATCTGCAACGCGCCCATCTAATGATTAACTATGACCTGCCGTGGAATCCAAACCGCATTGAACAGAGATTTGGTCGTGTTCACCGCATAGGTCAGCGAGAGGTATGCCACCTTTGGAATTTAGTCGCAATGGAAACTCGCGAGGGTGATGTGTTCCATCGCCTGTTTGAAAAATTGGAACGAGAACGGCAAGCACTCGGCGGCAGGGTATTTGATGTTCTCGGCAAAGTGAGCTTTGACGACCGCCCTTTACGTGATTTATTAAAAGAAGCAATATTCTACGGTAACAAACCGGAGGTTCGCGCTCGGCTCGACCAAGTGATTGACGAAGCTCTTGACCGCAAGGAACTGGAAAGATTGTTAGATGAGCGTTCCCTTGCAGGTCAATCTTTAGGATTGCAACAGGTAAACGAAATCCGCGAAAGCATGGAGCGTATAGAAGCACGACGCTTACAACCCCACTACATTGAAAGTTTCTTTTCAGGCGCTTATCAAAACATGAAAGGTCAGATAAGGAAAAAGGGAGACAGCCGCTTTTCATTACCTCATGTGCCTTCCAAGTTGCGGGAACGTCGCTCGTCTATAGGTGTGCCGTACCCAATAGCCCGCGAATATGAGTTTATCACGTTTGAAAAAGACAGCATTAATATAACGGGTAAGCCGGAAGCTACTTTAATTTGCCCCGGTCATCCTTTGCTCTCCGCTTTAATTGATGAAGTGTTGGAAAGCGGGCAAGAAATATTAAAACGCGGCACTATTTTCATTGATGATACAGACAATAACTACGATGACCGTCTTTTATTCTATATTGAGGATACCATCGAAGACGGGCGCAAAGACAGCGCAGGTCGCCCTGTTAAAATCTCTCACCGACTGCACTTTGTTGAGATGGATAGGGACGGTAGCGTAGCTACTGCCGGATGCGCACCTTATTTGGATTACACGATGCCGACAGAAGCCGAGTATCCAATACTGCAACGGTTGCTCGGAGAAAAAGCGTGGTGGGGTCAAGATGCCGAAAAACTTGCGCGTGACTACGCTGTACGAAATTTACTCCCCGCACATTTATCAGAAGTTAAAGACAGACGTATAGAGTATGTAAATAAAGTTGAGAAAGAAGTTGTTCAACGGCTCAATGCCGAAATTGCATATTGGGATGCAGAAGCCGGAAAATTGTATGACCAAGTAGCGCAAGGAAAAATCAACGCCAAACTGAATGCCGACCGTTTTAGAGAACGTGTATATGATTTAGAACGACGCTTACGGCTTCGCTTGGAAGAACTGGCGCAGGAACGCAGCATTGTTTCTAAGCCTCCGACAGTTTTAGGTGGTGCGTGGGTTGTTACCCGTTCCATGCTGAACGAGGCACTTTCAGGCGGCAGTAAGCCGTCTGTTTCGCCTGAAAATCGGGCATTGATTGAGCGTATTGCTATGGAAACAGTAATGAAGATTGAGGAAGAATTAGGATATAAACCGGAAGATGTGGGGAAACAAAAAATCGGCTATGACATAGTTTCTAAAACCCCGGGAGATACTATGCGGTTTATTGAGGTAAAGGGCAGACAAGCGGGCGCAGGCATGATAACGGTAACGCACAATGAAATGGTGGTTGCCGCCAATAAGCCAAACGATGCCTATTTAGCGGTAGTTGAAGTAGACGGCAATAAACGCCGCGTTACTTACTTTTTACGTTGGAATAAACAAGCTCCCGGTTTTGCTGTTGTCAATCACACTATACAGCTTGATAAGTTGCGGCAAATAGCGGAAGTAGTATTGGAGCGGGAAATCGAAATATAAAATTGAAAGAGGATATATATGGCTGTAACGAGAACCTACAACCCTCTGAATTTTGTAGAGTTAGGTTGGGAACAATTTGAAGCATTAATTCGTGGAATGGTTCATAAATGGCACAGGTGGGAGACTTTTAACCATTTTGGTGCTACAGGAAAAGACGGAGGAGTTGACATCAAAGCTACCGATTTGCTGGAAAATGGTAAGGTCAATGTTTATCATTTTCAATGTAAGCGGTATAAAAAATTAACCAGCGTAACTATAAAAAAAATATTAGATGACTATTGCGAAAAGAACCCAATTAGAGCCGATAAATATATTCTCGTCACAGCATGTAAATTGTCAGCAAAATGTTTAAAAACATTTGAATCATATGCTAGAGAAAAGGGGATTGCATCGGTCGCAGCGTGGACAAAGCCAGAGCTTGAAACAATGTTGTGGACACAATATTATGATTTGTTATTCGCGTTTTTTGGAGTGGATGTTACAAGTCAACGTAGCAATAGAATATCATCAATTAGGCGAAATATTTCTCTAAAGCACAGAATGAAACAGGATTTTCTTATGTCTCTCGACGAATGGAAAGAAAAACATTGCAATGAATTTAATGATAATCATTGGCGCAAATATAGGAATAATAATCCACACTCCCAATTTTTAATGAAGGAGATATATATACGCTCTATTGACGATAAAACATATCCTGATGAAGATAAGAGTCTCCACAAAGGGCATCGTGGCTCATTTAAAGCAGATGTTTATGACTTTTATCATAACGGACTTATTATTCGCACAATTCCGTTTAGTCAAGACGTGGTTATACGACAACTATTGCCAGACGAAAAAGGAGGCTTTCTCTTTGGGTCAGTTACTGCCGATGTATTGGGTTATATTCCATACAATAACATTATTGATTATGATATGAATATTGGCGGCGATGAATGTTATGAAGGACCCTATGTCTTTTGTGATTTTGTTAATGGTTCAGACCCGTTTGAATGTATCCGCTATGCAGTAAAAAGCGAAGAAGGTTGGGTCGAAATCTTGGAAGACGAACAAGTTGCTAAATTATCTAAGGATGAAAGAGATACGTGCATTAACTCATTACTCAATACAGAAAAAGAAGACGATGACGAGTACAGCGGAACTATTATTTGCAAAGATTGCAATAAAAAACTTAACGTAAATAGGAATACGGAACCAAAAGACGGGGCATTAGCTATTCCTGATGAAGACGGTGAACAAATAGCTGTATGTTTTAAATGTTATCAAACTCGAGGTGCAAATAATGCATTATAAAAAGAAACTCATCGAGGTCGCACTGCCGCTCGAAGCAATAAATACACAGTCAGCCCGCGAAAAATCCATACGCCACGGGCATCCATCCACGCTTCATTTATGGTGGGCGCGGCGACCGTTAGCAGCGGCTCGTGCTGTCATATGGGCTTCGCTTGTTGACGACCCATCAAGCCTGCCGGAGCAATTCCCGACCGAAGAAGAACAGAATGCCGAACGCAAACGGCTTTTCGATATACTTACGGAGCTTGTTAAATGGGAGAACTCAAACAATCAAGAAGTGCTAAACGCGGCGAAAGCCGAAATAATGAAGTCTACCAACAATAACCCGCCTGCGTTGCTCGACCCATTCGCGGGCGGTGGTGCAATCCCGCTTGAAGCGCAACGGCTTGGATTGGAAGCCCACGCAAGCGACTTAAATCCTGTCGCCGTGATGATAAACAAGGCGATGATAGAAATACCGCCAAAATTTGCCGGACAACCGCCGGTGAACCCGGATGCGAAGCTAAGGCAAGACCAGCAATGGACAGGCGCACAGGGACTTGCCGAAGATGTGCGTTATTACGGCGAATGGATGAAGAAGAAAGCATTTGAGCGTATCGGGCATTTATATCCGAAAGTGAAAGACGAGCATGGGAATGAACACACCGTAATCGCATGGATTTGGGCGCGGACAGTTAAGTGCCAGAATCCGGCGTGTGGGTGCGAAATGCCGCTTGTGAGTAATTTTGCTCTATCTAAAAAGACGGGCAAGGAAGTGTACATCCAACCCGTTGTTGAAGATAAAAATATCAGCTACGAAATAAAAGAAGGTAAAGATGCGCCGGAACCGACAAAAACAGCAAGAGGGGCAAACTTTAAATGCGTGTGTTGTAATGAAGCCGCAACACCGGAATATATAAAAACGGAAGCACTCGCGAAACGCATGGGTGCGGTTTTAATGGCGATTGTTGCTGAAGGAAAAAAAGGACGACTTTATTATGCACCAAATTTAGAGCACATCAAAGCCGCAAAAGTAAAACTTCCCGACCAATACCCAACAGGTGCAATGCCAAAAAACCCGCGCTGGTTTAGTCCGCCGGATTATGGATTTCCTAACTACGAGGATATATTTACAAATCGACAACTAAACGCACTCACTTCATTTAGTACCCTTGTTTCCGAGGCACAAAAACAAATTGAGAATGACGGAGGTTCTCCGGAATATGCACAATCTGTAAGCGTGTATTTGGCATTTGTTATAGATAAAATGGTTGATTATCATTCGTCTATTTGCGTTTGGCACACAACTCGCGACCTTGTTGCAAATACCATGCGTCGCCAAGCAATACAAATGACATGGGATTATGCTGAAGCAAATCCATTTTGCAATTCGTCGGGTTGTTTTGATAATATGCTTGGATGGGTAACAAATGCCATTTCAAAGCTACCTACAAGCAACAGAGGCGGAGCATTTCAGCGTGATGCTCAAACCGATAACGGGTATCAACACATTTTAGTGTCTACAGACCCGCCATATTACGACAACATAGGATATGCAGATTTAAGCGACTATTTCTATATTTGGATGCGACAAGCATTAAAAGAAACATATCCTGATTTATTTCGCACAATGCTTGTTCCTAAAGCCGAGGAACTTGTGGCAACACCATATAGATTCGATGGGAGTAAGGCGAAAGCATATAGGTTTTTTGAAACAGGAATGCTTGAGGCATTTACAAATATTAACAAATATGCAAGAAACGATTTTCCTACCACTGTATACTACGCTTATAGACAAAGTGAAAATGATGACGGGAAAAGTGTGGCTTCTACAGGTTGGGAAACGATGTTAGCCGCGATGATTTATGCGGGGTTTTCAATAACCGGAACATGGCCTGTGAGAACTGAATTAACCACGGCACTAAAAGGAAGTGTCAACGCCCTTGCATCTTCCATCGTTCTCGTATGCCGTAAGCGTCCGTCTGATGCGCCTTCTACAAGCCGTCGTGCTTTTATTAATGAGTTGCGTGCGATGTTTGCAAGCAAAAAAGATGGTCTGCCTGTGCTGCTATCTGGCAACATATCCCCGGTTGACTTGCCACAATCCTCAATCGGCCCCGGCATGGCGGTCTATTCCAAATATTCCGAGGTACTGGAAGCTGACGGTACACCTATGAGCGTAAGAGACGCGCTTATACTAATCAACCAAGAACTTGACGCTTTCCTCGTACAACAGGAAGGTCGCATGGACACAGAAAGCCGCTTTTGCGTAGCGTGGTTTGAACAATTCGGTCTTGCCTCCGGAAAATACGGCGATGCTGAAAACATGGCAAGGGCAAGATTAGCAAACCTACAAGCCCTCGTAGATGACGGTGTTTTAGAGTCGGGACGAAGTATTGTCCGATTAAAAAGACGGGACGAGCTTCCCGATAAATGGGACATTAGCCACGAAAACACGATATGGACAATCGTACAACGGCTCTGCCGAAGCCTCGAAACACAGGGACTTGATGCAACTGCAGCGCATATGCTCAACCTTTCTGTTTTTGATTCATCAAAAATCGAAAACGCTAAAAATCTTGCTTATCGCGCCTATATAGCCGCAGAGCGTAAAGGATGGGCTGACGAGGCTCTCGCTTATAACAGCCTTGTCACGGCATGGCCGGATTTAATAGTGCGAATGAATAAACTCAAAGATATTACACCCGAACAAATGCAACTTGAATTTTGACAGGAGGAATCACGATGGCAGATGTCAAATTATCCGCAAGCAATTTTATAGACCAAGGCTTCACGCTAATGCGAGAATATCTCACCGCATTCGTTGGGCAGGAAATGTCCCGCAAATGGGGTGAGAAATGGTGGAGCAATCATGCCTATCCGAATCTGCCGCCTGTGTTCCAAGGCAATCTTCCTAAATCCGGCGATTGGAATACGATAGTGGACAAACTCGACATAGCGGCTTGTTTCCATATCATCAATAGTAATTGGAATGATGCGTTCAAATACAAAATGACCGCAAAGCAACGTACATGGGCGCGGGAGCTTCAAGATGTCCGCAATGATTGGGCGCATCCGACAGGAAAAGGCTTAACCGATGATGATGCAAGCCGAGCATTAGATACGATGGCGCGGTTCATTGAGCCTATAGATATTGAAACAGCAGAGGAAATCCGCAAGCTGTATCGTCTTGTAATGTACAAAAATGAGGATTCATCGAAAACGGATTCTGTAGCCAAAACACAAGCCATACCAACATCAACACCATCAATGACCTATGCCAGACCGTGGCGGCAAATTGCCGAACCGCACCCGGACGTAGCGCAGGGTATATTTAAACAAGCCGAATTTGCTGCAGACCTTAATCAAGTGCTGCAGAATAAAGCAAGACCGGAATACCAAGACCCGGTAGAATTCTACAACAGAACATTCATAACAGACGGTATGCGCGGTATGCTTACCAAGGCTATACAGCGTGTCGCCGGAAAAGGCGGCGAACCCGTAATCCAATTAAAGACTGCTTTTGGCGGCGGCAAGACCCATAGCATGATTTCACTCTATCATATAATGCGAGCCGCTTCACCGGAAGCGTTAAACGGCATAGCTAAGATAATACAACAAGCAGGTATTGAAAGTATGCCAAAAGTTAATGTTGCTGTTTTAGCCTGTCAAGCCATTGACCCGATGAAGAAGCGCAGACCCATTAACTTCCCCGGCATTACAGTAAACACATTATGGGGGGAAATGGCGGCTCAACTTGCCGAGCAAAGCGGCGATGCCAAACTCTATGAACTTGTGAAAGACAATGATGCGAAAGGCGTATCGCCGGGGTCAGATACGCTGCGTGAACTGCTCGATAAATGCTCACCATGTATGATTTTGATTGATGAACTTGTTGCTTATGCTCGGAAACTATATGGGTTTAAGGCGGGCGACATTCCGGCAGGGACATTTGATAACGTGCTGTCATTCGTGCAGGAGCTTACCGAAGCCGCCCGCGCCAGTAAAAACAGTATCGTTGTAGCTTCTATTCCTGAATCGGAAACAGAAACAGGCGGCGAAGCCGGAGACATTGCATTGGCAAGCATTGAAAAAACCTTTGGACGCATGGAGGCTATTTGGAAGCCCGTAGTCGCAGAAGAAGGATTTGAAATCGTCAGACGCAGACTCTTTAAGAAAATTACAGACCAAGCAGCGGTAGACCAAACGTGTAATGCTTTCTCCCAAATGTACCGAGACAATGTTGATTTGTTTCCGGTGGATTGCCGAGAGGCGGCTTATCTTGAAAAAATGAAGAGGTGTTATCCTATTCACCCGGAGATATTTGACCGTCTCTATGATGATTGGGCGGCACTTGACGGCTTTCAACGTACACGCGGCGTATTGCGTTTTATGGCTGCCGTGATTCACGAGCTTTATATTGCGAATGATGGCGGAGCTATGATTATGCCGGGTTCAATCGTTTTTGGGAAAATGCAAATACGAGAAGAATTAATCCACTATCTCTCTGCCGGCTGGGATTCGATTATCGAAAACGAAGTAGACGGCAAGCGAGCCGTACCCGCTTCGCAGGATAGTAAGAGCGGTCATTACGGCAAATATTTTGCACACAGCAGAATAGCGCGTACAATTCTTCTCGGTAGTGCTACCGGCACAAAAGAACAACGTGTCCGAGGATTACACGCGACCAATATTCGACTCGGCGTTGTGCAACCGGAAGATCATATATCAACATATAATGACGCGCTTTCAAAACTCGCTTCTGAATTGACATTCCTATACAGTAGCGCAGACCAGCGGTATTGGTATGACACCCGACCGACTTTGAAAAAGACCGTAGCTGAACGAGCTAAATTACAGAACGCTGATGATATTCTCTTTGAAATTGAAAAAACATTGAAAGTCGTATGCAAAAACAAAGAATTGTTTGAAGCTGTTCATATTGCACCCCAAAGTTCGGGCGATGTACCCGACCAGCCATCAATCCGCCTTGTTCTTTTATCGCCCTCAATAGTACACAAACACGATAAAGATAATTCTTCTGCTATGGATACCGTTCGCGAATACTTAGAGTGTCGCGGCAACACACCAAGAATGTACCGCAACATGATTCTTTTCCTTGCGCCTGATGAAAGTGTAATTTTACGACTTAAACAGGATATGCGGATGCTTATGTCATGGCGTGCCGTTGACAAAGAAGCGGATGCCCTCAACCTTGATAATGGTCAGAAAAAAGAAGTAAAAGAGGCAATTCAACAGTTCGAAAAAATCGTTGCCGACCGTGTTCAAGAGGCGTATCAACATTTGCTCGTTCCCTCTCAACACAGAACATCGCCGATTGTATGGGAAAAACTCATTGTTCAAGGTGAAAATCCTGTGAAAAAGGCAACGCAAAAACTACAATCGGACGATTTTATGACAACCACATTTTCCCCGAAAATACTCCTGCAAGAAATGTCTCAGAACAATCTTTGGAAAGATGCAGAAATGCTGTCTGTCCGTGAATTATGGGAAGACTACACCCGTTATTTATATCTGTATAGACTTACCGATTATTCTGTACTGATAAAGGCTTTAGAAGCGGGAATCAAGTCCGGCGATTATTTTGCTTACACAGATGGGCAAGACTCGGACGGTCGCTATCAAGGCTTATGCTTTGGAGACATTGGCTATTTACACATAACGCAAGATGGTTATTTAGTAAAGGCAGAAGTAGCGAGACAGCAAATTGATAAGGATAATGCCGAACGCGAAGTTGAAAAACAACGCACCCAAGGAGGCAACGGTACGCCTATTGGCGGTGAAAGAGATGGTATCTCCAATGATGGTGTACCCACCCCGGGACAATCACCGGATTCCCCGCCAATCAAGAAAAATACACACTTCTTTGGTAGCGTGAAAATCGACACCAATAAACTCGGCTCTACAGCGGGAACAATAAATACAGAGGTGTTGCAACATTTAAGCAGTCTGTCCGGTGCAAAGGTAAACATCACCCTTGACATTCAAGTAAGCATTCCTGATGGCGTACCCGATGATACTGCTCGTACAATTCGTGAAAATTGCAAGGTGTTAAAATTCGACAACAGTGAATTTAGTGATGAATAGGGCTTCTGTGGATTTTCGGAGCATATCAAATAGAATAGAGTTTACAGAAGCAGACCTGATTGCTTGAATGGCTTAAATAAGGTAAAATAATCTTGAATAAACGCAATATTGTTTTTTTATAAGTATTCGGGCGTAGTAATAATTTTAGAGGATGAAAAAAATGAATGCTTCAACAATACGGGCAAGTATTTCGCCTCCGCAAAAAAATGCAATAAATCATTTGTTAAATAAATTTATAGGGAATCCGCATGTTGATTCCGTATTTTTATTCGGGAGCTGCGCAAAAGGTATCTCAACCGATAAAAGCGATATTGATATTTTTGTTGTTACAAACAGTAAAATTTATGATGACAGCCACGAAGCTTTTAATGTTCTCTACGGTGCGGCAGATGATATTCCTTTGGAGAATTATGTAAGTTGTGATATTTTGACAGCCACGAGGGATGAATTTCAACTTGAGAGTACCCCGCTTATTAAAGTTGTAAAGAAAGAAGGGGTCAAATTACATGAGTTATTATAATGATGCCTTGGAATGGCAGGGAACGGCAATAGACATGAAAGCCTGCGGACGATACAGGGCTTCTGTGTATATGGCGTGTTTGTCGGTGGAGTGTTTTCTAAAATCAAAAGTAGAAATTATTGACCCGCTTAACGAAAGACTGCGGGAACATGATTCAATTTATTTCTATCGCCTTTTAAAATCAAAGTACCCCACGAAAAAAGACCTTATGACCGAAATAAGACTTTGCAGAAAATACCATAACGATGCTCGCTACTCTAACACAGATAATACGGAGATTTATAATGAAGATTTTGCAAGTCGTTTTATTCAAATAATTTCAGATGTAAAAGGTTATGTAGATAATGACTGTGCATCCACTTTGGAAGATTTGACGAAAAAATATAGTAACAAAAATTTTAAATAATCGTTCCGGCTCATCAACGATGTCCACGATTTGTCCACGGAAAGCTGTTTTGAATTCAACTTTAATAAACGGACGTTCCTCGAACATGACTACTCAATATGCCCGAGAAACGCCAAAATATCAATGTTTATCTTGATTTATCTTGTTCGAGATAAGGTTAATTGTAGCAAAGGAAATCAGACTAAGGATCTAGTGGTCATAGACCTTGCAGGTTCAAGTCCTGTCAGCTGCAAACCCAGTAAATACGAGGCTTCCGAGGTATCGGACACCTCGTATTTTTTTATGTGCTGTGCTAAGAAACTGCTATAAAATGGCAAAGAAAAAGAGGGAACAAAAAGCCAAGCCCCCAAATAAGGAAGAATAAGGGAAACATCAAAAAGCAAAAATTTATGTGGAAAGATTGTGCGGAAT
>Ga0131853_10009297_pt1 | contig 17980 bp, 12 predicted proteins | sample TergutLab28metaG_FD_92764 | JGI IMG/M metagenome (GOLD analysis project Ga0131853, IMG submission 92764) | Labiotermes labralis P1 segment gut microbial communities from Petit-Saut dam, French Guiana - Lab288 P1 (version 2) (version 2) | ecosystem: Host-associated > Arthropoda: Insects >... | reverse complement strand
GTCTTGCCCCGCTTCTCGGCGCGCCGCAAAATACCCTGACAGGCTTTTGGGGATAAAGAGTATTTCTCCGGCGCTCCTGCCACCAAAATCGCAGACAAGAAAGATTCTCCTGCGTCGCTGTGGCACTCCGAAATATTGGGCATTGTACACGCACCAAGCGAGGTCAATTCCATCGCTTCTAACCATTCCGGCATTAGCCCACTTTCCAGACCGAGGTACTGGAACTTCGGCTTTTGTGAACGCTTCAATAACAGCTTTATAGTCAAGGCCGGTGTTGCTTGAAAGTGCGCCGGGTACGTTTTCCCAAACTGCGTATCTTGGGTATTTTCCATTAGTGGCTCTCCTCATTTCTTCGATTATTCGTATTGCTTCTGAAAATAAACCACTGCGTTCATCGGCAAGACCCAAACGGCGGCCAGCCATCGAAAGCCCCTGACATGGTGAGCCAAAGGTGATAATATCAACAGGCGGCAGTTTTGCACCGCCTAGCGTGGTAATGTCGCCAACGTGTTCCATATCAGGCAAATGCCGCTGGGTGACCGATATAGCTTGTGGCATAATCTCGCTTGCCCATAGTGGTTTTATCCCAAAAAAAGAAGCGGCATAGGGGAATCCTCCTATGCCGTCAAACAAACTGCCCAGCGTTATGCTGGGCGTTTTATTCTGTTTATTCACTATTTTGTTATGCCTCCTCTCATAGCTCCGGGTCAGTTTTTTTCCGAGTTTGTATCTCTTTTGGTATGGTAGGAGTATCCCGTGCAACCTTCTTTGCTTGCCGAATTTCATCCAAAACTGAAGGTTTGTCACCGAAGCCAGCACCGATAATCGTGTTGGATTTTGCTTGCGAATTGATTGTAGTAGGCGGCGATTCCGGGTCATCGGATGCAAGCTCATAACTGCCGCTACCGAGAGTACACTCCTGTCCGCTGAAAATAGCGTTCACAACATCTCTATAATCGCCGATGCCGTCACTCCATCTGTCGGACAAAAGCTCCAACGGATTTTGGAGTTTTAATAGAAATTCGGCTTGTTCCGTTGTATATGCGTGTTCACCCTGAAAATAATCGTATGATTGCTGAACGGCCGCAATTTCAGCCGCCGCATAGTAAAGTCCTTCCTTGCTCAAATCCAGTGTATCCCTTTTATATACATTAAGATTTTCATCAAGCCTGTCGTGAAGCCTCTGCACAAGTTCTTCAAGGTTTGGCGTAGAGTTATCGTTCACAAGCTCATAATCGCCGAAGGCATCCTGCTTGTCGAAGATTTTCCACATGGCATCTGACCGTTGATTATCGAAACCGTCAGCCTCAAATCCATCTGCAACCACTTCCAGTGGATTTTTGAATTGTAGGAGGTATTGCACATCAGATAAATGAAAATTGTATATCTCTGACAAATAGAAATGTGCCTCAGTTATTAACGAAATTTCCGATGACATTCCTGTAATTGCTTTCCCATCCAGTGAGCGTAGAGTATCGAAGTAATCTGACAAGTTACCGTCAATCCTTGCAATAAGCTGCTCTCGTAAAGTCGCCACATCTTTACTGTCAAACATATCCGGCTCATAAAGAGCCTTTTGTGCAGGGGAAAGCGGCGGTAAATCCAACTCGCCGTTTATTGCTTTGCCAACAATTTCATTAGGCGGTACACCAGCATCCACAAGCTGTGCCGCGCCGAGAATTTCCCACGGATTAAAACAAGATTCTTCGCAAATTTTCAAAACTTGTGTTGCTGTATCAACCCCATGCTTATTCGCAACCATACTATATTCAGCGTAAGTTTTATCAAAAAATGTATCCTTTGGCTGGGTATCGTCCGCATCAAGTTCATCTGCATAAATAATTAGACGCTCGATGGCTTCATCGCTGGCATTGGGGAGAAGTTTCTGCATCTTATCTTTAAATTCTTGTGCGCTTGAGTATGCCTCCGTGGTGTGCATTTCAATCCCATGCCTCTCCATGAATTCTCGATTGGTGTCGATAAAAAAGTTGTCATCAGAAGTCCACGGTACCACATAAAGCTCATTGCCCTGATATCCAACACGAATCTCACGCTGCTCAAAACCTTCACCCCAACCATCAGATAGCTGCCCGCTCCACCAATCCTTTAATGCCTCGGTTTCATCGGATGTCAGTGCTTCGGTTCTTTCAATGATCGCCGCACAATATAAATCAGCCCCTCGCTGTTCGATGGATGGAAATATGGAATGAATTTTTCCTTGTAATTCATCCGGCAGATATTCAGCAAGCCCACGAGTTTTGTCCATGCTGTCACAGTCACGCCGAATGGCAAGCTCAATATAGTCCATGTATTGATCTGAAACCTCAAAATGGGAAGCCTTGTATCGCTCATCATGAAGGTCATACATACCATATTCGCCGTTGGCTTCTTCTTCGCGTGGGTTGTGGATATAAAACTCAAGTGGGCTGTACAGTTTTTCTGTTTCCATGTTGCCCTCCTTCCAAAAGAAAGAGCCGGAGATTAATGCTCCGGCCCTGTTTTGGTTTTCTTGCCCTTACCAGCGGAAGGTGCGTCGTTTGCATTCGCACCCTTCGCCGCATTTTGTCCATCCTTAATCTGGTCTTTGACGGATACCTTGTCTTTTTCAGCAATGTAGGTATCAACAATCGCCTTGTTAAGCTGCTGACGCAGTTCCTTCGTTACAGGGAATGCAATGTCTTTGTATTCATCGCCAACTTTCGTCTGCGGCATTTGTGCGAACAGCCCATTTTTGCCGTCAATAACTTGGATGCCGTTTATAGCCACCATGTCATTAATCGTGACACTTGCAAAAGCAACGGTTTTGTTTTTTGGTTCTTTTATTGGGTATGCTCTGACATCGAGCTTTACTGCAGATGGTTCCGTATTAGCCATTATAAAATTCCTCCTGTGTTAGTTAAAATAAGTTAACCGATAGTAATGCCTTAAATTTAATGTGCTGAGAACACGCTCTTCGCAAGAGATGAAGTCTTAAAGAGCGCAAAACAGAGCAAAACTGTATATCCAACCAATCCCCACAGCGCAGCATGAATGTTTGCCGCTGTCGGAATGTTTTGCACTAGGGCAGCGTAGATTGCTACGCAGACCATGATTAGAAAGCCCTGAAACGCCAGTGCAAATAATGACTTCAGGTAGTTATTGCCTATTTGTCCCCATTCACGGTTTATCATGGTAGATAGCGGAATCGGTGCAACTGATACAACTAAGAAAATCTCAATCATACGTCCATAAATGATGACAAAGATTGCTATCGTCAAAGCCCAAAGGCAAATATTAATAAGCCATGTCTCAAGCCATAAGCCAATAAGCTCCCACATACCCATTGTCTGAAGCTGGGCTTCCAAGTTTGCAAGAGCGGCATCTGCACCAATATCAAGATTGCCAGTGATAATTCCGGCACTACTGTTGATTACACTCTGCGCCAAAGCAAACACACCCATAACAATGTCAAAGGTGTGAGTCAGTATAAAGACCGCGCAGAAGGTCTTAAACATCCATTTATACAGATTAAAGGTATCAAATTCGTGCATGTTATTTTTTTCGAGGATAAGCTGAATCAACTCGTAACATACAACGAATGTGAGTATCATCCCAGCGATAGGGATAACGGCAGTTTCTGACAGGGTTCTGACCATATTAAAAACGCCGGGGTTAAATTCCCCCGGCGTCTGGCCTACATTCACAGCGATACTGTTCACTTCTGCGTTAATAGTATCAAAAAGCCCGGTAAATCTCGCCATGATGCCATCAATCAGTCCCTGTATGATCCAATCGTTAAAAGAATCAATCAGCCAATTGATATGTCAGCCCTCCTTCTTGATTAAAACAGTCCTGACAACAACGGCACCAAAGTTGTGCCAATTAATACGACACCGCCGCCAGCCATAAGCTGCTTAATACCCTGACTTTTTGCGCCCGGATTATCGTTGCCATATCCTTCCAGCAAGTTCACGATACCCCATGCACCAAGTCCTGCTCCGAGGGCGATTACAAGGGTCTGCAACACATTAATTGCCTCTGAGAAAAATTCCATTAGACAAACCTCCTTGAAAATAGATAGAATTGGGTTATTTATCAAAGGGCATCAGCCCGTTTGACCGAGAAATAAAAAAAGGCCCACCGCTTCCCATTTGAATAGGGAACGGTGGGCATAAGATGAAAATGCGCTATATGCGATTCAGTTTCGCAATAAGCGCAACACTAAATATGACACGAGTATCTTCTTATATTTATTGAATGAAAGCATCAGCCGGAAGCGTTTCGTCCATATCTATCTCATAGACCATGAACATATCCTGTGACTTAACTTTCAATTTTGTGTTTAGGTACTTCTCAATGTTGAACTCGTTGCGCTTGTCGTAATCGGAGAGATACTTATACAATGGATGCTTGGTTATATCGTATTTTTTGCTGAAGAAAGGGCGCACACCACGAAGTTGAAGTATGCACTTCGAGCCATCCATGACCGCAAGCTCGTCCATTGTCATAAGCTCTCGTCCGAGCTTTTGAAAATTCCTGCCATAAGACGGTGAGTTTCCTTTAGTTTCGCTGCTATTTACTGTATCTATGGATGACTTTCCGAGCATTTTTGAAATTTCGTCCAAAGTGGTTTTTTCTTTTCCTCCCAAAAATACAGTCGAGTCATGAGGTAAGTTAAGCGGTAAACCGCCGCCCTCCCTCCAGAACCGTACGTACACATCTCTGCGTATACGGCTCACGTCATATCTTATTGCTTGCCGAAAGAATCAAGAATGGATTTCACTATGGCAACATGGACATACCGCAAGGGTTTTCCTACGCATATCAAGCATAAGACGTTCCCATGTGTGTACGCCTTTCAAGGACTTTAGGCTCTTTACTTGGTGGAGTGCTAAATCTTTTGATTTCTTGTTGCATAATTCGCACAACCCTAATCTAATGCGGGTTTTCAAGCTGTTAGGCTTGTCATAGGTTCTGTATCGTGGAAGAAGGCTAATATCGGCATCTCTAATTGGCTCTGGCTTACGCTTGAAGCCTTTGTTATAATACACCGATTGCTTGATTCCGCTTTTAGTTGGGTATTCCACCGTGAAATTGCCATTTACAAAGTATCTTGCCTTGATTTTGTTGACGTTTGTTTTATACTTATTGGCAAAGGTTTTGAACATACTGTATTTCATCACATTGGCAAACATCCCTATTTTGTAAGAATCGTTTGCATATGAATAGAAGTTATACAGCCCTCTTATTTCAGAATTATAGGCTGTTAAAATCTCAATGTCCCTTTTGTTGATGTGCTTGCCCCTATGCAGGGCTTTGAAACGCTCTTTGCCAGTTTCTGTTGTGACAATTTTCATAGCTTTATACTCGAATAACTTACCCACCCATTTTTCACGAGGAACAAGTAACCGTACAACGTAGCTGTGACATCTTTGGGTTTTACCGTCACTCTTTTTAATAGTGCGTTGTTCCCTAGATACAGTTACGTCGTGTCCTAAAAATCTTGCTCTGTCACCTGTATGCGTGATTTTGGTCTTTTCATCTGACATTTTCAGTTTTAACCTCTCGGCTAAAAACTTTCCAACATCATTCTTTACCCTTAATGCGTCCTCACGGCTTCCAATAACGCCTATAAGAAAATCATCAGCATAACGCACATATTGTATCGTTTTGTATTTGTCGTCATGCGGAATAGCGGCTGGGAGTTTATAAATTTCAGATTCTAATTGCCTTAACTTCTTGGTACGCTCTTTGCGTTCTTCACAAGATAAGTTCTCCCATAATTCCTTGCCCTTTTTCCTGAAACGATAGGCTCTATCTATGGCTGTTCGGTACTGGGTGCTTCTTTGACGTTTGCTAGATGAGCCAATGTCAAAATCTGCCTTATAGTCCTTCATAAAGCCGTCCAGCTCCGATAAATAAATATTTGAGAGTATCGGACTGATACCACTTCCTTGTGGTACGCCGTCATATGTTTTCGTGAATTTCCACTGTTCCATATAACCAGCCTTTAAGAATTTCCATATCAGCGAAATAAACACTTCATCATCAATTCTACGCCGCAAAAGTTCTATTACTACTTGGTGGTCAAAACTGTCAAAACACGCTTCAATATCGCCTTCCACAAACCAATGTGTACCTGTGAAGGTATCTTGGATATGACTCAAGGCTGTGTGACAACTTCTATTTGCTCTAAAGCCGTGTGACTGTTTTGAAAAGTTAGACTCGAATATGCTTTCAAGCAACATTCTTACTACTTCCTGCACAAGTTTGTCGTTTCCTGAAGGAATCCCAAGTGGGCGTTTTTTGTTACTTCCCTTTTTGGATATATATTCACGTCTTGCAGGTGTTGGCTTGTAGCTATGGTCTTTTAGAGATTCGATAATTTTCTCTATCCGACTGTCACTCATGTTGTCCATAGTGCTTCCGTCAACCCCGGCGGTCATACTACCCTTGTTGGCGTAGATATTTTTATGAGCCAGCCAATAAAAATCAGGGTTGTACAGGTTGCGATATAATCGCTGAAATTTGTAGCTTTTATCCATCTTGGATTTTTCGGTCAAACTTTTTAATACCGCAATTGGATTTCTCATAGTGCCTCACGCACCTTCCTTTCTTATGGTATTAACTGATAGACTGCTCCCCTTCGCCACACGCTGATTAACTATCCTCCTTTACATCAGCCTGCTATGGTGTCCACTAGGTTCTTCTAGCTTCTCCATATGTGAGCGGGTCTCCCGCTTCCGTTTTTACGGCTATCCCTGTCATTTCAGGGTTCTCCATTGACTACTATGAGAGCTGTGAATCCTTGCCCAAGTAATGTAACCTTGGGTTTAGGTCTCCCCATTTAGGTAAATTGAAACTTAGCTTTTCGTGTTGTCGGATGCGACTTTCGCCATTTACCGCTGTCTTGCGGCTGTTCGATTTTCGAGTATCACATATTTACATAACTGCGAAATGTAAATATCGAAAATCATGCACGTTACAATCCTTTTCGTACATAGGCACGGGCTACCCAACTCTGGCTATCGTTTAAGCAGTTTAGCTGATTCATCCTCATACACGAATTTTCACTCTCTCCCCGCGCAGCCCTTACGGATTTAGGCTCGCTTGTTCCCGTTCTCATTGTTGCAGAACAACGACATGCTACACTCCCCGTCAGGTTTCCCATTCAGATAAGTCGTAGAGTGATAGGTTGCGATTTTTCATCGCTTGATACTTTTACCTACCGCTTGCTAAAGGCGGTATTTCAATAAACCCACGCAGACATTTAATCGAAAATGTCCACTTATGGGCGCACACAGTTGCCGACAATTGTGTCCGCATGATCCTTATATAGCGCCTTAAGCTGGCTCTGTGCCTGTAGTACAAGGCAAGCCGAAATCTCACGAGATCGGATTGTTGCCATTAACTTCTCCAGATTTGGAATCTGTCCGATATTGGCCGCCTCATCTATAAGGCAGCGCACATGAACAGGCAGCCGACCGCCATAAACATCGTCTGCTTTCTCACAGAGAAGGTTGAATAGCTGGGTATAAGCCATCGAAACAAGAAAATTGAAGGACGCATCCGTATCACTAATAATAATGAACAGTGCGGTCTTTTCATCACCGAGGGTATCAAGCTCAAGCTCATCGTAGCGAGTTATCTCTCGAATCTCCGCTATATCAAAGGGCGCAAGTCGCGCACCACAAGACACCAAAATCGATTTTAATGTTTTTCCCGCCGCTAGTCGAAATTTGCGGTATTGCCGTACAGCGAAGTGGTCGGGGTCTTTTTCCTCAAGCCTGTCGAACATCAAATCAACAACATTCTTAAAATCCTCGTCCTCTTCTTTTACTTCCATTGCGCTAATCATTTCGGCTAGGGTAGCGAAGTTTTGCTCACTTTTTGGAGATTCATAATGCAGGTAGGCGATGAGTGCCGTGTACAAAAGTATCTCCGATTTCTCCCAAAACTCGTCCCCGCCTTTCTTTTCGCCCTTCGTGTTGGCGATGAGCGTGGTGACTAGCTTCAAGATATCCTTCTCCGATTTAATATAGGCGAAAGGATTATAATGCATCGACTTGCTGAAATTGATGGTGTTTAGCACTTTAATACGATATCCAAAATGTCGTAGCATCTTGCCACACTCAATTAAAATGCTGCCCTTTGGATCGGTCACCACAAAAGAAACTGGATAAGTTTGGGAGCGGCACTGCATGAGGTTCGGTTTAAGCACAAACCTCGTTTTGCCTGAACCAGAACCGCCTATGACCAGCATATTTTTATTCCGGGCATAGGCGGGATTAGATGGGCGAGGGTTCATGGTCAGCCCCTCGGTTTGAGTTAAAATGATATTGTTTTCCGGCTTGGCATCCATGAACGGTTTTATATCCGAAGGAGTACCCCAACGCGCGGAACCATGTTCCACATCTTTCCTGTATTTCTTGGCATTTTTCTTCTTACTCCAAACTAATAGCCACATACCAACGGCACCAACTAGACCAACAATCAAGTCCTGCGGGTGTAAGCTCGGCATCATGCTCTGGAATGCATCGACAAAGCCGATCTGCAAATTCAATACCTTTGTGCCAAAATCATCACCGGGCGAAATTCGATATGCCTCGCCTAGCTTACCAGCAAGCCAGAAAAATATGATGTAGGGGAAGTTAAGCAGCAAGTGTTTTCTAATTAAAGAGGGGATATCCATCATAGCTCCGGGCCCCCTCTGTGCTTAACCTTAATCTTGTCCCTGACAACATTCTTCATTTTCTCGCGGAAATTCCGCATGGTTTCAAGAACAGATGGCTTGTCCACCTGGTGCTTGAGGGTTCTGTTTGTAAACTTCGTAAATGCTGCGGTCATGGCATCCGCATCTTTTGCTTTGAAAAACACATACCAAGTCGGCGGCTCAGTCGAAGCATCCTTTTTTAACGAATAGCCAATTTTGAATTCACGCGCAATTGGATCAAAGGCTTTAATATTGTCATCGGTTATCTTGACGTTTGATAAATCTCCACCTCTTGAAAGCCGCTCATAAGACTGTTTGCCAACCTTCGGTGCGTTCCGTGACTGATTAACTTTTTGGACAAGAACAACCAAAGCCTTTGCCAAAACTTGCTCAGTTACTTTTGCTGTCTTTATCGCTAATGCAATACTCCTGTTTTCAATATCCTCCTGAATGTTCGTCACCCCCTCTGAAACAATCAAAAATAGCCGACACTCGGCTATCGTTGCGTACCAGAGGAAGGAAAACCTCCACCAGCACAGCACTGAACTGAATGTCGGCTTGGTTTTCGATGTATGCCAAAGCATCTTCTGGCGGCCACGGCTGCTTATATGGTCTCCTGCATACTAAGGTGGTGAATGCATCTGCAATGGCAACAAACTCAACATAATAAGGAAGCTCACAGAGGTGCTTGCCCCAATAGCCGCTGCCATCGTAGCGTTCGTGATGGTATCTTGCGATGGTACGCGCCATTATCCCCAATTCACCCTGAATGCTCTCTAGCATCGCCGCACCAAGTGTTGTATGTGTTTTTACAACATCAAACTCCTCGGCGGTGAGCTTGTCAGACTTATTTAGAATATCCGTTGGAATTTTCCGTTTGCCAATGTTGTGTAGCACCGCGGCAACTCGGATCTGTCTTGCGTTTTCAGGAGATACTCCGCATTTCAGAGCCAAAATTTCGGCAAGTTGTGCCATTGCTTTATCTTCACTAAAAGCACCCAATAAATTCACCTCCAATCGGGTAAAATTGGACAGCCATTAACTAACGGCAGCCCCTTCCGTGGCTGTGCCTGTTCCGATATGAGCAGCACCGTCAGGATCACCGGCATCAACACGCTCCTGTGCGGCTTGGGCATAATGACTGGATAATTCAATGCCGATAGATGGATAACCTTCCAGTTTTGCCGCAAGTACCGTAGTGCCTGCCCCTGCAAATGGGTCGAGAATGATGCCGCCTGGTTCAACAATGCGGACGATATCTCTCATGACTCCGAGGGGTTTCTCCGTTTGGTGAATACGCTTGGCAAGCACAGGCATAGATTGACGGAACACACCGGGAAGAACAGGAGCGTTACGGTCTATTGGCATATGCCCATTACTTCCCCAAACCACAAACTCAGCTTGCTGACGGAAGCGACCGCGCTGTGGACGGCTGTTGGTTTTATCCCATGCCAAGATGCCGCGCCATATCCAACCAGCCCACTGGAGTGCATCTGTCATGGACGGTAATTGCCGCCAATCGATGAACATACAAATAGGTGCGCCGGGTTTAGCACAACGCCTTGCTTCAATAAGCCATTCGGTCATCCAGTGTGTCCACGACCGCTGATCTTTGGAATCGCCCTCAAAATCAGGCAGGGGGTTGCCGTTTTTGACACTGGAGTATTTTTGTGCCGTAGATTTCTGTTTGGCATTTTGGTCAGCGGCACCTGATGCGTATGGTGGATCACAGATGATGCCACCGAGCAGATTGTCGGGAAGTGTGGGCAAAACTTTCAAAAGATCACCGTGAATAATTTTTGCCCCGATAAAATCGTGATTTATGTTGTGATTCATAAAATGCTATATCTCCTCTCAAAATGAAAAACGGACTAGAGTTTATAACTCTGGCCCGCTTTTCTTGGTTTTTTTGGACTTGTTTTTTGATTTTTCCTGCGGCTGTTTATCCACAGCATTTTTGCTCTGCCTGTCCTGCTTAATTTGCTCAAGTACGGATTTCTTTTCAACAGTCGGCAGTGGACTGACAAGTGTTGGAATAGCCTCTTCATTAACCTCAGACGGATATCGTCTATGCCGAAACACGTACATATGAAATAATTCGGCAAGGCTGGGAAGTATTTTATTGAGATTAGCGTCAATTTGTGCATGTGGAGTATCAATGCCACCCCATTTTACGTCAATGTCAGCAGCATAAATTATCTCGCCAGCGATATCCGCTTTTTCTCGTTCAGACAAAAGTGGTGTGTCGATAACATCATAAATATCTGCGTCACCACCCAACTTGTTTTTGTAAGCGTCGTTTGCAGCGTATGTGAAACTCTCAAAGCCAGCCGCATAAAAATAGCCGTTCGGCGGCGTATATTCATTCAATTTAACTTCAGCAGACAAATCCCTGACCGTTCCCAAGTCAGCCAAAGAATCGGGATCGGCGAGAGCATTCATGTAAACTTCCTTCCCCTGTGCGATAAGCCAAGCCCGAAAATCAATGAACCCATCATCGGAGCATCCGTTGTTTAGCACATAAGCTGCAGCCCACAATTTCTCCTTGTACGCTAATCTCTGATATTCGTCATTAATTTGCTTGAAACGAACAATGTCCGGCTCTTCAAACTGTGAAAGAGCTTCCACCAGCGGCTCAATCATACCCTGCCAACCGCCAGCAGCTTCCCTCGCATTGTCAATAATCTGCCAAAATTGCTCCTTGCCCAGCGGTTTCATCGAAGAGTCATTCATGATACTGTATCCTCACAATTTGGATATTCGTCAAGCCTTTCCTTAGTGAAGCACCCGACAAAATTGCTTGCTTCTTCGGCAAGCTCAAAGAAAATATCAGGGCTTGCCAGACTTCTGACATAGCCATCAGCACATAGGGCAAGGCAATCTACGCGCTCACGATAATAGGTGCCATCCCGGTTGTCGTAGACATTGTACAAATGCGAGGTGCAAGGTATTAGTTGTACAATGGTCTTTCCAAGCCGCTCGGCAGTTTTCTCCGCACTCCCTCTAATGCTGTAAACATCCGTGTCCCCATCATCAAAAGTTATTCTAATAGCATTTTTGCGTGTAATGCTAATCTCCCTGATTTTACTGATATTGATGCTTTTGCTTCCGAGATCAAAAAATATATTCATAATGCATATCCTCCTCAAAGGTTCGTATGGGCAAAAAAACAAAAAGCCCCACGGCATGGACTCATGTCCATACCGTGGGGCGAGGTATTAATTTTTATTGATTAGGCTCTACCAGCCACTCTGCGGAATCCTACGAGTCGAAAATATGGTTGTAGCTGTCGTTGAATTTCCGATGACCCATTCATCCGAGCCGGGTACGCGTCCGCCAACATCAACCTTATTGGCAAACATCATACCATTAGGCAAGAGCGTATGGCTTTCGGGCAGAACATCCACAAAGATACGCGGACGCTCGACAGAGGTGAACCCTGCCGGAACTTGCCCGAAGAATAGCGTTATATCAACGATATACTCGTTGGCGGCAAGCCCCAAATGTACAGGACGCAGCTCGATGACATTATTGGTCAGGGTAGAGAGATTATCAGCCACAACAATCTCGTTGCCTCGGTTTGTGGTAGCCAAAACCCTGTAACGGAGCGCATGATTATAAGTGCCTGTAATCAGCCTATCAGCACGCACAGCGTTTGTTGGTAAAACATCACGCCAGAAAAAGTCTGCAAGTGGAGTGCTGGAGTCATTGCGAACTGTTGTAATTTCGTACATAATATTATGACCCTGCATGGCTTCCTGCGGCCCTGTCTTGCGGATAGTAACTCCCATATTTGCTGAAAAATTAGGGAATGTCACCCTGACGATTTGGTTTTCATGTTCCAAGTCAAAGTGTATCTCCTGTGGATTTATCATGTAAAAAGCGGGAGCGGCGACCTCTCTTGCAATATAGCGACCTAAAGGAAGCGGCCTTGATACCGCCATTCCTCTTTCATTAGATACAATCCTGTCCACAAGATTGCCAGTGCGCGCCTCAAATATCTCAAAGATTGCGCCTTGCAATGGCGTCCCGGCTGGCAAGCCGTTGTGCTGGTTATCATCACCCGACACTTTCAAAATTTGCAATTGTCCGGCGATAGGGATATTCTCCCAAATAATCTCGGTGACTCGACCAGCTACAAACTCAACTGTCCTCGGCACATCATCACGAGCAAATCCGGGGGCTGGCCTTGTCTCCCGAATCGTATAGCGACCCGGGGCTAGTATAGCGGAAAAGTCGATAACGCCGTTGTTATCAGTGTAAAAAACACCAACAACCTTGCCGTTATGGTCGAAAACCATAAACTCAACATTAAAAATACCTTCGCCAGTAACGGCGCAGACCTTCAACAGCCTAAACCCGGCAAGCGGCGAATTTTCAACCTCTAACACGGTCTGCTGCCCTGCGATAACTGTAACCACATGGACGGTGCTGTCTAACTGGTACCCCGGCAAGGCCCTTTTTTCCGTGACATGGTACACGCCCGGAGCAAGATGGTTCAAATTTATGCGTCCATTGCTATCGGTGATGAAATTACCGTTAGCCGCAACTTGCGGTGAGTTTGCCGGAGTCCCCGGCTGATTGCCGTCCAACATCTGGCCTGTTACTAATCGACCGTCTGCATGACGCACCTCAAATTCGACACCAGCCAATGGTCTACGAGTTTGAGCATCAATCTTTACAATCAGCAGCCCAGCTGCAGGGGTATTTTCGACCACAAGCAAATGTTCTCTTTGCCTTGCTGAAGCATCAATATTGAAAGCGATAACTTCCTCATCTACGATGAATCCCGGCAAAGCCCTTGTCTCGCGCAGATAAAAGCGCCCGTCCTCAATGGTTGGTAAGAAAATTAGGCCGTTGCGGTCTGTCACAAAGTCATGGAATCCTGTCTGTGGATTTACTAGCCTTGTGCCGTCTGGTCGGCTAATTTCAAACACAACACCTTCGAGCGGTGCGCGAGTGATAGAATTTATTTTACGGATGGATAGTTCTGCATCCCTATAATTGCGAATGGTGACGGTTGTGTTCTCTTCATTTTCACCAACAGTGATAATCACAGGCTCTGCGATGCGGAATCCCGGCAATGCCCTCGTTTCCGTGATTACGAATGTACCTCTCGGCAATGCACCGATCCTAGCGATACCAGCCGCATCTGAAACAAACTCAAATGAGCCATTTTGCGGATTGCGGAGCCTTTCTCCTGTAGTGCCGCTTCCAAAGAAGTGGGCTACCTCGAACACAACACCCTGCAACGGTCTGCCAGTGTCACCGTCTAGTTTCAAAATATTCCATTCGCTATAGCGATAATTGTGTATCGTGATTGTTGTTGACTGATGATCATCCACTACAAAGACCACAGGGTCAGCTAGTATGAACCCCGGCAATGGACGTATTTCCGTTGCCACCCATGTGCCATGCTCCAGATTAGGAATACGGATAAGTCCTGCGCGGTCTGTAGTCCATATGAACGAACCATCGGCTGGATTACGAAGTCTATCGCCTGACCTGCCATCTGCGAAGAATCGGGCTATCTCAAACTGAACGCCTGCAAGCGGCTCTAAGGTATGACCGTCCAGTTTTCTGATTGTGTAATCAGGATAGCGGTAATTGCGGACTGTAATAATATAGTCACGGTCATGCCCGACAACAAATGGCATTGGATCAGCCGCCATGAATCCCGGCAATGGCCTCAATTCAACTGCGACATAGCTCCCTGCCTCAAGCTGCGGAAGCCTAATCATCCCAGCATTGTCCGTTACAAATTCAAAGCTGTTGTTTTGCGGATTGCGGATGCGTTCTCCTGCGAGGGTGGTTATTTCAAATACAACGCCTTGCAAAGATTCGCCTGTTGCCCCATCAATCTTATGAATAACGAATGTCGCTAATCTTGGATTAACAAAGCGTTCGGTAAGCGTTTGCCCTGCCACTATCTGAATAGCACGGCTAGGCTCAACGATGGCGAATCCATCCGGCGCTCTTGTCTCCAAAATTTGGTATGCGCCCGGTTCGAGAACATCAATCACAGCCATGCCGCCGTTATTGGTGGTCACACGGTGAACAAGTTCGCCGTTTAATCTGCGAATCTCAAACTCAGCACCGGCAAGTGGATTGCCTTGCTCACATACTTTCTCAATAATAAGTGCCGGCGCGCGATGATTCACAAAGCGTTCAACCAACGTCTGACCTGCCACAATCTCAACTGTGCGGCTTGGTTCAGTTATGACCAAACCCTCCGGAGCGCGTGTTTCCGTTATGGTCAGTGCCATCGGATCAAGCTGGGCTATGGTGATAATACCACCGTTGTTGGTTACTCCTCTGTGTATCAAAGCACCTGAGAGAGTTCTAACCTCAAACTCCGCACCGGCAAGCGGATTGCTGTCAGTGTCCACTTTTTCAATCACCAAAGCCGGACGCTGAATATTTATGAAGTGCGCTCTTGCCACTGTGTTTGTCGCAACCTCTACGCTTCGTCCTATGTCGGTCAAAACATGATTAGGAGCAGGGGCAATTTGCTCGACTGTGAACCAGCCGCTGCCCAAGCTCGGCACACTAATCATGCCGGATGCGGGAGTTACAAACTCACCTACAAGCTGTCCGTTTTGACGGCGCACTTCAAATCTACCACCGGCAAGAGGGTTGCCATCTTCATCGCTTAACGTGATTTCAAGGCTTCCCATTCTTGGCGACACAAAAGTCACTAATGTCGGTGTGCCAGCGTTTACGTGAACGATGCGGGTCGGCTGCGGATCATGCTCCCAGCCATTTGGCACATCCACCTGAGTAACTGTAAATGACCCAAGCAAGCCGATAAGCTCTATTTGCCCGTTATGGTCGGTTACGTGTTCGCCGACAAGGACATTGCCTGTTTCATTGATACGGTCAATACGGAAGCGTACACCCGGCAATGGGTCACCGTTGTATCCGTCTAGGTTTTGGATAATCAAGCCCGAATATGGCTCGTTGGTGAAATTGAGAGCATAGGTTTCTGCTGGTCTTTGTATAAAGATGGTCTGGCTGTTTTGCTGACCAAGCCTAAAACCAGCGGGGGCATTTAACTGAGTGACAACATAGCTGTCCACACCCAAGCCCGGTATCAGGATTTCGCCCTGTAAATCCGTGAAGAAGATGCCGTTTGCGCTTCCAACAACATTGCCTGCGCTGTTGGTTATTCGGAACTCACCGTTTTGGATTGGCTGTCCGCTTATCTCGCAGCGCAAAGTTATAAGAAGATTTGAGAGCGGGTCACTGAAAAAGTCCACCCTGTATATCTGCCCTGTTGGGTTTACCCTTATTGTCTGCGTTGATTGCACAAGGTCAATGACAAATTCTGGCGGCACTGTTACTTGTGTTATTACATAGCTGTCAGGCGTAACATTCGGGATTTGAATTTCACCCTGAAGATTCGTCCAAAAATGTCCGTTGCCTGTGCCGAGTACCGCACCGCTTGAATTCGTAACACGAAATTCGCCTCTTGGAATCGGTGCGCCTGTAACGGAGCAGCGTAGGGTAATAAGCAAGCCGCTGAACGGCATATTTGAGAATGTCACTGATACAACGCTCGTATCATCAGGACGCATGAATACGTGCTGACGAGTGTTAGCCGCAAGCGTGAAATTAGGCGGGCTCTGGGTCTCTTCAATGACATAGAAACCCGGATCAAGCCCCGCAATTACAAGGATTCCGCTATGGTTGGTTGTCCATTCGCCGATAACTGTTCCATGTAATCCGCTGTCATCACCGCTGGATACCCTGGTTACGCTGAATCTTGCACCGGCCAGCAATTCGCCGGTTACAGCGTTTTCCTTACGGATAACAAGGGTATTCTGCGGAAAATTCCATATTTCCAGCTCATTATTCCAAAATGCTTCGCCACCCAAAACATTAAGCCGTCCATTGGCTTCGCTTGGCAGGTTCGGATTGTCATAATGGTTGATTGGCAGATTTTCAAGGTCTGCGTTATTAAACCAGTCCTCGTCTAAGTCAGGAGCAGAATCATTAGCTGGATCTGCTTGTTCCGGTACAAGCTCTTGGTCTACGATTGCATCTGTATCCGGCTCTAAAGCGTCAACCTCTGCGTCCGATGGAATATCCGGCGTTGGAGCGTTTGGAATGTTATTGTTGCCGCTCGGCAGATATTCTCTTTCCTCGTCCGGTTCATAAACAGGCTCATCAGAAGCCGGTGGTGGAGTTGGAGCAGAAGATGAAGGAACAATCATGCTCTCACTTGCGATGACACCATCCCTGATTAATGAATAAGAGTTATCACCGGGTTGTAGAAACACCCGGAAACTGTTATTGGTTGCCAGCGTCATACCGGGGGCTGGTCTGACTTCCACAACTCTGTACCATCCCACTTGCACAAATGGGAGAATTATTTGCCCCTGACTGTTGGTGTTAAAATAGCCGATATGCTGAACATGAGGGCTGTTTGGCACCTCAAAATCCACTCTGAACCTCGTCATTGGTATTGGTCGCCATGTAACAGCATTGCGTTTGGTTATTACCAAAGTAGGCAACAAAGTATTTTCCACGACAAGCGTGTAATCTTCGTTGTCTCTAACTTCGATAATCCAAGTGCGGTTGGATTCCTGCGTATCCAGCCAATAATTGTTTGCGCTTCGTATTTCACGAATACGATAACGCCCGCTGTACACACCTTCAATCACAATACGACCGTTTTGGTCGGTGATAAATGGATTGCCTGTGAGCGGTCCCGACGGCCCGATATTGCCGCTGCCTGTTCCAGCAGTTGCACCAAGAAATTCAACCTCGAACCATGCGCCTCTGATTGGGTAGCCGGTGCGGGAGTCTATTTTTTGGATAGTGAGTGTGGGTTTTCTTTCATTATCGAAAGTTATTACATTATCTTCACCAGCACGGATTACGACCCTTTGCCAGTTAGGATTGGCAAGATTGAAACCCGGTGGTGGCGATAATTCAGTGACAATCAGGGTGCGTTCGGTTTCGTTGTCGCCTAAGATATTAGGAATGACAATTCGGCCTTGATTATCAGTGGTGAATGGGCTTCCGGCTACGGTCTGACCATTTTCAAACGCCACTTCAAACACAGCACCAGCCAATAATGCATGGTTAGCTGCGTCTCTTTTGATGATGGTAAGGCTTGGATTGTGGTAGTTAGTCCAAGTGATGATGTTGTTATCTCCGGGGGATAATACAACCTCTCTTGGTGTGCTGTTGAGTATAAAGCCCTGCGGAGCAACAATCTCCCGGACAACATAAGTGCGGTCAGGGTAGAGGAAATTCCCCAATGAACACCGCCCAAAGATT
>Ga0131853_10009296_pt1 | contig 17980 bp, 12 predicted proteins | sample TergutLab28metaG_FD_92764 | JGI IMG/M metagenome (GOLD analysis project Ga0131853, IMG submission 92764) | Labiotermes labralis P1 segment gut microbial communities from Petit-Saut dam, French Guiana - Lab288 P1 (version 2) (version 2) | ecosystem: Host-associated > Arthropoda: Insects >... | reverse complement strand
TGACCGAGTTCTTCGGTGCCTATATCGTGTCCGCTCTGCGGCCCCGGTTTCGCAAAACGGATTTATCACGATCCGGCCGGGGAATGCGCCGCCGTCATTCGTTGGCTTTGGCAATCCTTTCCCCGCATCTTGGGAGCGATCACCGGTGTTTTTAGAAATGGAAGCTATACCTGCGTACGCTAATTTTGCAGTGGAGAATTTGCATTATTCAAACTTCATAAATTATTAATTGGTAAGGTTGTACGATTTGACTTAACAGTCGTTAAAAAAAGTGTTAAAAATTTCCTTTCAACGGTCGACATCATAAACAGGAAATATCTAACATTGATTGTAGGAGGTATTTGTCGCGAGTGTAAATAACAACCTTGACGCTGTGGTAAGAATGATAAACGCCCGTTCATGGGCGCAAAATGCACAAGAAGCAATGGAAGCAAGGGCAAGGGGTAGTGTTAATCTGGGCGTTCAATGTGAAGATGAAGAACGCGTTGTTACAACTAGCTCATTTCATCGCAGCAGAGAATTTATAAAGGAGGAGCATGGTCTTCGCGTTTATAGAATAACTATGGAAAATGGACATACTCGGTATGAGATAGGAAGTCCCGAGGGTTGGTTAGAGGGATTGTCAACGACTGTTGTAACAAATGAAGCTACAGGTTGGCGCGGATTAATGGGAAGATCGATCAATACCCAGCGAGTTAGAAATGACAGCTTTACTCAGCCAATCAGTGAAATGCACAGAGGTATCGGTGAACTCATACATAATATTGAAAGTACGTTTAAGCTTGTGCAGCTAATGGAGCGTTACGAGAACCTTTTGTTGGATGATAACATTGACGCCGACCAGCGTGACTTCTTTAAACAAGCGTTGGAGTTTTATACCAGAGAAGCTATTGGGTCTCTTGCTGGGCGCGATTTGTCGCATCTTTCGCGATATGAGGTGGGCGATGCATGGAATCCATCTTCAGCGCCTACAAGCGAACGACTTAAATTCGAAAGGGCTAGGTTTGATATTACGGAACTTGGAATGTTTCATGGTTCGGCGGATTTTTTTTCTGTTATGGATAGTGCGCTTGCTCGTTCGCATACGCTCAACAACCAAATTTCCCCAGATGGTCGAGTTGCAATGCCGCAGTATATTGACGCGCAACTTGGCAGGCTTTCAGGAATTGAACTTAAACAGTTCGACTGGGAAAACAACATGTTTAGGCATCTTGGGCAGGGTCAGCATAACGAGCTTTGGAATACCCGGTTGTTGGCTATGCATAGTATTTTTCAGTTCCAGTACTTTATGCCGCCGCACACATTTTAATGTGCGAATCATGAACCTAACGTCCGGGCGATGTGCCGGACTTCCGCGCAGAAAGATACGATGATTAATAGCGCTGATTAATTATGCAACAAGAACCGCCGGCAGGCGGTTCTTGCGTTATTTACCCAAAATATCTCAACAGGTCTATCCGCGCGCCATTTCGTTGAACCTCCCAATGTAAATGAGGTTTCGCGCTTCTGCCCGTTGATCCGGCAAAACCGATTGCCGCGCCTTAGGCGTGCCGGCAATTAAGTTGAATCTGCCGCCTGGCCATGCTATAATTCTGTTATCGAGCAAGTTTAGGCGGGGAACTTAAAATGAACATTGAAACAATCATGTCGTTTATGGCGCAATATGGGTTTATGGCGATATTTGTTCTTGTGCTGCTCGAATACATGAACCTCCCGGTTCTTCCGGGCACGGTTTTGCTGCCGGTGGCCGGGATAATCACCGCAAAGGGCGGATTGAATTTCCCGATAGCATTGGTTGTATCGGTGATCGCAGGGCTTATCGGAACTTGTGTTATCTACATTCTTGCGCGGCTGGGCGGCAATGCTTTTTTAGACTGGTTCAAAAAGAATCTCCCGAAAAAAGAAGAGAAACTTGAGCGGATTATGGAGAAGTTAAGAGTTAAGGGGCTTGCATATGCGTTTGTTGCCAAGTTGATCCCAACAGTACGCACCCTCATCGCTATACCTGCCGGAATATTGAGGCTGAACTTTGCGGGCTACGCTATCTATTCAACGGCGGGCATTTTTGTCTGGAATATTGTACTTATGATGGCAGGCTTCCTTTTGGGGGAGCAGGCGCTGGTTATGCTGGGCGTTGAGAGATAGCCGTTCAGATGCAGCCATGGAGTTATGCTAATCCGTCTTTTCAAGAGGGATTAGCATAAGATCCCCTTTATTTCTGCTGCGGGGCGCCGAACAACAAAACAGTTTATAAAGTTAAATCGGACAGGCAAGAATCGGCCGCTTCTTTCATAAAGCTTTATGAAGGAGGCGGGCGGGATGACTGAAAAAAAGGCAAGATTTTTGCAAGCCGAAAATGAAACGGAAATCAAACGCAACACCGCGCCTGAGTTTTTGCTCTTGTATCAGAAATCCATTCTTCTTGCCTTAAAGGAGCAAGGCGCGATCAATGACTTGCAATGCCGGTTGTGTACAGACAAGCTGATTGCGCAAACCCGGAAGCCCGCACATTTGTCAGATTCCCGCGCAGGCGCTATGATTCCCGCAAAGGAGAATTGACAAATGTTAAAGATTATCAAAATCGCGGCCTATTGCCGCGTTTCCACCGATAAGGAGGATCAGGCCGATTCATTCGAGAGCCAGCAACGGTTTTTTCGCGAGTACATTGACTGGCAGCCCGGCTGGGCGCTATATGACGTTTACGCCGACGAGGGAATTACCGGCACATCCACGAAAAAGCGAGCCTCGTTCAACCGCATGATTTCCGACGCCAAGCTCGGGCGGTTTGATCGCATAATTACAAAAGAGGTCAGCCGTTTTTCAAGAAATATACTTGATACGATATCCTTCACCCGCGAGTTGAAAACTGCCGGTATCGCCGTTATTTTCATGAACGACGGCATAAACACTTTTGACCCGGACGCGGAACTGCGCTTATCCATCATGGGGAGCATTGCCCAGGAGGAAAGCCGCAAAACCAGCAGCCGCGTAAAATGGGGGCAGACGCGCCGCATGGAGCAGGGCGTGGTGTTCGGCCGGAGTATGCTTGGCTACGATGTAAAGGACGGCAAAATGACGGTTGAGCCGCTGGGCGCCGAGATTGTCAGGCTGATTTACCAAAAGTATGCGGCCGAGCGCAAAGGCACGTCGGTTATCGCGCGGGAGCTACGCGAGGCGGGCTACAAGACGCTGACCGGCAACGCCAAATGGGCAAATACGGTTATTCTGAAAATCCTGCGAAACGAAAAATACTGCGGCGATCTGTGCCAGAAAAAAACCTGCACGCCCGATTATCTGACCCATGCAAAAAAATATAACCGCGGCGCGGAGGAAAAGGTGTTTATTAAAAATCACCACGAACCGATCGTTGACAGAGATTTATGGAACGCGGCGCAGCGCGAAATGGCGCGGCGCGTTGTTCGCTCCCCGGTCAAGGGCGGGCGCGGCTGTCGTTATCCGCTGTCCGGCAAAATCAAGTGCGGCGACTGTGGCGCGTCCTTTTCGGCGCGGTATAGAACGCTTGCGAGCGGCAGCGCGCGAAAGGTATGGCGTTGCTCTACTGCGACGTCCTACGGCAAAAAGAAGCTCGACGCCGCAGGAAACGAGGTCGGCTGCGGCGTCGGCAAGCAGCTTCGGGATGAAATCGCGATGAGTATTCTAAAACAAAGCGTGGATGGTTTACTGCTTGACCGCGCGGCGGTTACGGCGAATATCGCTAAGATCGTCGCCGGGGTTATACTCGACAGCGAAAACGGCGAGCGGGTAAATCTCGGCAAGCTGGAAAAGCAGCTTGCCGCCGTTACAGGCAAAAAGAAAAACGTTCTGGATTCATTTTTTGCGGAGCATATTACCAAGGACGAGATGCGAATGATGAATGAAACATACGATGCGGAAATTGCCGGGCTGACCGATAAGTTAAACGCAGCCCGAAAGCGGCTGGAGCTTGGATATGAACGCGAAGACATAGAAAAGGATATAAAAACACAAGTTGATAACATTATTAACGGCAGGACGGGCTGCGAGCTGTTTTACGGCAGCCTGCTCAGCCGGATAACGGTCTATAGCGACGATACAGTAGACGTGGCGCTGAATCTGCTGCCGACAAAATGGATATATGCGATTGAACGCTTGCGGCTCCACTGATTTTGGTGCAAGCCGGCTCAAACTCTTGGATTTTGGACGAAAAAATGTCAGCCTCGTTAAAAAACACTTCCCGCTTTGATATAATCCCTATAAATATTTAGCAAGTCAGTGAATCTCTTAAGATGAAATTCATAATATCCTCCTCTCCTTTGGGATATTTATTCATGCGCAGGCCGTAAGATAGACCCTAATATTGGTTGACAAACGCCTATTCGGTGTGATATATTTATACAGTGTTATTGTATGCAGAGCGTATATTACCAAAAGAATTTTGAGGAGGATATTAATGAAAAAGCGCAGTATTCTTGTAACGGCTGTCGTGATTGTTTTGTCGTTGCTGTTGGCGGCGTGCGGACAGCCTGCCGCTCCGGCGCCTCCCGTTGCCCCGCCGCCGGCGGACGCAGACCCTGCCGCAGTGGATTTTGACCGCTCCGAATATTTCATTACCGTACTTACAGGCCCAACCAGCGGCATATTCTATCCCATCGGCGGAGGGTTCTTCCAGGTTGCCACCGCCGCCGGCTACCCTTCCAGCGTAACAGCCACAGGAGCTTCGGTAGCCAATATCAACGCGCTGCTCACCGGTAACGGCGAAATTGCCATCTCCATGATCGACGCGGCCGTTCAGGCTGTCGAGGGCACCCATGCTTTCGAGGACGCGGAACCCGCCACGGAACTCAGGTCGATGATGGGGCTGTGGGTAAACGTCGTGCAGATCGTAACCACCGAAGGCAGCGGCATCTACACATTCGAAGACATGAGAGGCAGACGCGTAGGCGTAGGCCCTCCGGGATCCGGCGTCGAGCTTAACGCCCGCATGATGTTCGCGGCGCACGGCATGACATATGACGATGTTATCCCCGACTTCCTCAGCTATGGCGAAGCTATAGACCAGATGAGAAACGGCCTGGTTGACGCGGCGTTCGTAACAACGGGGCTTGGCAACGCCACAATATTGGAGCTTGGCATCGACCACGAAATAGTCTTTATTCCGGTTGACGGCGAAGCCCGCCAGCGCCTGCTCGATGAATTTCCTTTCTACATCCCGTATGTAATCCCGACCGAAACGTACGACACAGCCGTACCAACCGAAACGGTGGGCCTTGTAAATATTATGCTCACGCATGTGGACATCCCCGATTATGTAATCTATGACTTGCTCTACCATTTCCTGAGCGATGACGGGCTCGCGCTTATCCAGGCGACACATATTCAGGCGTATACGCATATCCGCCCCGAGCTTGCGTTAAGAGGCCTTACCGGACATTCTGTTCCCATGCATGATGGCGCAATACAGTTCTTCCAAAGCCGCGGCATGATGGATTAAAAACTTTATATGACGTTTGCGAACGTAAAACGGCAGACAGGGCGTGGGACGTTAGCGTTCTCCGCCCTGTTCTTGGCAATTTTTCTGGCGGCTTTAATCGGGTTGTACGTTTGGTCTTCACAGAGCGTGCTGCGCATCCGCGACTGGCAGAATGATGAAATTCTGCTGGAGGCGAGGGCAGGGCCGGGCGACCAGCTTTATTTCGGGTGGATACACTCCCTCGAAAACATTCCCTGGCATGAATACTATTATATTTCGGACGATTTGACGCTGATTCTTGATACAATCGCGTTTCCGGGCTTTGGCGCCGGAATACCCGACAACAGGGGCCGAGGCGTTCGCATTCAGGACGGTCTGATTTACATGTATGATATTGATGACGAATTTGAGCAGTTATCGTGGCTTAATTCTCACGAGTTTACGCAGGGGATCATGCTTAACGGCGAACATGTGGCCCGCGGCAGTCAGCTGCCTGAAAAACGTTTGACATTACGCGTTGAAAGGAGGGGTTTCAATGTCTGGCGATAAGGATCTCCAAACTCCGGCCAGGGAAGAGGATCTGCGCGCGGCGCAGCCGCAGACCGCTCGGGCGGACGAAGTGCCCGGCAAAGGCGACGATGATGTTGACGCCGCGATAAAGGGGCTTTCCGAGGGCAAAATGTCCGAAGAACAGCAGGAAATGCTTGCCAAGCTTGACAAAGAGTCCGCGACCACCAAGATAAAAAGCTCGTTCGTTGCAAAAATTTTCTATCTGATTTGCATAGCCGTGACGGGTTATCATCTTTACACGGTGATTTACTTCCCGCCGCCGACATTGATCAACCGCTCCCTGCATGTGGGAATGATCTTGGTCATGTGTTTTTTTATGTACCCGCTCAGCAAGAAGAGGGGGCGCAAAAACGGCGCGATTCCATGGTATGATTACATATGGATGCTTTTGGCGGTATCAGTCCCGGTCTACATGATTCTGGAGTTTGAGGGCATAATCTCGCGCTCGCTTATCCCCAACACGCCGGATGTGGTGTTTGCGTCGATATTGGTTCTGGTTACGCTTGAGGGCGCGCGCCGCGCCGGCGGCTGGGCTTTGCCCGCCATATGCCTGACCTTTATGGCTTATGGCCTGTGGGGGCGCAATATGACCGGCATGTTCAGGCACCGCGGCTATACTTGGGAAATTTTGACAAACCACCTTTTCTCCAACACCGAGGGCATATACGGAACATCGGTGGCGGTGGCGTCGTCGTTTATATTTATGTTCATACTGTTCGGCGCTATCATGAACAAGTGCGGGATGGGCAAGTTCTTCACCGACCTGGCGATGGCGGTCGCGGGGCACACCAAGGGCGGCCCGGCAAAGGTGGTTATCGTGGCCTCGGCGCTGCTTAGCTCGGTAAACGGCTCGGCTGTTGCCAACGTAGTTACCACCGGCCCTTTTACGATCCCGCTGATGAAAAAGATCGGCTACTCGAAGGAATTTGCCGGCGCGGTTGAATCCTCCGCTTCGGTTGGGGGCCAGCTGCTGCCGCCGGTAATGGGCGCCGCGGCCTTTATCATGGCTGAAATTACGGGCTACAGGTACAGCGATATAATTATTTTCGCGGCGCTTCCGGGCATTCTCTACTATGTCGGCGTTTTTGTGCAGGTGCAGCTTCGGGCCTCCAAAACCGGGCTGGTAGGAGTTCCCAAAGACAAGCTGCCCAAGGTAAAAGACGTTATGCTGGCTCGAGGGCATCTGCTCATTCCCCTGTTTACGCTGATTTATCTCCTTTTGTTTACGCCGTTTACCGTAACCCGGGCTGCCTTTTACACCATCAGCGCTACGATTTTGGTTGCCCAGCTCAGGAAGACCACCCGCATGAGCATCAAAGATATCTTCGACGCCTGTGCCGACGGCGCGAAACAGACCGCCCCGGTTGCCGCGGCTTGCGCCGCGGTGGGTATTGTCATCGGCGTCGTTTCGATAACCGGATTTGGCATGTCGATGGTAAATGCCCTCATATCAATCGGCGGGCAGAACATGGCGCTGACGCTTGTGCTGACAATGATCACCTGCATGATTCTGGGCCTTGGCGTGCCGAGTATTCCGGCGTATATCATAACCGCGTCCATTGCCGCGCCCGCTCTGGTTCGGCTGGGCGTCCCGCTGATATCGGCCCATTTGTTCGTGTTCTACTTCTCTAAGTTCGCGAATATTACCCCGCCTGCCGGGCTTGTCACCATGGCGGCCTCCGGCATATCCGGAGGCAACCCCATAACAACCGGCGTTCAAGCTCTTAAGCTCTCTCTTGCCGGGTTTGTCATTCCGTTCATGTTTGTATATTCTACTCAGCTGCTGCTTCGCGACGTTACCTTCTTTGAAGGCGTGCAAGCCGCCGCAATGGCTTTCCTTGGAGTATTCCTGCTGGGCGTTGCCGTAGAAGGCTACTTGTTGGATAAAGTTAATATCCTTGTGCGCATTGTCGCGTTTGGCGCCGCGATTATGCTCATAGCTCCGTATATAGTCACCGATTTGATCGGACTGGCGTTGCTGGCCGCAATCGTCGTCATCCAGTTCATAAAGATGAAAAAGAACGCGGCGCCAAAACACGCAGCCACCTGAGAACCTGTTTAAAATCCTTTCCCATCGTCTTTGCGCGGTGATTTTCCGCTTTTCGTTGCCACTTTCTCTTTGCGAGCCGCCGCGGCGCCGCACGGTTCCCGGAAGGGCGGCGCCGCGCAAAACCGAGGGAAAAAACCTTAAACAGCTTCTAGCGCTGCCGTTGTAAAGACTACAAACCATGATATATTGCAAAATGGATAGTATATCATGGACGTCAGATACATTTAAAAATGTATCCTCACATAGATTTATAAGACCATCGCGCACATAGTCCTGACGAGCGGCTGAACCTCGCCATGTACTATATACGCGGGTGGTTTTTTGTTTTTTTCATATACCGTACAAACAGACAAACATAAACTCGTACCGGACGGCAATGTCCGGTATATATAGCCATTAAACTTTAAAATCCGTCCTGTGATTTTAAAGTTCCCCGCGCGATAGCGTGGGGCGCGGCGCAGCCGCGTAATGGCGCATACGCGAGTTTCCCGGTGCGTAGCACCGGTACGCGGCCTTGGGGCCGCGTCTTCAAAAAGCGGACGCTTTTTGAAGTGAAACAAGTATAATTTGCGGAAACAATAAATAAGCCGTCGCGAAAAATGTTGTAATATACAAAAAGTGAATAGACTTTATTAAGGTTTTTTGTTATGCTGTTCGCCGGGGCGGTGAGCTTGAAGCGTTTTGCGCAGGCTGGCGTCGTTTTTCAAGCGATATAAGCGGTTAATCAAATATATGATAAGCAACAGGAGGCCGGAATTGATAAAAATACAGCATTTGGAAAAGCGCTTTGGCGGACAAACAGTGCTTTCTGACGTAAGCTTTGAGGTTTACCCGCAGGAAATATTCGCTTTACTCGGCCCGTCGGGCGCCGGAAAAACCACGATCATAAACATCCTTACAAAAAAACTTACGCCGGATGGAGGGAACATATCGGTAGAAGCGACACCCAGCCAAGTAGGTTTGATGCTTGATTCGGGCGGGCTGTACCCGCATCTCAACTGTCTTGACAATCTTAACCTGTATGCCCGGATTTACGGGCTGCCCAAAGAAAAGGTCATTGAAACCTTAAAAATCGTAGGCTTGGAAAAGTCGGCGAAGAAAGCTGTTTCTGAACTTTCGAGAGGCATGGCGCAGAGGCTGGCTCTGGCAAGGGCTATTTTGTATTCCCCAAAACTGCTGATTTTGGATGAACCTACCAGCGCGCTGGATCCCGGCACATCGCGGGGCATTTGTCAGCTGCTGCAAAAACTGCGCGAAGATGGGGCAACTATTTTTCTGACCACGCACAACATGGACGAAGCCCTGAAATTATGCGACCGCGTGGCGCTGTTACACGAAGGGAAAATCGTTGCGCAGGGCGCGCCTGTCGACTTGTGCGAGCGCCACAACGCCTTGCGGACTGTGCCGGATCTGGAGTCGGTATTCCTGCAACTGACAGGGGTAAAATTATGAGAAATATAAAAGCGATCTTTATAAAGCAGTTGCAAAGCCTTATAAAAAATCCGGGTATGCTGGTACAGGCCGTTCTTTATATCGTTTTAGTCGCGGTGATTACGTTTTTGGCCGGAGGAAATGACGTAAAAGACGACTGCGACGCCTGAATCACCGCTTATGTGTGCGCGCAGTGCCTTGAGGAAAACGTGTCGCCCGATACCCCCAATCCATCCCTGTCCGGGTTGTTTGCCCTTATGTTTGTGGGCTTGTCTTTAATGGGTTCAGCGTCCGCTTTGGTGCTTGAAGATAAGACAACGCAGAATTTACGCTTTATGACCATGTCGGGCGTCAAGCCTTTCCAGTATCTGCTGGGCACGATACCGAGCCTGTTTATGCTTTCTTTTGCGGTGGTTGTATTATTTTCTTTGGTTGGCGGGTATTTCGGGGCGGAAATGCTCCGGTTTGTGTCCGTTACCGCGATGGGCGCGATGGTGTCCACACTTTTGGGGGTAGCCATTGGCTTGTCGAAAGCCCCCATATTAGCTACGCCTTTTAGCTTATTGCTTGGGTTCGGGCCGATGCTGTCTACGCTTAACGCAACCCTTGCGCGCTACCTGCGCTTTACCTATACCCAGCAAATCAACCTGGCTGTTAGCGACCTGAGCCAAGATATGAGTTCCAATTTTTTGATTATCGGAATTAACGGGTTTGTCATCCTTCTTGTGTTTGTCTGGATGCACAGGAGAGGCGAGCTGCGGTGGTAGGGTTGATCGCAGAGGCGTTACCCAATAACTGATCCGCGCGAACATGAAGTCCCGCGCTAAAAACGCGAAAACAGCCAATCCAAAAACCCGCTCAAATCAAGGGTTTGTGTAACCCTGCTCCAAAGCGGATACGATACACCTATATCAGTAAGTATACCGGTTACTTCACCGTAAGGGCAGCTATAGCGCTGGTGAAGATAACGCATGGCAGCGCCGAGTTCACCGTCCGGGCCGCCCAGCTGCGTCATGACAATTTTTGCCATGGCGGGGTTGGGCGTTTTAATTTTTACAGGATATTGCAGTTTTTTGCTATAAGTCCACATTATCTTACCTCCTCCATCTGCCAGGGCCAGGGGCCGTCTACCCAGTTCCAGCGGGGGCCGCCGTCATACGCATCTCTGGTAAGGGGGCCAAACTTTTCCTGGAAGGCTTCAACCGTAGCCTTGCGAAGGTCCAAATATTTTTTGTAAAATGCCAAAGCTTCGGCGTGATCGGGGTTCACATCCAGGAAAAGGGCGGCGTCATTCAGGGCAAAATCGCAAACCTGAACTCTTTTCAGCAATACTTCACGCTCTGTCATGGCGGCAATCCCCCTTTCCTAAAAACGGAAGATCCAGTTCTTCAAAAATAGTGCCGCGGCTAAAGCCGTCTTCGGGTTCATACAACATTCGCCACTGTTGCATGGGAACATAAGCCATAGCTAATGTGACGCAGAATCCGCATTCTTCGCCGCTGGGCGGGGTTGGCAAAGGCGTCGGGGCTGGCATGGGCATGGGCGTTGGCATAGGTAATGGTTCGGGCAATGGCATTGGAGTTGGCCTGAGCATATGTATTGGCATAGGCGTGGGCATAGGCGCCGGCGTTGGGGCTGGCATGGGCATGGGTACTGGCGCGGGCATGTTGTTGGGCGTTTCCGGCATGGGGGACGGGCGCACAGGCTCGGCTACGGCTCTAGTCCAACCTGAGCTTCTGCCGCTATCGGCCTGAAGAAATAAGTCTTTCTTTTTTAATTCCAAATCCTTTAGCTCCTTTCGACAATTTATTCCTTATCAAGATACCGTCTTCGAGCGTCCTTACTGCTCGAAAACACGGCGACATGTTTGCCTTTTTTAAACAATAGGGCAAAATCGTCTTTAGTGATATAGTATGCGGCTTTTTTAAGACCGGTTAGCTTTATTGCGCCGGGTTAAAGAGCCGCTTTTAAGAGGGATAATTATTTTTGGCCGGATTTACTTCCCGGCGCGGGGAAAATAGCGATAAATCCCGCGTGGTTGAATTTTTGCGCCATAGCGGGTTAAAACTAAATTTAAGCCGCTTACCGCGAGCCCCTGTATGGTATCGCGCTTTGCGCGATGATTTTAAGAATGGGGATATTCGCCCCAAGCTCCTGTGCGCTTTCCTTTTGCGGCTGCAAACCGCGGAGTTTTGTCCTGCCGGACGGGCGTTACTTTTTGCCTGTGCAAAAAGTAACTGGGGGTTTGGGGCGAATAGCCCCATTTTAAATCCATCGGAGATTCCATAAGAAAAAAAGAAGATCAAAAACACCCGGAGGCGTCTGATGAGCAACGCAGCGGCAAAAAATCCAAACATAAGCCAACTGGCGGAGAGCGCCATGAAAGCGCCCGCGGGCATTAGCGCCGCGCGCATTTGCAGGCGTTTGCGCGCCATGACGGCACAGATGCGCGGGCATTATCTTAAAGTTAATCAGCAGCCGACTCAGCATCCTGTCGACGAGTGGCTGTGCGATAATTATTACGTTCTCGAAAAAGAGTGCAAGCAGAGTATCAAGGATATCGGGCATCTCTCCCGCCGGACAAGCGCAGGGGAGCTGGAGCGTTTTTACGCGCTGTTTGAGGGCGTGCTGTTTGAGGCAAGTCCTGATATTGACGACGAAACCATAACCGAGATTTTAAGGGCGGCCGAGCGGTCGGGCCATATAAGCGAGAACCAATTCAGTTTTATTCCCGCTGCGGTAAAGGCTGTGCTTTTGCGCATGGCATACAGCGCCTGCTTTGAAACAAGAAGCGAAGATATGATCCGTTACGCGGTGGTGGGAATGAGCAAGCTTACCGCCATTGATTTTGACGAGATCGTGTACAATTGTTCCGGCGTTGAGCGCATTTTAAGGCAGGACGCGGCCGGGGTGTATCCGCTTATGGACGGTGAAAGCAGGAACTATTACCGTCATCTGGTGGCGCTGATAGCGTCCAAAGAGCGCAAGCCGGAGGATAAGGTTGCGCAGGAGATGCTGTCCGCCTGCCAGGGGATGGAAGGGGCAAAGCAGCATATCGGGTACCCGATCATGAATCATCCGGCGGTTGCCCGCCCGCGCAGAAGAAAAGGGCGGACAGCGCTGGTTGCGGGAATATTGCTGCCGGGGATTTTGTGCGCGCTTATCGCTTTGATTACGGAGCGGGTTTGGATTGGGCTTTTATGCTTTTTACCGCTTTTGGAGGTGTTGCGGACGCCAATCTGGCAGGGCGCGCTGGCCGGGGTATCCCCCGATTTCATACCGCGCATGGATCCTAAAAAGATACAGTCAAAGCCAAAGTCGGTGGTGCTGGTTTCAACCCTCCTGCCCGGAACCAAACAGATACCCGCGCTGGCCGACCGGCTTTGCCAGCTTTACTATTCAAACTCCGATCCCGATTTGTTTTACTGCGTGCTGGCGGATTTCAAAGAATGGGACTATCCGGCCGATGAAAAGGACGACGCTCAGGTGGCGGCTGTCGCGAAGCTGATCGAAAAACTCAACCGGGAACACGATAACCGCTTTATGTTGTTTTTACGCGCCAGGAGCTGGAGCAAAACGCAAAAAAAATACAGCGGGTGGGAGCGCAAGCGGGGGGCTATCACCGAGTTTGTGCGCTTTCTCAAAGGGGAAAAGGCGGGCGTACACACTTTTGTCGGGGAGCGGGGCGCGCTGAGCGGCGTCAAGTACATCATCGCCCTTGACGCCGACACCAACCTGCTTTACGAGTGCGCCCAAACCCTTGTCTGCGCGGCCATGCATCCCCTCAACCGCCCGGTGACCGGCAAAAACGGGATCGTGACCCAAGGGTATGGGATACTGACGCCCAAAATGATACTTGATCTGCAAAGCGCGAAAGCCACCGCGTTTTCGCGGGTGATGAGCGGCTGTGGGGGCGTGACCGCCTACGACACCCGTGAAAAGGACTTCTATCAGGATCTCTTTTCCGAGAGTATCTTCGCGGGCAAGGGCCTGATCGATGTGGACGCGTTCCATGAGCTGCTTTCCGAGCGGTTCCCCGAAAACCAGATTTTAAGCCACGATATTCTGGAGGGCGCGTATCTGCGGGCGGGCTTTGTTTCCGATGTGGAGATGACAGACAACGCCCCGTCCGGCATGGGAAGCTGGCTTAGCCGCCTCCACCGCTGGATTCGGGGAGACTGGCAGAATATCAAGTTTGTTTTGCGCCGCTACCGGATCAGGGGAAAGCCTTACGAAAACCCTATAAGCCCGCTCAGCCGCTACAAGCTTTTCGATAACCTGCGCCGCTCGGTAACGCCTGCGGCTTGCCTTGCCTGCCTTGGCGCGGCGCTGTTTGTGGGCGGTTCAGCCAAACTGGCGCTGGCAATCAGCGGGCTGCTTGGGGTTATGTTTCCCTCCCTGTGGGCTTCGGCGTTTTCGCTGTTTGCGGGGGGATTCTTCACCCTCTCGCGCAAGTTTTTTACCTGCACCCTGCCCCACGCGTTTGAATTGATCGGACAGGGGTGTTTTCTTTTAATCATGCTGCCCGCCCAGAGCCTGATCGCGCTGGACGGCGCGGCGCGCGCGCTTTGGCGTACGTTTATCTCCCGCAAAAAGCTGCTGGAATGGACAACCGCCGCCCAAAGCGAGCAGGCGGGTACCAGCCTTAAAGGCGTTGTCAGGCGGTTTTGGCTGGCTGCGATTCTCGGGATCGCTTATCTCATTCTGGCGCTTAGTTCGGCATTGAGTATTGTGGGGATCGCGTTTGTGCTGTTTATTCCCACCGCGCTGTTAAGCGCCCGCGCTTCCGGCGAGAACGGGGGAAAGCTGACCAGCGCTCAGCGGGACGCCCTTATGTCCTACAACGCGGCGATGTGGCGGTATTACGAAGACTTCGCAAACGCCGGAAACAACTTCATGCCGCCGGACAACATCCAGCAATCCCCGGTTTACCGGGTGGCGCACCGCACCTCCCCTACCAATATCGGCATGATGATGCTTTCGGTGCTGGCCGCGCGGGATTTCGATTTTATCGACGCCGACGGCCTTTACCTGCGCGCCGAACGCACCCTTTCCGCGCTGGAAAAGCTGAAAACATGGCATGGCAACCTCTACAACTGGTACGACACGATCACGCTCGACACCTTAAAACCGGAGTTTGTATCCAGCGTCGATTCCGGGAACTTTATCTGCTCACTGGTAGCGCTGGTTGAGGGATTACGGGAGCATGTGCGCGAAAAACCGGAGATCGCCGGGCTTATCCGGCGGCTGGAAAAAATCATCGACGGGTGCGACCTCACGGTGTTCTACAACAAAAAAAAGAATCTGTTCGCGATCGGTTATGATGTGCCGGCCGATTCATTGAGCGAATCCCATTACGACTTTTTAATGAGCGAGGCGCGGCTGACCAGTTACTACGCGGTGGCGCGCAAGATCGTGGGCAAAAAGCATTGGGGGGCGCTCATCCGCACAATGTCGCGCTACGGGTCATACGCTGGCGCGGTTAGCTGGACAGGCACCACGTTTGAGTATTACATGCCTCATTTGCTGCTTCCGGTGTATGAAGGATCACTGTTAAGCGAGGCGCTCATCTACTGCCTCTACTGCCAAAAGCGCAGGACGCGGGGGAGAGAAGTTCCGTGGGGGATCAGCGAGAGCGCCTTTTACGCTTTCGACAATAACTTAAACTACCAGTACAAAGCCCACGGAGTCCAGAAGATCGGCGTCAAACGGTATCTTGATAAAGAATTGGTGATCTCTCCTTACTCGACTTTTCTCACCATCTCCCAAAACCCCAACTCCGCCATGCAAAACTTGGAAAAGCTGCATCAGTTGGGAGTATACGGGCGCTACGGATTCTTTGAGGCGGTCGACTTCACCGAGGAGCGGGTGGGCAAGGAGGGCCTTGCGGTCATCCGCAACTATATGGCCCACCACATCGGCATGAGCATGGTGTCTTCGCTCAACGCGCTGCAGGACAACAAAATGCAAAAGCGCTTTATGCGCAACCATTATATGAGATCGGCGGGTGAGTTCTTGCAGGAAAAAATCGCGAAAAACACCGTCGTTTACGACGAGCTGAGAAACACCGAGTCACGCGGGGAAAAGCACGAGCGCCCCTCCATCAAAGAGGAGCGCCAGGCGATTTATCCGCAGTCGCCGCGCGCCTCCCTGCTCACCAACGGGGAGATCACCCATGTGCTGACCGATACGGGCGCGGGTTATATGGGGCTGGGGGAGGTGGACATCACCCGCCGCAGCGCCGATCTTTTGCGGCGGCCGCAGGGCATTTTTACGCTGGTAAGGATGTCCGATACCACCCTGAGCGCCACGCAGGCCCCCTTCTTTGACGAAAAAGCCGAGCATACGGTGGAATATCAGGAAAACTCCATCAGTTACTACGCCAAAAAAAAGGGCTTTGAAATCGGCGTGCGCTGTATGGTTCACCCCACGCTTTCCTGCGAACAACGGCAGATCGTGGTCAAAAATACGTCTTCACAAAGGCAAACGGCCCAACTTTTAATTTACTTTGAGCCGGTGCTAAGCCCTTATCAGGATTACAACGCGCACCCGGCCTTTTCAAAGCTTTTTGTTTCGGCCAACTACCGGGAAGACGCCCGCGCGCTGGTATTTACCCGCAAAGACAGGGAAAGCTCCCGCGATATGCACCTTGCGGCGGGCTTTCTGGACGGCGCGGAGTTTTCTTACGAAACCCGGCGGGAACTGCTCATGCCCTCCCCAAACGGTATACAGGAGCTTAAAAACTTCCATAAAAAGTTGTTTTCCGGGGGGACGGGCGTGCCAGACGCCTGCTGCGCCCTGCGGTTTGACCTGTCTGTTCCAGCCGGGGGGCAAGCGCAGGCCAGCTTGGTTTTAAGCGCGGCCCGCACCGAAGCGGAAAGCATAAGCGGCCTTGTCGCCATGCGCAAACAGGACGGCCTGGACGCGAAAAGCGCGGCCAGATCCCCGCTGCTGGGCAACACTCTGGAAGGCAGGCTGGGCAGCAATATTCTGGGGCAGCTGCTGTTTTGCCAAAGCGCGGGAGGGGATATTCAAGCTAAAGAGGACAACAAGCTGGGGCAGCGCGGACTGTGGCCGGCGGGTATTTCCGGGGATCTGCCCATCGCGCTGATCGAAGTGGGAATAGAGGAAAGCGATCCGCAGGCTTCGCCCCAAAGCACGCCGGAGAAAATCGACGACGCCGGAAAACGTCAGGACGTACTGCACAGCCAGCTTATGGCGCTGGAAAGTTATTTGCGCCTGCACTCATCCCTGCGGGGATGCAAGGTGGAGTTTGACCTTGTAATCATCTACGACCACGGGGAAATGCGGGATGACCTGCTGACGCTCATCAAAAAGAACAGCGTTCCCGGTATTTTGGGCGCGCGGGGCGGGGTGTTTCTGTTACATGTAACGCACACATCCCCGGAACTTGTCACGCTTTTGCGGGCCACCGCACGGCACATTTTCCGCAAAGGGCGCCCGGCCATATCGGTTGCTTCCGCGTTGCAGCCGTACAAACCGGCCGAACTGCTTTCCCTCACCCCCGAACCGCTGCCCTTGCACCCGGAGCTGACCGTTAACGGCGGCGTGTTTCAAAACGGGCGCTTTTATGTGGACAAAACCTCGCCCCTGCCTTGGTGTCATGTGCTCGGCAATCCGGTTTTCGGAACATTGGTTTCCGATTGCGCACTTGGATACACCTGGGCGGTCAACTCCCGCGAAAACAAGCTCACCCCCTGGTACAACGACATTTGCACCGACAATACGGGAGAGATGCTCATACTTTCAGACAGCGGGCGCCTTTACAATTTGACATTGGGCGCGCGGGCCTCTTTTTCGGAAGCGGACGCCCTATATGAAGGCCGGAACAGCAGCGTCTTCAGTTCGGTAAAGGTAAGCGTTTCGGGGAAAGGCTGCGCGAAATATATCGACGTCACCCTTAAAAACCGCGCGGACAGCCCCCGCAAGCTAAAAGTGGCTTATTATATCGAGCCGGTTCTCGGCGTTAACCGGGACAGCGCCTCCCAGATCCGGGTTAAGGAGCGGCAAAATACCCTTGTGCTGCACAATCCGTTCAGCATTATGTCAAAATCATATGCCGCGCTTTCCTCACCCGGCCGGGAGATGGAGTCCAACTTTACCGCCTGCCGCCACGCTTTTTTGTCCGGGGAGTGGAAAGATAACAGCCTCAGTCCGCAAGCCGACCCCTGCGCCGCCGTGATAGTGCCGGTTGAGCTGCCCGCCCGCGGGGAGGAGCGCTTGCGCTTTGCGCTGGCGTGGGGCGCCGCCGAGGACAGCGCCCTTGCAATGCTGACCAAAAAAGTGGAGGACAGGCCGGCAAACCGGAATACCCTGCGCCTCTCCGCGCCGGACAAGCATCTGGAGCAGTTCATAAACCATATGTGCCCGCAGCAGATCGTGAAGTCAAGAATCTGGGGCCGCACCGCCTTTTATCAGTGCGGCGGGGCCTATGGTTTCCGTGACCAGCTGCAGGACGC
>Ga0131853_10009295_pt1 | contig 17980 bp, 11 predicted proteins | sample TergutLab28metaG_FD_92764 | JGI IMG/M metagenome (GOLD analysis project Ga0131853, IMG submission 92764) | Labiotermes labralis P1 segment gut microbial communities from Petit-Saut dam, French Guiana - Lab288 P1 (version 2) (version 2) | ecosystem: Host-associated > Arthropoda: Insects >... | reverse complement strand
CGGCAATTCCGCACCAAATTCGGGAAACAACCACCATCTGACAATTCCATTCGAAGGTGGTATGCACAGTTTCAAGAGACAGGGTGCGTGTGTATCCCGGAACTGAAGGTACGAATCAGAACCATCATAACCATCACCGCTGACATGCTACAAACAGTTCGGAACGAACTCGACTATCGTGTTGACGTTTGTGGAATCACAAACGGTGCACATATATAGAGCACCTGTAAGGTATGTAACAAAAACTTGGAGTATTGTTCTATTAAATAAAAAAAAAATACACATACTCCTATCTCAAGGGTATTGTGTATGACAAGTTGTTAAAACCCCGACAATCATTTTGAATAACCCTGTATTTATTCAAATTGTTAAGGGAACAGTTTCGTAACTTGTCCTTGAACATGCTGTGCATACTGTCTGAACATGCTGTACATAATTTGTGTGCAATAAATCTTTATATTTTTTTAAAAACGCACTATGGTCGCTTTATCATACAGGTCTGCAGCCAAGCGCTATTTCAGCTACTCTTCTTCGTCTTCTTCTTCTTCTTCCATTGGCACTACAGCCCACTGTGGGCTTCGGCCTGTCGAACAATGTCCTTCCATTTTTTCCTATCTGCCACCAACTCTCTCCATATTCTCACTCCCAACACTTGAAGATCTCTTTCTACTTCCTCTTTCCATCTTTTCCTGGGTCTTCCCCTTCTTCTCGTCCCTTCCAGTTCTTGAGTGAAGATCTTTTTGGGCATCCTATCCTCCCCCAAGCATTAGTCGACTGGTCTTTGTAATGCAGACGGACTGTTGTCTGTGAGGTATGAACTGGATATTTATTATGTATAAGCTGAAAGTTTGCAGCGAGGGGGAGCTGCCACGACGCCGTGTGGCACACAGGACTTGCGTCACTGAGCGCGAGATACCAGTTACGTAAGCATATCATCTCATGAACGTCCGCGCCGCGGCGCACGCACGGTGCCTTCTACCGTCGACTGAATCTTACGATTTAATGACACTGCTCCATAAATACGTAAATAACAGCCGACACATGTGTATATGTATTTGTTGCTGTAAGAACACGTTTCGGCCTTTTGAAGGTCATCATAAGGCTAAAATACTTTGTGTATATGAGATAAAAAAGGGACACAGAAATGTTTTTTTTTTTTAGAATTGAAATCTCAGTTTTACGAAAGTGTTTTCCATGCTTCATTACAAAAGTGGATTAAAATCAAAACTTAAAATGGCTATGCGCCGGTCCCAGTAGCCGCGCGGTCTAAGGCGCAGGTCTACGGCCGGTCGCCTGCTGAGATCGTGGGTTCGAATCCCACCGAGGGCATGGACGTGTGTCTGTTGTGAGTGTTGTGTGTTGTCAGGTAGAGGTCTCTGCGACGAGCTCATCACTCGTCCAGAGGAGTCATACCGAATGTGATGCGTCGTTGTGTGTGATCTACAAACCTCAAGAATGAGGACGCCATGACCCGCGTTGGGCCGCAGCGCCACAAGGAAAAAAAGCTATGTAAAAACGAAAAAAAGAAGTGTCGATGGTGGTGATGCAGGCGATTCAGTCTCTTATTTCCTGACTTACGGGTTTAGTTTCGAGGTCGTTACCTTACTGATCGCAGCTTTCATTTTCAAAAAGCAATTTGAACTATCGATTTTAAACCGTATCTGCAATAAGACACTGACAACACAACTGTGTATAACTTGACACCTCAACTCTAAAGAAGGCAATTTACGTATCACTTTTTATGTCTCACACACAATGTATTTACCCTGATGATGGCATATGAAAAGTCGAAACATGTAACAGCAATAAATACACATAGACCCACACCAGTCGTGCCGACTGTTGTTACGTCATTACTAATCAGACACACAACGGCATGTCCAAACTTAACACAGACCGCCGTCTCAGCCGCAGACATTCTGCTCCAGGCCGTGCTGTAGGGTCACTTGTGGCTTATACGAGCTTCACATAGCGACACCTGTAATTGCTAAGACTGTACAGCGTCGATGACAGAAGAATGATCGGTGGAATGACACTGACAGGTGAAACCTGTTCCACTGACACTTTGTCTACCACAAATCCCACCAGGCAGTGTTACAGCTGTACAATATTTCGGCTCTATTTCTTTCGTCAAATATTCCAACAGTGACCAGACCAACGACAATGACGTAGTGGTGTAGCGTACACTGGGAGGGGGGGGGGGAATTATAAATTTGTAAGGCGTTACGAGAACAGCATGAAGAGAACGGATCACTTACAGGAACCATGTGGGTATCTGGTCAGGATAGTAACCTATGAAAACGGAAGTGAACGTTTGGGCTCCAAGGAGGGGGGGGGGGGTTTGACGAGTTGAACGACTAGTAGCTTCTCAAAAACTAGGATCCGTGAGCTTTAACCCTTTAGACGCCGGGTTAAATTCCATCTGCTCTGCCGGCATTATTAGGAGCTCACCATATTCTCCACGTTAGCAAGATAAGGGTTAAGTTGCTTGGTGATTACTTGCGCTGAAGAGGCAAGGAAGCAAGAGGTGGCGTTGTTTCACGTTACTGTGTGTCTGTGAAAACAACGAACAACACAGTGGACGGGCGATAGTGGGTGGTCTTCTAGCTTGAGGGCTGGGAGGAAGCGAAAAACTGCCGTTGTATAAAACAACCGAATAACTGCATGGAGTAAATTCTTCCCTAGAGGCTGGTAGTTGTTAATCTGGTGGGGAAACTACACGCGTCTTATGGGATTCAAATGTTCATGAGCGCGTATAAAAAAAACTTAACACTCGGATTGTTTTCTTTAACTGTTCAGAAATGTCAGAAAGTATCCACATTCCAATCGAGTTATTAACAACGATAAGGTTGCAATTTTATCGTTCATTCTGCAACGTAGTATCACCACAACAGATGCGTTCTTTGTACTGGGCACACGCCATGTGACAGAAATCCACAATAATCCACCACCCTGTTACACAATTACAATTATCCGTCTGTTATCGAGGCATGTGGTAACTGTGACACTTCGGCCTCTGATATTCGTCTTATCAGTCGCAATTACAATGGTTTATTCACAACAGAAGCACAGCGACTGCGGATTATACGACACTCAAAAAGGTTTAAACCCAATGAATAAGTCTACTGTTGACCATACAATATCGCAGATTGCGCGCGCAGCGGCCTGAGCTTTGTTCAGGTAGTTCGCACAAAAGTATGTTTTGATACTTGTGCACATATTTGCCAATCGACACGGCGTACTGACCCAGAACCGTCTCGCATTTTGGATCATGACAACAGTTGGGTAACAGCAATCCCTGCACAGGCCCGGACAGGCCCTGAGGGTTCCAGGAGGATGAAACTCCCAGATTTCAAGACGATCGGCAAGGTTGTCAGCCCTACGCACCGGCCGCCTTTACCACCCAGAAAATATTCCTGGTACTCTTTTCTATTAGAGGTTCAGTCAACCCCAGGGCCACAGTGCGGCCGGAAGGATTATGTCAATGAAACATTCCAATCGAACCCGCGACCTTCCGGCTTGTAGCGCAATGCCTCAACCAACTGTTCCATTGCGTGCCGCCGACTATAGTTGGGACCCATGTTAAATCCACGTACCAATGGGCACTTTTCGATGGTATTTACTGCAATATAATTCCGACCTTTTAGGGCGCACTTCTTCTACAAGAACGTCCAAGCAGCTAGAGAAGAAGACGAAGAACCGAAACGTAAAAACATTTAAAGTTTCTTGTGTCTTTGACAAGAACCGTCTGAAGGGTCGAGACACGTTCGTTGCTCGTTTGAAGAGTGGCATTCAGCTGCCCGCTCTGTTGAACTACAGTTCCTACCGCACACAGAACACGGTTCGTCTGTTACAGCAACCAGCAGCGTAAAGTTGTTCATTTTGAGAATCATGGGAAACATGGTCTCGCAATCACGAAGCGACAAACACAGGGGCCTTGAAGTTGTCCGTCTCTATTAGTTAATGCGATGCAGCGCAACGTGAAGCGCAACAGTAAACAGCTACATGTCAGGAATGTGAATTACACACCGGTATTGTAGTCTGGGTGGCAGAAAGTTTCGGCGTGCGGCGAGAATCCCTGTCAACGCCACAGCACATCAGGCTGTACTGGTTAAAATTTGGCACTCATATACGTGTCACAATACAATGCAATACGGTGCCTGATGGTAGGAACCGTGACCTGCAGGTCATCTTGGAATTGCTTCATCCAAACAAACAGTCCAGGACTCAGCCCCGCGGCTGTGTTTTCTAGTCAGCCTCTACGGCCCCAAAGATAAGTTCCGTAATATACACTGGGCGCATATATACAGGGTCCTTCTTTTCTCCGACTACTATCTTTCGTCATTTCCTGCCACCATACCACCGCACGTACTGGCAGTCCCTGAATGGGATTACGTTAATACGGTACATGAACCTACCAGAAGTGGCAACCGATTGTTACACAAAATAATGTCCCTATATAACGACCAAAACACAAAACAGTATTACGTGCGCGCGCGCGCGCGCCCACACACACACACGCACACATACTCAAAGGTGGGGTTACATGTGAGAGTACAGCTCTCGATAAAGGACAAGGGCGAAGCTCGAGAGGTGTTTACGCATGCGCTTTCGACATTAGAGTCGCCAGAGTCGTGGGTAACATCGCGGACGGCAGGTTCTCTTAGTGCAAGCAGCCGAATGCACTCTCTCGGATATGGGTCTACTGCGACTGGCTTGAACGCAGGTGTTTGCACAATTGTAGAGGCTCAGAAATTACAGACAGAAAAAGACGATGGGGTTAGTACGTTCAGCCTTTGTACGCACGGTTTACTGGCACGCAGCTTCAATACAAATCCGAAATGTAAAAAGTTATAAACATTTTAAAGAACAAATAAAACGTAATCCACATATATTTGCTAATACGCACAATTACTGCCAATAGTATATACCGGCTGTCAGCCAGTCCTTCTCCCCAAGTTCGGGTTGCATTTCCATACCAAAACTACTGCTGGCGGTGCACTGCAATTGCTAACTTTCATGTAGCGGTTCGAGAGCAAAGTTTGGGAACCACAGCTGCAAGGCGTCCCTTACTCTGCGCAGTGTTATTATGCAGTACCACGCATCCAGTAACGACGCCAGTTAAATGAGGCTGAACAGGAGTTGCAACATCGAGGACGTCAAATTTTCAGGAAATCGGCCGTCAGTGCAGAACTCTGGTTGCCAGCAACAAAAGCCAGCACATTCATAACGCTCAGCACGCGTCCTCGTGACATTCTTGAGCTGTCTGGAGTCTTCAATCATCAGTCACTTTTGAGCGGCCTATAACGCCTTTTTACCGAGTACAAACGGTATGTGGGGACCACGTCCGTCCGCCCGTCCGTAATGTAGTATCAGGGATTAAACCACGCGGCGGTTTTCATGAAATTTCGTACAGTTCTATACAAAAGTTGTTGAACAAATATCGCGTTCCGTGAAAACTGGCTCCGTGGCAGCAATACTTTAGGCAAGGATGTAAATTAATTTATATTCTAATTTCCATATTACTTGCCCGGTTTGGGTAAACTCTGCTACACAGGATCTGCACATGAAGAGTTTTGTGAAAAATCGGTCCAGTGAAAGCCATACTTCACATGATGGCGGATATTACACATTTACAGTACTATTTTGGCGAAATTCTACCCATGAGATCTGCACATAACGCTCATGAGCAATGCGAGTTCTGCGCAAATTAGCAAATGGAAGGATGTGCTTTACTCTTGGAGTAAATTAAATAACATTTACATGTGTTGTAAAACCGTATGTCATTTTAGAAGTCAAGAATGCCCTCTTACAGTCTATGAACTGTGTCATGGAGAACACCGCTAGCTGTCTCATACCTCTCAGCAACAACCAAAACCATGTACATGACAGCAGCGAGATTTGCTTTGTGAAATCCAGCCACGTCCAGCCAATGACTAAACGGTGCCGACCTCTATCTCCATTCCACTTCCACAAATAACCAATTCGGCCATCGCCACATTCACTTCTTGCTACGCTGCTTTCAGTACTAGCGAAAGTTACTCTCACTCGTGGGTACCAAACAAAATTTTGTATTCTGAGAGTTCTGTGGGGTTCGTTGCTCTCAGCGTCTGAATGTCGTTGCTGGAGATTCTTCACAGCACTGGCAACACTTCGCCCTTATGTGTGCACCATGCAGAAGGTTCCTGCCAGCACCACCTTCACTTTGCACTACAAACTGGGTTCTGTTGAGGGATTGGGTTTGCTGATACGCTGCAGCAGGGGGCTGACCGAAGTGGAAGGTCTTCCTCCTTCAGTGACAGTGTTGGTTTATATAATTTTGCACGCATCTGATGCACTGTGGCCAAATTATATCTCTTAGAGGTAATTTTATGACAATGTTTTCAAGCACAGGCATCTGAAATGTTTAGCAGCTTGTCAAAAAAATAACCAAATCTTTTTACACCATTTCACTGATATTTACCTTCAGATTGCTCAGCAGTATATCAGTTCTATATACACACCCACAACTGATACTGATACAGAAGTCTGGCCATGTGTTTGTATTACTTTGCATTGCAGGAGGTAATAAATCTTCATTTTCACTACGCATGTGTCTTTGGAACACCACATCAATGCACATACATTCATCTTCACTTCTAAAACAAGGTTTCATCTTCCAAGTAGGAATTAGCCACAAAACTGCTCGATTTCACACTTCTTTAACAACAATCCTCCTGCCAGTGGCCATTGTTCAAGTGTGTGTGGTGAGAAAATGACACTCTCATGAATCTATCTGATTTATTTCTGTTTCTGTATGCTGTTTAGAAGAGAAACGAGTGCTGTCACAGCTGTCTGAGCTTCCAGATGCCAATTACAGAGGGGTGTGCAAAGGTGCATGCATGCACGCGTGCACACTTGTGTTTAAAGCTCTGGTACAAAGAGCTGGAAATTGACAGAGAATTTCCAAACAAATGTGAGGACCGTCAATCATTACTGTTCCACACAAGGTGTTTGGCAGGCAGGTCTCATGCCAGGACACACTTATTCCTAAATCCTAAGAGCTCAACAACATTTGCGTTTCTCCCTGTTCTGCATGGGGATTTGTAAATAGCTGCAAATAGTATTTCACTTTTCCAAACTGGTACGTGGACTCCTGCAGTTTCTACTGAAATGACAGGAGGTAAATCAACACAATTATGAGGCAGCCTTTCACTTTTTAACTGCAACAGGAAATCTGCCTTTTGCTCCTTCTTGGAAGACATTCCTACAGATGTGACAGTTTGCAATATCAAGTCTTAAACGTGTATGAGAAATCTGGTACTTCTGTCTGTGAGACTAGCATTTGTTTTCTGAACTTGTTTGTCTGCCTCCCAATGCCTATAGCACAGAACACTCTAACCTTCAGGGCCTATCAAGAGTTGTTTCCATTTCACTTCTACAGATCAAACACTACCTAGTTGCAGCAACAACTTGCCCCTTGCAGCATCACATAACAGCCATGCAATAATCTGTAGCACCAAAATGAGAACCACAAACATCTCATTCACTGCACTATCACATAAAATTCTATCTGGCACTGACAGACTTGATGTCTGAGGCATGTTCTGCCATAGGTTCTGTTTCAGAGAGCTGCATATGGCCTCAGCAAACAATTGGCCAGGTGTCGTGTATTTTGTGAGGCATTCTTCCGGCTGAATATCACAGTTGCAGCAAACTGACCCTTCCTGTACTCCAGCAGCTGCTTATCATAGCTTCAGCATCTACAGTTTGCCGAATGTGTTGACTTCACATATTCTGAACTGCAATTACGGCAGCTACGGATACTCCAAGGGCTCTCCTCCTCCAGTAACTCCTGAAGGCGCAACCCCACCCCCGCAATACAGGAGGCTGTCTGCCATGTACCCAAATCACTGAAAGTGGAAGCATTCTGTGAGGCCAGCTTGGGATAAGTTGGCCTCCATTTCAACAATAACACTGCAAACAGCAGGAAGTCCACACATACTATGTGTCTTCTCAATTTTCATCAGGTCACAAGGAAGACTGCACAGAGACATGCGAGATCACAGCAAGGGACTCTGTCAGGCAAGGTCATAGCCATGCCTTGTCCTTAGGGGCACTCCTAATTATGAGGACAAGGCTGATTCTTAGCAACTTATCTGCAGGTTAACCTCAACAAATGAAAATGAAATGATGAATACTTCACTGAACAAAATTGCAATCTTGAATAAAACTGAAACCACTCAAATGAAGCAAACCTCTGAATAAATCTAGCTGAATATGTGAGGCAGCAGGGGGATGTAGACCAACATGCATGCAGGTCTCATGGTGCGAGTATGTGGGGTGTGTAGAGCATGACGCTAGTCAGTGGGAAGGACATGTGGTTACAGCCAATGTGTAGAAGAAATGAGCTGCAGGCAGACTGTATTGTGGTTTTGAGTGAGAAATGCTTTAACTGGTCACTTCACACCAAGTTTGCCGCCAATATGTTTTGTATGTTGCACTGGTCATGCCACATCTTGACAGTTTGTTTTTAGCCACTGTCATGTGTAGACTCATCTGACCTCTACGCAGTCCCTGCAGGGTGTACAAAAGATCACACAGCCTAATCCTGAATCTTCCAGTCCATATGTCATGGAATGCTTCACAGTGTTTGTACCACAGACATTCAGCACATAGGCAGTTGCTGTAACGGAATAGTGAGATGTGATGGGACAGAAAAAAGTGTGCGGGATGCAGCCGAGAGATTCAAGGATCTTAGACTGGTTCATGATCACAGACTACTTTAATTGCAATAATGATAAAATAATAACAATCTAGCTACAAAATTGGTGTCAGTGGCACTCTCAACATTTTGTCATTAGTACTGGGATAAACACAATATTCTTTGACAGGATTCCAGGCAATTTCTTAAACAATACACACTTCCCAAACACTGAGTGATCACAACCAACACAGCTGGATAGACTTGTATCAGTCATTTGCTAATTTCACTGCAGCAAATTGTGGTTTTTTTTTTTTTAACAGTGACTGGTTCACAGAAGGAACCCACTTTTTCTGAATGGAACTATAAACAGGCATATAGGGGGAACACAAAATTCAGTCATTTGAAACATGCTCCACTTTACCCACAAGAGCATACAATTTGGGTGCTTTGTGCTGTTGGAATTGTGGAGGACAAACGTGAGTTCTGAATGTTAGAGGCACTTCTGAAGGAGAACTTCATACTTTTATGTTTTTGCAAGGAATGGGTTATGGTCTCTATTAGAAGATATCTCATTAAGATAGAATATGGCCACATACTATCAATACTGCACTGGACATCTGAAACACTTATTTCCAACATCAAGTAATTTCAGACCATTACCCTGGTCAATATGAAGTAAGATAGTACATCCCTGACCCTGACTTCACAAGATAAACTGTCCTGGAAGTATCAGAGATCTGAAAAATGAAACATGCAGGCACTGAAAACTTTGGTACTGATTATGTCATACATTCTGTGGAACATGACATATTTATTATTCTAAAACCAACAGTTTGCACATGTGCAAATTGTTAGCACTGATGTTTGGGTGTTGGACAGTACAAACTGCCTCGTGCCTATATGCCACGTTAAGGTGGACAGTGGACATGTCATGAATGGCACAAAACAGCTTCTACCTTCACGTTACTAACTGCAGTCTTACTTTTGTAACAGGAATGTTTAAATAAATGTTATGTAAAATACAACAACTGCCAGCCCTTTTGTCAAGATTATGAATGTTACTGAATAAAACAATATACTAACTGCAAATATAGTACTCTGAATCAATTTGTTTTATTACTGATAACATAAAAAAAGCAAGAATATCAATTTTTTAAATGAACTGTCATTTTTATGTAAATGTAACTGACGAAAAAGTGCTTCTGAAACTCATAAAAAATGACCTGGATAAAAAAAACAGACTCTGTCAAGCATGTAGCATGAAAGTATCATTCAGTAAACATGACAACTGCACTTTAAAGAACAGTCACACAATTAACATTACTTTTTTTGGTACAAATTTTACAAATGGATATTGCTTTTGAAAAGTTTGCCTAGAAGCAGCTTGTGTAAGAAAATAAAATTACTATGAAATCCCATCAGCATGATATTCACCTACTCAAGATCATGTAAGTTGAAGGATACTTCTATTATGGTGTGGTAAATGGGTGACAGTTCACTTACAATTTAAATGTTACCCTTCTGCAGCAACAGATCTGACGTAACTGCAAGCTCCAGCAACAGCCGTATGCTCGTTACCTACGATTTTTCCAATAAGACTGACAGCCACTCCAATTATTTCAGTGCTTTTCGAGCGCAAGTGTGAGGAGTTCGTTCATACTGGTCAACAGTGTGCGTGGGTCTTCTACAAGTCCAGCTGATAGCATGGCATTGGAGAACAACTGCAAGATGAAAATGTATGATAGAAAATATATGTCTGGACTTACTGACTTTGTTTACTTAATGGTGCTAACAGTACTGCAGACTACATAGCATAAAACATTAAATTAACTGGTCAATTATGAACTGGAAAGGATGTGGAAGGAAGCAGCTGTAACCTGAAGAATAAAAAACCAACTAGATGTCACTTGTTACTTTTATTTTACTTCTTCGAGACTCAACATGTTTCAGGCATTAATATGCCCATCTTCAGGAGTTTGCGACTATGTAGTTGAAATACCACATTGGTTGTTTCATTCTTGATTTGTTGTGTGTTGGAGTTAGGGTGCGGTTCAGCCTGGATACCACACTAGCCGAACCGCACCGTAACTCCAACACACAACAAATCAAGAACGAAACGGCCAATGTGGTAGTTCAATTACATAGTCGCAAATCCCTTGAAGATGGGCATATTAATGCCTGAAACATGTTGAGTCTCTAAGAAGTAAAATAAAAGTAACAAGTGACATCTAGTTGGTTTTTTATTCGTCAGCTATCACAACAATGCATGGTCCAATAAACATCAGCTGTAACCTATTTGAAGTGTTCCTGGAATATGCCTGGGAAGACAGAACAGGAATCAATCTGAGTCACGACAGGCAGTGTACTAGCCCATATCAGAATTAGGCACCTCTAAATACAGTAAGATGCATTGCTGATTGGGTGAATGTGTTCAGTGACTGATGTACAGGAAATCAGTGGCATACCGAGGGGAGTAGTTTGGGGTGTTCAAACCCTCTCTGAAATTCCGAAGGCCCTCCAAAATCGTGCCAAACTCAACCCGATTTGAAAACTGTTAAAAATTGCTGAATTTAGGATGCCAACACCCAAAGATGTTCAGGGAAAAAGGCAGTTAAATTCTAAAACTACCGCCGGTTTGCAATTGTTTTACATTAACAATGAAATTTCTTGTACCAAATTACAGCTGCCTCCAGAACCCCTGACTAGGGGGCTACCGTCCCCCAGATCCCCATTCTCTCTGTCCTCTGTCCTAAACTGAATTTGTTGAACCCCCCCACGAACAAAATTCCTGGGTATGCCACCACAGGAAATGAGGTTAAAGGAATGAGCATTCTATAATGCCCCATTCTTAGTATTCTGTAGTAACTGTATAAACAAGCTGCAAGACTGTCCATCTGTTCTGATTCAGCCATGAACATTACTACCATAGCACTAACTGACTGGTTTGAGTGAAGTGTGGCATTAAGACTGCACTATATTGGTAGACTCTGCAACTTTCTGTGACCGACAGGGCCATACAGATCAGCAACACAAATTGCTTGAAAAGACCACAGCACTGCATCATACTTTATTAGGAGAATGAAAAGTAAAACACTGTGGAAGTGTATGCTGTTGAGGCAAGAAAGCCAGATGACAGATCCATACAGTATCATGTTAACAAATCATTTACAAGCAGCTTTAAAACAACTCAGTGATATTTTTAAACTTAAAGTGGGAGTATGTGTATTGCCTTTACCTGTTGTGTAACCAGTTCAGCCAACTTTACATTAGTTGTGGTCAGAGCATTAAGCTTCTTGATGATGGGGTGTCTGGAAAAGAATGAGCCACAAAATATCATGTGATGTAATTAGCACATCTGCCTCCTGGATCTGTCTTACAACATTTCACCCTTTGATCTGATGGCAACCTTGCAGAGCTACTGATTCCTTACTTGGGGCCAAGGGCTATCAGCCAGGCTGTACCAGGGTCACCATGTTCCCAAGAGGTTACAATGGTGGCCTGAGGAGGGCTTTAGCTATTTTCCAGGGGTGGTTGATGCGGATTATAGCTTCTTTCTGCCCAAGACTGTCTGTGCATGGTGAAGAGCCACATCCTATGAGTGGTGACCCTGTTGCGCAGAACACAGCAGATCTAAAGGAGTAAACCTTGAAAAACAATCCCCAATCCTATGGTCTGAGTGCCGTACCTATGGGATGAATGGCAGTGGGTGAGTCTGTCTTTAACAGCACCCTCTGGGATACCAGGCGACCTCCCAGTTGTATTTAGCCTTGCCAAGTATAGGGGCTCTGCTTGGTGGACCATATATTTCCCCTGATCATGTGGGATCAAGATTGAGAGTAAATTAGATTCTAAGGAGAGCTCCACAATAGAGGACTCCAGTAAGGATTCTACGAAGGGCTCCAGTCAGGGGGAACTTCATTAGAAGGCATCTATACATAATGACTTAGACATTCATAGCCGGTTTCCTTCTTTTTGGACCCAGAGGGCATTAGGAAACTAGGTATGGGGGGCCATCTGGAACTTTGCTAAATAACAGGGCTCCTCTAACTTAATATAGAGTATGGGGCATAAAGGCCCTATTTTAAAGCCTAGGTGCATCAGGCCCAGAAGGGCTCGAACCCAATTATTATTCTATTCTGATTCCTTACTTGTCCCCACCCACCTTCCCTCCACACAATCCATGTTTATATTAGCACTCTGAGCAGGGAGTTTTCATCTGCACTACCCAGCCTCACCTTTGAAGCATCATGACTATCAGGAAAATATTTCCACAAGCAGCCAACAGATGGCAGACCACACTGCTATGATCTATGACTTGATATACCCTCATGGAATTACGGCTTGTATATATCCCATACAATTTCCAGTTGGCCAGCCAGCTGCTACCTTAAAAGTACATACTGTTTGAAGGGTTATTCTTACTCACCTAACCCAATGTATTTATTTCACTTTCTTTTCATCTGTTTTACTTCTACTCTGGCACATTCTCATTTACCCACCTTTTGCCCTCTGTCACTTCTTACAGCTACCACTTCCCTTCACTTCACTCACAGCGCCCACCCTCCTGCCAAATTCCTGAGCCACATCTCACCACACTCAGCTTAACCTTCTAACTGTGCAACAGTGGCAGCAGCTTCCCCACAACACTGCAGCATAATATCCCAGAACACAGTAATGCACGTGGCTCAGTTCATTATCCCCTGCTTCAAGGTGAAGTTAAATCTGAGAAACACTTCCCTCTATGCCACAAGTGAACTATGGGAATTAAACGGCACCCACCGAGGATTGAGTTCCAACTGTGGCTGCAGGAGGGCATAGCGGCCCTCTTCATTCATGAGGTGTGACTGAGTACGGATGAAGTGCCTCGCTGCTGCCATCTCTTCAACTGTCACAACACAGGGATGAGCATCTAACCTTTTGGTCACTCGTACATTCTTTACTTTGCCAGCTAGAATCTTCTTCACCCAGGGTACAAGAGTATCCACCTCACTGCGCTTCAGGCTGTCCGCTCCTATGGCACAGAGCCAGCAGATGGAAATACCGTCTCACCATTTGTATGGCGCATTTACAGTAGCATGTACTGATACTACTAAAGTGCAATATGGGTTTTGGATGGGGGTGACAGTTAACATCATGGTGCCAAGCAGTACAGGTAAATACACGGAGCACTTCCCTCACAATATTGGTACCTTTCTTTCCAACTTCTACAAATCACATCCCATATCTCAATAGGGCTAGTATTACTTCAAATGCATTCATCTGAACATATGCTAACAAACATATTAAAATAAAAAATGAATGACTTCAGTAACTTAATTCTGAGGAAACTTTTGGCTACCTAGAATTCCATAAAGTAGAACTGATCTAATATGGCATGACACAATTACACGTTGCTCTGTTGAGAATTATCAGTACACATGACAATTCATACAGAAAATTTAGGTACAATTATGGCAAAGCAATGTTACACATCATCACCTTACTTGCTATAATGACTCATTAAGCTGTCAACGTAACACATCGGACAGAGATTTTGAGGATGTGATAATAATACATCATTTACATTTTGATATGATATTTGTATCGTCATGTGTCTTACAAATAAAAGGAATCTTAAATGTTTTTTTTTTAAGTTTCATCACACCGACCATCCACTACTTACCAAGGTCTGTAAGGTCATCTGACTCTTTATCCTGTCGCATCTCCTTCTCCACAGAAGTCAGGTTACGGCCATCAAACTGCCTAAGCTGCATCAACACCAATTCATCATATGGTTCATAACAAAACAAAACCTCCACTTCTTTCTGTTTCAGTGCTTCAAAGTACGGAGATGATTCGGCCAGAGTTCGACTGCACAAAAGTAAACAAACACAAACAAGAAACAAGGGAATTAGTGGAAGGAATCAAAACGTTATACAGAACTTCTAGTACCCCTTCCCCTCAGCTCCTAGACTGACTGCTGTAGAGAACCAAAAAATATCTCCACCTGCTGACACTCAAACCTAAATTCCCTGATCATCCAGCTGGCAGCATACTCACTACACTGCCTGACTGATCAGGATCTGATTTTAATGGCAAACCACAGCATCGTCACACAGAGCCTGGTGCGATGTTTCAACTTAAAGACTGTTCTGTAGTGCCATACACAAGCAAGTCACAACCAAGTTGCAGTCTTCGTTCCTGTTTTCTAATTCTCAGCAGCACAACAGACAAATAGGACATTGGGACCTTTCGCAGCAACTACATCATCATCATACACATAAAGGATTGGACCCTTTGATCCGTTCCATCTCCAAAGTTACAACTGCTCTCTCCGTTTCTTCGGTCTTCCAATTGTTCTCCTTCCTTGTGGTCTGTAGTAGTATGATTTCAAAGGGATTTGATATTGTGGCATTTTTTGCAAATGTTGAAACCAATTTTGTCTGTATTCATCTATCTTGTCTAGTATGCCTGTAATCTGTAGTTCACGGCGTATGTAGTCATTTGTCTTGTGGTCATAAAGGGTGTATCCTGCCAGAGGTCTCAATAACTTCATTTCTGCCACTTCAATTCTTTGTCTTTGTGAGGCTGTTAAGAGTCCAATTTTCTGATCCATATAAAATTTAGGTAAAACTAAAGTGTTGTATATTTTCAAAATAGTTTCCCTTCTCACTTTCATAAAAGTAGTTCTCTTAATAGTACCTATTAATTGTAAAAATTTTGCCAATTTGGATTCTACATCATTGGAAAATAGGTAAGATATACCGCAACCTAAATAAGTAAATTGGCTAACTTGTTCTAGTGTTTCATCGTTTATAATAATTTTTGTTCTTAAGTGATTTGCCCCAACGAAACCAAATACCTTCATCTTTTTGTGGCAATTTCCAAATTATATTCTTTATATGCAGCAACTACATGTGACAAGAAATCAGTTTTGGGAACAAACTGAGAGGTTCAGAGACCCTCTCTGCTGCCACCATCACTCCCACATGGAAAATGCAGTTTCAATTATTAACACAAAAAGTTTCTCACAGGCCATTTCTGACATGTATGTAACATTACAGTGTTCTGAACTGTAACAAGTTGTGTTCAGTATCCATGACATGCAACAAACCAAGCCACTCAGAGGCATATCTTGATGACTGAACTATACTACTGGATGGCATTTCCACCTACCTGGGTGCTGCTAGGTAGAAAATGTCCCTTTGGCCTGCCATAAGTCGACTGCAGTACTGAGGCAAAGTTACCTTCTCCCCCTCTGGACATCGGGAAGATTCGAAATGCAGCAGTTTGGCTATTTCTTCCTGCAATCAGCATTACTCAGTGTAAAAGTTCTTTCTCTAGATACCACATTCCACAGGTGTTCAAAGAGTCCACTTTGTAATTTTTCTAAGGTGGCAGGTTCCTTTTGTTTGGAAATCTCTGGCTGCCTGACATGCTCTGTAATGTGTCTTTTGAAGTACGCAGAAAATATAAATGGTATTTAAAAACTCAGTTCCATCCTCACACAAAACACATGTGACTCCATTACTACAGCCAGCAAGTTATCGTGCTTTATTGCAAAGCTCATTTAAAACACATAACTATGCACTGCATGCACAAAATTCAGCAAACACCCTGTGTGAACTAAATTAAATTTTTAGTCTCAAACAGGCAGTACATACAGCTATGAAACTGCTTAAAGAGTTAACATAAACATAGCCTCTGGCACATATTCTTTGAAATATCATTTTAATTTTTTAACAATACATCTAGCTCAGTTTCACAGTGCGAGGTCCTTTCCGAACAGAAACCAATCAGAATGCTTGGAACATAAAGCAAAGTGGCAACAGAATGAAAATGAAACAATGACTGTCTCTTCCAAACTTGTTTGTCCTCGTAAGACCAGTCTTGTACCCACACTTATAAAATGCAATGCTATCAGAACTCTAAGTCTTGTATAGTGCTTAATGATAAACACTGCCTGTAAAATAATTTCCCATCGAAACAGGAACAATTTGGCCATAAAAATATCACCAAGATGAAAATGTATTTTTGTCCTGTTTAAAATGTTCCCACCTAATAAGATTACCCACTTCAGATGCACATTTTGTAAGGTAAGTGTTAAGTTCCCACACTCTAGTTTCTTTTGGTGTATGCCCAGAAATGCTGGTACAAAGTTAAAATGGTGCTAATAATTTTGTGTAAATACAGTATTGGCACTGCTTAGTGACATGCAGCTGCTCAACGTGGCAGGAGGTCGTAAGTGCAGAGAATTGGGATGAGGTGAATGTGAAGCTTGACATAGCAGTATCATCCAATGGATATGCAGAAGGTGATGAAAGTCTTCTCCCATGTGCTCAGCAACAAACTGAACAGCTGTACCAGGAAGTTGCTGACAAAAATCAAGAAGGAGGAAAAGAATAGGATGAAGTATCAGGAAGAGGATAGAGAAAAGAAGGAGTAAAGGGAATGGGAGGGGTGGAGGAGGACAGTTACAAGGACAACAAACAAACAAAATGAAGCAGAGGGAGCAGGAGCAGTCTGTGAACCCAAACCAATATTTTCTCAGGCATTACAGTGCTTGCAACCATACAGTTACTTCAACAGCGGTGTCTGAAGTTTCAGAGCCCACAACAAGAAACTTCTTGACAACAGCAAACTAAACATGCAATATGATTTGGGAAGGGAAGAGGGATGTTTAATTAATGAAGTTCAGAGAGTGAATGAATTAAAGCATAACTGTTTTGTGAAAATTTGTGGTATGTTTATAAATTAGTTCATTCTCTATCAAATACAACTCAGGTTCTCAATATATTGTACTTATAATTCAATATAATTAACACTGCATTGTTACAAGGTATTTCCCTTGCAAAGGTTTAAAAACATGAAGTCTATACAGATGAACTGACACTTTTTTTTTTTTAAGAATCCCTTAAGGCATTTTTCTGTTAATACTGTCTGTTCCCTTGAAAACCTCTTAAGAGTGAAACACTGATTAACTTTTAATTTTTTATCAATTATGTTTCTTGGAAAACTTTAATTTTTCATTGATGTCTGACAAGAGAGCTGTCTGGCAGACAATTACATCTAACAAGCAATAAATTAAATATATGCTTGTAATAAAAACAGTAGTCTGTATTGCTGAGGTATCCTGGCTTTCACTGTGCATATTAATCAGCTAACAGTCTCCTGGATTTCCAGACAATGTAGCATATTGATATTTGAATAAAGGTTGACCAACTAGATGACACTTGCTTTATTATATATTGCTCAACATGTTTCAGACGTTAATACGTCCATCTTCAGGAGCTAGCGAGTACTTGTTGTGTTGTG
>Ga0131853_10009291_pt1 | contig 17984 bp, 18 predicted proteins | sample TergutLab28metaG_FD_92764 | JGI IMG/M metagenome (GOLD analysis project Ga0131853, IMG submission 92764) | Labiotermes labralis P1 segment gut microbial communities from Petit-Saut dam, French Guiana - Lab288 P1 (version 2) (version 2) | ecosystem: Host-associated > Arthropoda: Insects >... | reverse complement strand
TATAATCTAGTTAGAGAGGTGATTATATGTTGAAATTATTTGAAGTGACTGGTTTTAAAAACTTCCACGAGAAAATTACACTTGATTTTTCGGATGTGCGGGATTATAGGTTTAACGAGCACTGTGTTAAAGATGGCTTATTGAAAAATATTATAATCTACGGTAAAAATGCATCAGGTAAGTCTAATTTGAGTTTGGCATTATATGATATTGCTATTCATCTAGCAGATAAAGAGTACTCCAACAATAGATATGAAAACTATCTTAATACCACATATGTAGGTGGCGAAGCTGAGTTCCGCTATATGTTTCAGTTTGGAGAAAGCATTGTTGAGTATATATACAGAAAGTCGACTGTGAAAAAGCTTACTTATGAAAAGCTAATGTTTAATGGAAAAGTATTATTAGTACGGGATTATACTAATGCAATGGAAGATGATTTGTCAGGCATACAAGAACTGGCTCCCACATTAAACTTTTCGTTCCATAAGGAAGGTTCAATTGTTAAGTACGCTATTACAAATGCAGCAATCCCAAAAGAGCATCATCTCAACTCAATGATGCATTTTGTTTCGTCAATGAGATGGAGCAAAGCCCTAGACAAAGATAGAGTCGACAGTACAGATTTTGACGTAATACATGATTTGTTTGCAAGTGATATTAATAAGCTTAATAATTTTCGAAATATGTTAACATTAGCAGGATTAAAAGACAGTCTACATGTTGTTCAAGACCCCGATGGTGTAAAACGGCTATACAGTTCACCTGAATATCATCCATCTGGGCGTTTGCCATTTTTCCAAACAGCATCAAATGGGACATATTCACTGTTTGCACTTTATGTTTCATTCTTTCTTTATGCCAGAGCAAAAGCACCACCATTAGTAATCATAGATGAGTTTGATGCTTTCTACCACTTTGAGCTGGCTGAAACTATTGTTAAACTTTTAAGCGAGCAGCCAAACACCCAAGTAGTCCTGACCTCCCACAACACCAATCTACTAACAAACAAAATAATGCGTCCGGATTGTTATTTCATCCTCACCCCAGAAAAACTCACATCCTTTGCAAATGCTACGTCCAGAGAGCTTCGCGAAGGGCATAATCTTGAGAAACTTTATATGAGCGGTGAGTTTAGTGGATAACAAGCAATCCAAGATATTAGTACTTGTAGAAGGTGAGAAGAGAGATGTAAATCTTATGACTCACCTATTTGGCATATATGGCATTACAGGCAAACATGAAATAGTGCCTTACCGCACAACAATATACGAGTTATATAATTCCATGTTTGTCGGCAAAAACCCAGCAGACTTTGATATCCTTTTGCATTTAAAGGCGCGGGAATCGGATTCTGTACGCAAATTAATATTTGACGAAAGGTATGTCGAAATACTTTTGATATTCGATCTCGACCCTCATGACGATAGATACTCTGATAAAGCAATCCGCGAAATGATGGATTACTTCACAGAGTCAACAGATATGGGAAAGCTGTACATAAACTATCCAATGGTGGAGGCTTTTTACCATATGTGTAGTATCCCCGACAATAATTACAACACATATATAGTCCCCATGAGTGAGCTACATCCAAAAAACTTCTACAAGCAACGGGTGAATGTAGAAAACCGTAACCATGACTATAGCAAGTTCGCCACTGATAGACGAGAATGTTCAATTGTTATCAAACAAAACATTTGTAAAGCATGGCATATAATTGGAAAAACAGTGGAATTACATGTTCCAGACTCATCTGACATTTTGGAAGCACAGTTAATAAAACTAAGTAGTGATGATGCTATAGCTGTTTTATGTACCTGTATATTTTACATCGCAGACTATAATCCTAAACTACTTGAGTCTTGATAAACATCATAACAAGAAAGGAATATACACATGACCAGCCGAGAAAGAGTAAAAAGAACCTTAAAATTCACCACCCCAGACAGATTAGCCTACGCCTTCCCCGAACCCTACGGCTCTGACTTTCACGGGACTGGACCTAATCCAGACCCTGACATGCGTCCGAGCAAGGGGCTAGACCTGTGGGGCTGTCTATGGGAGAGCTTCGAGTTTTCATTTTTGGGTGAAGTAAAAGATTCACCGCTTAAAGACTGGAAGGGCTTCGACAAGCTCACCATTCCATCATTAGACATGCCTGGGATGTGGGATAATCCTCGCAGTGCGCGAGCCAAGGTCGGTGATAAATATATCACCGGAAATATATGCTCCCTATATGAGCGTGTGCATTTTGTACGCGGCTTGGATAATACCTGGGCAGATACATTGGAAGAACCGGAAAATCTTAAAAAATTCATAAATCTACTTGTCGATATGAACATAGAAATCATCAAACGCTATGCGGAATATGACATTGACGGCATAATTAACTGCGACGATTGGGGCTTGCAAAACCGCCTAATGATAAGCCCTGATTCATGGCGGGAAATCTGGAAGCCTGCATACAAACGGCAATATGACGTTGCTCATGCGTTAGGCTTGGATACATGGCTCCATAGTTGCGGCTATATTATAGATATACTCGAAGATCTGATCGAAATCGGGTTGGATGTAATAGATATGGATCAGCAAGTGAATATGGGGCTAGAGAATCTGGAAAAATTCAAAGGCAGGATTACCTTTCAAGCTCCGGTGGATATCCAGGCAGTAATGCCAAATGGCACTCCAGATGAAATAAGAACCTATGCGCGCAAAATGTATAAACATCTAGGCACAAAAGCAGGTGGCTTTACCCCAAAATGGTACTCAGACCCAGTAGGAGCAGGGCATTCGCGGGAATCAATAGATGTCATGTGTCAGGAGTTTATTAAGATTAGCGAAGAAATTTACGGATAACCACCCTTACCCGAAAGACTTTTAATATGTCATTGCGAGCGAAGCGAAGCAATCCGGATATGCCACATACCTAGCCCTCTATGGATTGCTTCGTCGCTTCGCTCCTCGCAATGACGGGTCAGTCTTCCACCGAGTGTGAATGTCGGTTTTAGAAGGAGAATAATATAATGACGATTAATTTACAGCCCCATTTTTTCACCGAAAAAGAGCGAGCGCTATCAGATCACGGAGAGCTTAAAACCTCGATTTTCCGCTATGACTCAGGCGTAGCCGCCATACGCGTTACCAACTCTCGGGGGTTTATAACAGTGCTTCCATATCAAGGTCAGCAGATTTGGCATTGTGTCTTCGATGACAAAGAGCTTCACATGAAAACCATTTTTCAGGAACCGGTTTTGACCCAGGATTATTTTAGCACTTACGGCGGATTCTTTCTCCACTGTGGCGTGACAGCAATGGGCGTGCCGGCAACAGAGGATACTCATCCCCTCCATGGGGAGCTGCCAAATGCAATCTACCAGCAAGCAACTCTTACTCATGGTCAAGACGAGTCAGGTCGCTATATTCTCATCAGCAGCGTATACACCCACCGAGTAGTACTCAACCATCACTACAAAGCCGAGCCGACTATAAAAATATATGAAAACTCCGCCATGCTGGACGTTTCCATGAAAATAACAAACCTACTGCATCGCCCAATGGAGGTAATGTACCTGGGGCATATAAATTTCCGACCTGTGGATTACGCAAAACTTGTTTACAGTGCCCCATATAACTCAGAGCACGTAAAAGTCAATGTAAACATCCCAACTCACATAAAAACCGGGGCATGTACCGAGGAGCTACTGGCATTTTTGCGTAAACTAAACAATGATCCAACCCTACACCACACCATAGACCCAACACATCCCTACGACCCCGAGGTAGTAATGTTCATAAACTACAAAGCCGATGATGAAGGCATTGCTCACAGCCTACAAATCCACCCAGACGGTTATGCCCACTATGCAACCCATAAGCCAAGCCAACTAGACCGTGTAATAAGATGGATAGCACGTACCCCAGACCACGAAGCAATGGGAATGGCACTCCCAGCAAATGCCGGAACCGGAGGCTACCTAGCCGAAAAAGCCGCCGGCAACATAAAAACCCTAGCACCAAGAGCCGAAATGCATTTTGATATGCAAATGGGTCTGTTGGAACCAGGGGCTGTAGGCGAGATTATGCAGAAAATTGAGGGGATAAATAATAACTGTTAAAATAGCAGTTTTACCTTTCCCCAAATTTCATCAGTAACAGCACCCGCAGGGCGATTGCCGTCTACAATTAATATATTCGCCGAATCCTTCATCCTTTCAAATGCCTCAAAGAATTTTTCTCGCAAGGCTACACCATTAAAATCAAATAATTCCTTCCCAACCCGGTTGGTATTAATCCGTTCAAGGCAAACCTCCGGCGAGGTATCAATATAAACCGTTACATCCGGCATAAGTAACTTTATCGCATCGCGGTTATATAGGTAGATATCCTCAAAGCTAGAGGTTAGCCCCTGATATGCGAAACTTGAAAACACATACCTATCCATAAGCACATGACCGCCGCCGTCTATATATGGTTTGATATCATGGAGCACATGCTCGTATCTGTCTACAGAAAACAGCTTTGCAAGCGAAACCGGCGACACCGAAAGCCCTTGCAATTCTTTAATGATGCCTCTGAGCAGCAGCCCAATAAGATTGCAATCACTAGGCTCTTTTTCTGCCTTGCAGTTAATATTTAAGCTCGCCAGTTTTGCCTTAATCGCATTAAACTGTGTAGTCTTTCCTGAGCCATCCAAGCCCTCGAAGGCAATAAATACGCCTTTTTTCATTGTGCATTCCTCCTACTGTATAAACTCCGCAGCCTTTAACTTCCAATCAAAATGGCATCGCCATAGCATTTGCGATGCATCCCATATTTCTTTTATAACACTATCATGGGCATTAAATCGAAACGCGGCTGCCAGTTCGCCTTTTAAGATATGCCGTAAAGCAAAAACCGCCGCTCGTGAGAGTTTAACACTATAATTCGGTTTATGTAATCTACATACCAGCCCCTCCACGGAAAAAAAGGCATCGGCTTCAACATCCTCGCTGCATACTATACAGGATTCCGTATCCGGGGCTAAGCCGTAATATGCAAAAAATCTAAGAAAAAAAACGCCGATAACCTGAATCGGCGGTAATTTTTGCTTGCTCAAATGCCCCAATGATTTAAGTGCCAGTAGCAGCAAATCATCGCAGGATGTATCCTCAAGCAGGGTTCTTTCGCATACCTCCATTATCAGATGCGCTGCGGTAAGGGCATCATAATCCGTACGTAAGTCGTAAAAGCTCTCGATTACCTGAGCCTGGGTAACGGAATGAAATCCCCGTCCGGTAGTCAGCACAAAATCCGAATATGTAAAAAGCTGCGCGGCAGCCATAAACTTGCTTTTGGGTTTACGTGCCCCGCGCGCATACGCAAAAATCCTACCATGGTCTTTACATAGCAATAATAGCCGTTTGTCCGACTCACCGGCTTCGTACTCTTTTAATACCAATCCCCGTGTCTTAACGGTCTCCACTGCGTTTTTTATCCTCGCCCTGCTTGCGGCTTTGCTTATATGCTAAATATGTCATTGGGTCACCGGAGGTAGTAAACTGCTGCCACATACGCTCGTGATGTTCCATATTTTATCCCCTTTTGTCCTCGTATTTATCACGTACATAGTTTGACCAAGATTCATGCCCATATGCTATTAAATTTCTGGAAGGCATCCATATCCGTCATTGTGAGGAGCAAAGCGACGAAGCAATCCAGTATTTACGCTGTTTCTGGATTGCTTCGCTGCGCTCGCAATGACGGGGATATGTGCGTTTTATATATCGTTTTGGTTATACCCAAAATTTCTAAGCAGAAAATCACTGTCACGCCAGTTCTTTTTCACCTTCACCCACAGCTCCATAAATACCCTAAACCCTAAAAACACCTCAATATCCCTGCGTGCTGCCGCGCCTATTCGTTTAAGCATGGCACCTTGTTTCCCGATAATTATCGCCTTGTGGCTGTCTCTTTCACAGTAAATATTCGCCCCGATATCTACCAAGGCGGCAGGGTCATCCTCTTTATGCCCTTCCCGCAGCTTAAAATGGGTGATGTCCACTGCAAGCCCATGAGGGATTTCATCTTGCAAAAATTGTAGGGCTTTCTCCCGTATAATTTCTGCTGCGATTTGCCGCTCCGGTTGGTCTGTAACCTGGTCCCCCGGGAAATACATAGGTCCCTCAGGCAGGATACTACGTATAGCTTTTAAAAGCCCGTCGGTGTTATCGCCTTTCAGAGCTGATAATGGAATGATTTCTTTAAAAGGATACAACTTCCGATATTCATCAATTATCGCAAGCAGATCCTGCTTAGGTACTGTATCCACTTTATTGATTGCAAGGAAAATCGGGGTCTTGCTACCTTGCAGCCGATTTATAATGGCAATATCCCCTTCAGGAATTTTTTTCTTCGGCTCCACCATGAGGATTACAGCATCCGCTTCACCTATGGTAGTCACCGCTGACTTAACCATGAAATCCCCAAGCTTAGTCGTAGGCGTATGCATTCCTGGCGTATCAATAAACACAATTTGATAATCCTCGCCGGTGAGAATACTTCGGATTTTATTGCGTGTGGTTTGGGGCTTACTGGACACAATAGAAATTTTTTCACCTACAAAATGGTTCATCAGTGTAGACTTGCCCACATTGGGTCGCCCGATAAGGGGTATAAAACCTGAAAAAAACTTCACTCAAACACCACATTTCCATTAGATTGAAAAACACAAATCCAAACCCGTCCGGGAGCAAGCACAAGCGGTGACCCGTCTGGGAAATACCAGCGAGTAGGGGAGGTATGGCTATCTCTAGCCCAGCGGATGGGCTGGTACCTGCCGCCATGGATAATATACCCGTCACCGGAGCCGATAGTATCGACTGTGCGCCGTCCTGCCCCATCTATTACCCGCATATTTGCAAATTGAATAAGAATATTACCAACCGAAACCTGTTGCCCGGTTAGCTCATCCATATGATAACCCTGGCGGTTTTCTAAATAGTAAAGCCCTGTCTCAGGGTTAAAAACAAATCTACGAAAATACAGGGCTGAAAACGGCACCATAACGATATTGGCTTCGTCGCCCTCTTCGCTGGTTGGCGGAAAGAAGCTGAAATTAAAACCATAATCCTCCGATTCTTCATTCCAGTAATTCCTGATGCTCCGGTTTTCGATATGATTAAAAAGACGCTCCTTACCTGTGTATGAGCTATGCTCCAATGGGCGGGTGCCTGTATTAACAGCCCAATATGGATAAGTTCTGTCACGCCAGAAAACCGAGCCTTCCAGTGCCATGCCGTCAAGATTTGTAATCCGCAGATTCCAAATACGAGAATAACCGCCCGGGCTTGCACCGTGATGTAAAAACAGCGCGTCATGGCTAAGAGCGAAATCAATAAAATAATCCCGGGCAGACCGCATCGGCCCTATTTTCTCCGGGATATATGACTGAAAAATCCCAACAAGGCGGGTAACGTCACCCTCGGCAAGGACTTCGTAAACAATGTCAGCTGCCGAGATGCCGCTTTGTGGGAGTGCTCTTGTGGAATTATTAATAACAGCGGCAAGTGGTCGCCTATATTGATAGTCCTCGTAAATAGGCAATCCGTTCAACCGGCTAAAAGGTCCATCAGGTATAAGAAAAGGCAGGAACTCCATAGGAGATTCCTCAACCGGGGGGGAAAATTCATGCATAATGGTTTCAGCAAGAGGGGCAGGGGAGGGCATTAATATAAAAATATCCCCCTCAAACCAATCAATTTCTTCGGTTTCATTGGAAGAACAGCCGACTACTACAATAAATGCGAGCAAAAGAATAAGGATAAAAAAAAGCCTACGATTCATCCAACATATCTCCTAATAATAGAAATAACTACAACGATTCCCACGATAACCGCCTGGATAGAAGCAAGCAATACAGCTCCGGCTGCTGCGTCCTTAGCAAGCTTTGCCATAGGGTGAGGCTTGCCCCGACAGTACATATCCACCAGGGCTTCAATGGCTGTGTTTACTAATTCCATTGCCATCACAAAAAAAATTGCAACCCCCACCATAATAAAATGAATAGCTTCAACCCGAAAAATAATACACATTGCGATTGCTAAAACTGCAAAAAAAATATGAATACGAAAATTCCGCTCTCTACGAGCGGTACTGCGTATGCCGTTTACAGCATGACGGAAGGATTCAAACCAGTTTCTAGATTTCATAAGTTCACCTATGCAGATTCATCTTTTCGAGTATTTTATCTTGAGCTGCACACATTTCCGCTTCATCTTCAGGGGTTTCATGGTCATACCCGTGTAGGTGCAGCATCCCATGCGTAACCAAGAAGGCAAGCTCCCTTTCGAGGCTATGCCCATATTCCTTGGCTTGTTCATCTGCGACATCATTACAAATCACAATATCCCCAAGTGCGATATCCGATCCCATCGCAAGCGCATCATCCACAGGAAAGCTCAGCACATCTGTTTCGATATCCTTACCGCGATAATCGCGGTTTAATATCCTGATTTCTTCTGCGTCCATTATCGAAATACTAACTTCACTATTTCCCGGGAAATCACAATATTCATTTACCGCATTAGCAACCTGGTTTAATAGCTTCAATTGCCCTGCGGTTAGTTTACCCTTATCATCCCAATATATCTCCACTAGTCTCCACCCGCTGATATAACCGATTCCGCATCCCCAACAGGAACCAACTTTGGATATGTTATCCGCTCATGATACATTCCCTTTAATACTCGTATAAAGGACTTGGCAATAACATCAACATCCTTAATGCTAAGCTGACTATCCGCAAGTTGCCCGCTTGATAAACGCGAATTTATAAGTTCACGGATTTTGCCTTCAACTTCCTCCGCGGATTTAAGCTTGGGCATCAGAGCTCGCATTGCAGCTTCAACGGCATCTGCAAGGGAAACACAGGCGGATTCTCTGGTTTGTGGGATTTGATATGGATATCTATAATCGTTTTCGTCAACATTTTTTTCCGTTTCCATTGCCTTATGATAAAAATATTGAATCAGGCTATTGCCATGATGCTCCTGTATAATATCCTTTACAAACTGGGGAAGTCTATGCTCGGTTGCAAGCATAAGCCCATAGGATATATGCCCGACAATTATCCGTGCACTGTCCTTGGGGGCTAAGTGATCATGAGGGTTGCCACCGTCAAGATTTTCTGCAAAAAAGTGCGGATGCTTGAGCTTGCCAATATCATGATAGTAACCGCCGACCCTTGCTGCATGAGCATTTGCACCGATATCATATGCAGCTGTTTCTGCTAAGTTGGCAACGATTAATGAGTGATGATAAGTCCCCGGGGCTTCAATTGTAAGCCGCCTCAAAAGTAGATTAGTAGGATTGGTCAAGTCCATAAGCTTAACAGGCGTAACCACGCCAAAAAATGTCTCCCATATTGGCAGGCTTCCAGTTGATAGAATCACTACTAAAAGCCCGTTGAACGCCGCAAACATCGCAGTTGTCAAAAGCTCTGGAATACTATAAAGGGCATGGTTCACATCTATTATTATTGCGATAGAAATAGCAAGGGCAAACTGTATCACAGACACAACTACCCCAACAATAAAAATCTTATTACGCTCGGTGGTAAAACGGGAAAGCATTGCCACTATAAGCCCCGAAATAAGAAAGAAGAAAAGGAAATCCCAGTTAGCAGATACAACAAAATAGCTGATAAGAGTCATAGAAAAAGAAAGCAAAATTGCAGTCCTGCGCTCAATAAGAACAGAAACCAACATAGGAAATATAAGAATGGGCATAAAAGGATAGGGCAAATCCCTCAAAGCCCATACGGCTGTCAAGGTAAGAACATACAGTGTAAACAAAAGAAACGCCTCACGCCCGATTGCCGCAACCGTAGGGCGATAAAAATGCAAGTACATAGCAGAGGCTAGGAATAGCAGCGCAACAACAAAAAATGCCCCAACCAAGGGAAGTGCTAAATCCCCAATCGTGGCATCTTCATGTAGACCCAGTTGCTCGAGCACTGCGTACATTTCCGGAGATACAATATCGCCTACACGGACGATGTTCTCACCTGCGAGTATCATTACACGTTGATAAATGCCGGCTGCAGAGTCCCGGTTTTGCTGAGTAGCTTCTTCGTTTTCTATACGATTGGCTCGTAGATTGCTTGCAACTATATGCTCAATTGTCGTCTGGGTATCCTGTGTAAGCGCCCACTCGCCTATATAGTTGCGCATGGTCTGCAGGGTGTCAGGATCGTTTGGGGAATAAATATGAGTATTTTGCAATATATAGGCCGTATCCATAATAATTGCCCATAATTCTTCATAGGCATTGTGGTCTAATGTTACGAGCAACTCCTGTTGGGTTTCATTGAAGTTGACAGTTAAAAACTCAAATCGCTCCCATACTTGGAAGTTAGGCTCTAATGGCTCCGGTGGAACGGGCGCAACGGGGCGTTCGGGAATTTCCCGCGTATCTTCATCACTTGCTAGAATGCTATCTCGAAAAGTTTCCCAGCTTGCTAAATCTTGAGTAAATTGGGTCTCAGCTTGCGTAAACTCTAAATCGATAGACTGCTGTGCCTGTTCAAAGGCTTCACGCTCCATGGCATGATATTCTCTTATTTCTGCAAGATCTTCGGCGAGGAACTGAAGGTTATGCTCAACCTGGGGCCATACTGCTGAGTCCATGGTCATAATCGGGGGCAGGGCTGCAGCATGTGCCTTGGCTTCTTCACGATTCAGGGCTGTTGCAAAGGTATTTTCTACTTCCCGTGGAGCAAGAATATCTATATTGGAAGGATATCCGACAGTGATTCCCTGCAAGCCCTCCTCTACTTGGAAATACGCGCCAAAAAATATAAAGCAGCAGGTCAGCACAAAGGCAAGCAAACCTAACACCAAGTTGAACAGGTGATTTTTCTTCATGTCGTGACCCGGGCGGGGTATTTCAGTTGCGGCAAGTCTGGGTCTTCGGCTTTCACGGGTTTTCATTGGAGTCACTCTTTTCTGGAAATCAAGGAATTGAAGTTCCCCAGCTCATTATTTTTTGCTATACGATGTACGGCGTACATATCTTACACGCTTTTGAGCTGCTTTGTCTTTGTAGGCTGTTTTTGCGGCCTCTTTGTCGTATGCGTTGATTATTTTTTGCACCAGAGGGTGGCGTACTACGTCACGGCTGGATAGATGAGTTATTCCTATATCCGGGATGTCTTCCAGTAGGCGGATGGCTTCTTTTAAGCCGGACTGCTTGCCATCAGGTAAATCAATTTGGGTTATATCACCGGTTATAACCGCCTTTGCGTTAAAGCCCAGGCGTGTAAGGAACATCTTCATCTGTTCCGGTGTGGTGTTTTGGGCTTCGTCCAGTACAATAAAGGAGTTGTCCAATGTACGACCTCGCATATACGCAAGCGGTGCTACCTCTATCAGATTGCGTTCAAAATTACGATTAAATGCCTCCGGTCCCATTATATCGTGTAATGCATCGTACAATGGTCGCAAATATGGGTCGACCTTCTGCTGGAGATCCCCTGGAAGGAAACCTAACTTTTCTCCGGCTTCAATGGCAGGGCGGGTTAAGATTATGCGGTTAACCTGACCGGTACGGAAGGCTGTAATTGCCATTGCCATTGCAAGATATGTTTTACCTGTACCCGCAGGGCCAATAGAGAACACGACAGTGTTTTGACGGATTTGGTCTACATATTTCTTTTGTCCAAGGGTTTTAGGCTTTACCGGACGACCGGATATGGTCATGCATATTGTGTCATCGTTGATTTTCTCGATTTTATCGAAGCTCTCGTCTTCTAATGCGGCTATCAGGTAATTTACCTGCTGGTCGGTTACGGCTTCACCTTTTTTTGCAAAAAGGAGCAGTTTATTTATCACAGACTCAGCCTTGTTGACCCCTGTGGAAACGGTTGTATTACTCATAATCTGTACGGTATCGTCACGATTTACAATGGTTACATTGAAGGCAAGTTCTATTTTTTTAACATGCTCGTCCAATTTGCCAAAAATATTGCTTATTAGGGCATTAGGTATTTCAATATTTTTCTTTGGTGTGTCCATATTTCCTCCTATACTAGTAAAATTATTTCTGCGATGATTCTACGCTAAAATAATTTTACGGTTTTTGCCGAAGGCAAAAAAGTTTCATTAGTTTATTGGAATTTGCTTGTCTATGCGTTCATGTGTCGTTATTAGTGCTTGCACATGCAGTGCGTCCGCTGCTTCAAATAAATTCACCTGTCTGCCAATAATATCAATGCCGAAATCAAATTCCCTTAAAATACGGTTTGTAAGTATCCTCTCTGCAAGCTCTTTGGCTTCGTCAAGAGTGCGGGTACGTTCTTCCGGGATAAATTCCTTGTAGGTTTCCGTTATCATTATAAACGGAAGCGGATAATCCCCGCCGACCCCAGGCTGGTGGTGTGAGGTCATTCTATCATAAGATTCAAAGGAAATACCACCTCTTGGGAAATTTATCCGCATATTGCCTGCAAAGAGTAATTCCAATGACCGCCTTGTGGTTGTGCGCTCTGTATAAACCTTTTCTGTATAGGAAAATGGAATCGCAAACTCAATGGGGTGATAGCGGCGCGCCCAAACTTCCGCATATGCATGTACATACATAGTTGAAGGATTACCTGTATCAACTCCTAGCTCAATGATCCCGCTAACAAGCATCTCTCCTTGACGTACTACATCGTTTTGCCGTACCAGTGGGGTACCGGAAGACGTGGCAATCCCCGTAATAAGCCCATCATGCGCGGCTACTATATGGGCTGGGGTTTGCCTGTCGATAATAGGTTGCTGGGGTAGGGATTCGGCTATCATTACGGTAGTGCGGGTGCCGCGAGTATGTATATCTGCCCAGCTCAAATTTGGGAACTCGTTTAAAAGTTCCCTTGTAAGACTACGGGCATCGATTCTATGTTTAAATGCCCCTATTCTAAGACCCTGTTCATCCAGGAATGCTAAAATTGTCTCGTGTGCTACCTCTTCACCTCCCACAATCTCCACCCTCCATATAAATGACGAAAGTGCAAACATCATCAGCACAAAAAAAAGAATGCCGCCTAGCAGAAGTTTGCGCTTGCGGTATCTGTGAATAACAAAGGGTAGCCCTTTCTTACCGATAATTTTTGTGCGGCATTTGGTTTTGCGACTGCATCCTTTAAGCCGTCTAAACCCTTTTATCGAAACGCTAATATGTACACCTTCAGGTACCCGCTCAACATCCCATATGTAAACCCCTCGATATGCTGCCATATTTAAAAATCGCTCTACCGAAAACCCTGTTATCCTAAGCCTTATATATCCACGGGAATACTGCCATAAACTAAGAATCATCTCATCCCACCTTTACCAGTGAATTGCGTTAATTGTACCGGTGATAAGAACATGCTCAGAGGTTATCTGTTTAAGAATAAACCCCTGACCTTCAATTGACAGCATCCCGGCATTGGTCTGGATTCGGATTTTTGTATCTGTGAATTCCACCAGATTTTTATAGTTTTCGATATTGATTTCCCCGCGACCTGTTACCGTGATAAGAGGGAGGTTGAGGGCAATCTCTTTGGGTAGGGAGAATAAGCCAGTCATTTTTTCTTTGACGCGCAAAATTAGCTCCCTCCCAAATCATATAACTAGCTAAATTTATGAATCGGAATGGCATTTTATGCTCATGCAAACAAAAAAAGCGGTATGCTAGCATACCGCTTTTTTATGTGAATTTCATATGATAACGCTTATACAACCGATGATTCAAGTATCAGCTCGCCTTGTTCGAATCGCTTTAGCCCCAATCTCCCCCAAGGGAGAGTCGGCTTAAGCCCTAAAATAACCTCAGCCATTATTTGCCCCGTTGCAGGTCCGAGCATAAACCCATGACCGGAAAAACCTGCCGCTATATAGAAACCTTTAACACCAGGTAGCTCATCATAGATTGGATGCTTGTCCGGGGACATGTTGTATAGCCCCGCCCATTGGCGCAGCATCCGTAGGTTTTTGAGTTTGGGCATTATTGATGTGACTGTCTTTGCCATGTTTTCTGGAAAGGTACTATCGGCGGTAATGCGTAAATCTCTTGGCTGATTAGGACAGGAGCGGCCCATTACAAATGAACCATGAGGCACCTGCTGGCAATAAAAATTAAGCGAAAGACTCATTACCATAGTGGAAAGTATAGGTTCAACCGGTTCTGTAACTAGGATATTATGCCGCTCGGCATATAAGGGTAGATTTGCTCCAACATGGGTTGCAATCATGCCTGTATAGCCACCGGCGGCGTTGACTACAACAGGGGTTGCTATATGCCCCCTGTTAGTGTCCACACCGGTAATCCTACCATTTTCGGCTTTGATGCCAACCACTGTAGTTTCGGTATAAATATGCCCGCCCAACCGGGTAAATGCCCCAGCAAATGCCTGGGTTGTTTTGAATGGGTTAAGATGCCCATCTTTATCATGATATGCCGCTGCAATGATGCTGTTTTTATCCAATATTGGCGCAAGCTGACTGGCTTGTTGGGTATCAAGCAATCTTGAATTGATACCAAGATTGTTTTGCAATGCAATATTTTTTTTGGTTTGAGTAAGCTCATCCTGGTTGGCTACCAGTAGCATATACCCTCCCTGTTGAAATTCCACGTCGTCGGTGTAGCCAAGCTCCTCTACAGCGTTTTCGAAGAAATTACATGAAAACTGGGTCAACACACAGTTAATCTCAGAGCCCCATTGCTGCCTTATACCTGCTCCACAGCGTCCTGTCGCTCCAGCAGTCAAAAAATCCCGTTCTAGAATTACTACGTTTTTTGCTCCGTTTTTGACCAAAAAATATCCGATGGAGACCCCGGAGATACCACCGCCTATTATTACTATATCTGCTGTACTTTTCACTGTTCACCATCTCCTGGGTACTTAGCCAAGTCGCCTAGCTTTATGCTTTTGACAACTGGTCTATATGTTGCGGGTTTAAATGCTTCAAGAGGCTTACCCAGGCAATTCGCAAGCTCCCGAATTATAAGCGGAATACAGGTTCTGCCCTGGCAAGGCCCCATGCCAAGCCTGGTTAGGCGTTTTATGGCATCTACTGTTGTATGCCCTTCGGCTATAAACCTGCGGATATCATCCGTATCCAAGTCCGAACAACGGCAAATAATTGCGGCTTCGCGTGGCTTTAGTTTTATATTGCGGATGGTTTTTATCAATGATTTTTCTATTGCTATGGAAATTATAGGGGTTTTGCGATTGGAATTTACAACTCTTATAACTTGAACCTCTGACATTTCAGCCCCGGTTCTGTCCAGAGCCAGGACAGTGTCACCTGCTTGAGGTAGCGGTGAAAACTCGTATGGAAGTCTGATTAGTGCATGGGTTTCGCTATAGGTCATATCCACAATCATTATTGCAAGACCTGGGCATTTTGTTATGCAAATGCCGCAGCCATTGCATTTGTCATTATTAATTATTGGTAAATCATTAATATCTGCGAATGCTGCGATAGCCTTTTGCGGGCATGAAGTGGCACAGGGGTCACATGGAATAGATTGGAAACATTCGATTATCGCTACAGCTCCTTGATTCATGCGTTTCTCGCATGGGAAAGCGGAATCGATTTGCGCTCTTGTCGGTATACCGGTTTTTTCTAACATGAAACCCCTCCTTGTAGCTTGGTCAAGCCTGCCCTTATCCTCGCTCCGGCAGATCCGCTTCGTAAGGCTTCTAGCTGTTTATGGCATTCTATTTTTTCGTTTGCAGGTAAGTTAATACCAAGAAACTCTGCCGCAGAAAGCCCAGCAAGCCGTCCTCCCACCATTGCAACGGACGCTTCCTCAACTCCCGCTGCATCCCCCGCCGAGAAAATCCCTTTAATTGAAGTAGTCATGTTCTTGTCGCGGGCAGGCACATATCCACCAAGCTCCGGTATAAATACCATCTCGCAGCCTGCCTGCCACAAGAGCTCGCAAAGCGGCGATAATCCCACAGATATACATAGGGTATCAACCGACCAGGTGACTTCTGTGCCCGGTATCCCCTGCCACTTATTATCAATTGCCCAAGTTGTAACTGACTCCAGCGTCTCGGCTCCCTGCGCTGATTTCACGGTATGGGATGTCAGAATTGGTACACCCATGCGCCTCAGCTTGGATGCATGTACCAAGTAACCTCCGATTTGCGGTGAAGCCTCAATCACGGCAACGACCTCAACCCCCGCTTGCAATAATTGATAGCTGACTATCAAACCGATATTTCCCGCTCCAAGCATCACTACTCGCTGTGCAGGTCTTACGCCGTACTGGTTCATCAAGGTTTGTACAGCTCCGGCACCATAAACTCCCGGCAAATCATTTCCCGGAAAAAGTATGGTTTTCTCGCTTGCCCCTGCTGCTACGACTACGGCTCTGGGCTTTATTTTTATGTATTTCCCATCAATTTCAGCCGTCCAAACTCCATCGTCGTAGGTTGCTAGAGCTGTAGCGTTTAGTTTTAAGCTTATATTGGACTTACTTTTTATTTCATCAAGCAAAAAATCTGCGATTTCAAAGCCGCGGAATGCGGCATACTGCTCTTTTGAACCGAAAAACATATGTGTTTGCTTAACAAGCTGCCCTCCGGGCTGATGACCTCTTTCCAATATTAAAACATCCAAACCATGGGTTCCCGCCGCCGCCGCTGCAGAAAGCCCTGCTGGGCCTGCACCTACAACCAATAAGTCAACATTCATCATGTAAGTATCCCCTTTCCGGTTTGGGTTTTAATCACCATGCCGTCTCGCACCAGGGTGATACATGTCTTAACATTGGCTTCCCCGTCAACAATCATCATACAAGACGCACAATTACCGATTGAGCAATAAAGCCCGCGAGGTCTTTGCTTTTGCGAGCGGCTAAGGATGCGAACCCCTGCCCCATGAAGGGCTACAGCAATGGTTTCGTTTTCATATGCGGATATTTGCTGACCATCAAAGGTAAAAGTGACTGGTTTATCACGTTTAAATTCCAGAATTGGGTGTTCGTTAATTCTCATGGAAGCCTCCTGCGAAGTAGAGTAACACTAAAATACCATATTGCCACATAGGGTGAAACGGAAAAAAAGTTCGACATTCAAGGCTTATTGCATCCACATGATGTGTAATACAAATTCTATTATTCACGCATTGTAGAATGCATTGTAATTTTCCTCAATGCGTGTAAAAGTAAGCATATATGCCATATTTCGGCATTCATCAGCGAAGATGATTGCTTTACTGTAGGAGGCACTCCATGGATGAAAATAAATCGCCGGAAAATAACGCGACCATATATAGATCCAGATATCTTACCTGGGCAGGAAGACTGATTATCGATTGCATGTTTTGCTGGATAAGCTGGTTGGGCTCGGTTTTTGTGTTTACCTACCTTTTTGTCAACGACTATTCCCTTATTCACATAGTTAATCGTCATGTATGGGTGATTTTTCTTTCATGTATGTTCTTTTATTCTATTTGCGGAGTCTACAAGAGTCTGTGGCAGCATCCAGGCATAGGTACTTTCATACGCATGACAACAGCGGCAATTCTAAGCTCATTTACTGTATATGTCGCTCTTTGGGTGAGCTTAGGGCATTGGTCAAATCCTGGTATCGGCATGATGGCATTTTATTTTTCTCTGACACTTTCTCTGGCTCTTAGGCTTTACAAAAATATTTTTGGGATAATATTTCAATATGCCAGCCGTTTCTCCAAGTCAAAAAAAGCACAGCCCCAAGAGCCGGTACGTACCCTTATTATCGGCGCAGGCGATAGCGCGTCGGCATTTTTGCTCAATCCAAGCCAACAAGGGAATAGACCCAGGAATATATTGGCGATATTGGATAATGATAAAGCCAAGCATGGATATCAGCTCCACGGCAAAACTATAATGGGTGGCGATGATCTGATACCTCAACTGGTAAATCAATATGACATAAGTGAAATAGTAGTTGCTGTGCCTTCTATTGAGAACAAGGATTTGCGCCG
>Ga0131853_10009290_pt1 | contig 17985 bp, 10 predicted proteins | sample TergutLab28metaG_FD_92764 | JGI IMG/M metagenome (GOLD analysis project Ga0131853, IMG submission 92764) | Labiotermes labralis P1 segment gut microbial communities from Petit-Saut dam, French Guiana - Lab288 P1 (version 2) (version 2) | ecosystem: Host-associated > Arthropoda: Insects >... | reverse complement strand
TGTGTGTGTGTGTGTGTGTGTGTGTGTGTGTGTGTGTGTGTATTCTCCTCCATCTGTTGTTTCAAAATGCTAATTGCTTTTTGCATGATGCATATAGAAAGTGATAACATGGTGGAAGAGTATCTTCAAGTCAAAAATTTCTTCACAGAGGAGTTTGAACTAATATCAATTTATACATACCCAAGTAGATTTGTTTTAATCATTCAGCTGATTTTATGTGTTGTTTATATAAATCTATCATGCATGAGGGGGGGGGGGAGAGAGAGTGTGTGTGTGTGTGTGTGTGCGTATGCTATTTGGTATGAGATTATGCTGATATACTTGGGTTTTCTGGGAACACATAGTTCAAACATAACAATGCAGTTCTCCTTGTCTGGTAGGAAGATTGAATTTCAGTAGAGTATACTTATGAACAATTATTGTATGCTGTGAATTAGCTGTGCCAGTGATAGTGGAAAAGAAGCATGAGTAATTGAGGACATGGCTATTCCAGAGTTATTTTATTTTAAATTCATTGTTATTGCATCGCACATCCACAGTAGTGGGGAAATTAGAATTCCTAGTATGTGTCAGTGATCCAGAAATTAAAGAGACTTTTAAGGAAAGACTTGTGAACTGGTACCTGAAAGGGTTCAACTTACTCTAGAATCTACAGGAGCTCATATTAATTACTAAATAACTAGCCATGTTTTATTTTTAATAAATATTTTGATGTGGAAGATATTTATTTACTCTAAGTTACACTGGATTGTAGATTACATAGCACTGATTTGGAAAATTATTCGTATGCAGCTTTACACTATTTTGTATTATTCATCTTCTAAAGAGCAGTTTTCAACAAAGTATATGATATGAAGAACAATTTAAACTCCTCTAAGTAATATTTATGTTTGATATTGTTTAGGTGTGGACTGGAAGTCTCTTACTATCCCAGCTTGTCTGCCTATCACCACTGATTACTTCCCTGACAAGCGCAGTCTTCAGAATGACTATGTTGTTTCTGATTACAATCTTCTTCCTGATGATGTAAATGCAGATTTTGCACAGCAGAGAGCAATCTACAAGAAACCTTTAACTACTGCTGAAGTGTTTAAAGAATTGGTTTCACAGAGACTTGCTCAGGTTAGTTGAAACTTGCTGATGAATTAGCACACATAAATGTTTTATTAGTAGTCCGGCTACTGGTTTCCATTTCCATGCCACTGCTGCAGTCTTAGGATAAGGTAGTTTTTGAAGATGTAGAGCATAATACAGATTTGTAGCATACTTGAATTTGGGAATAATAAAATGTTTTTACTTCTCTGAAATTTAGAATAGTATTCTAACATACAGGTTTAACCACTGTTGACTGTATGTTACACTATTGCAGCACAGCTAATACAGCGTTGTATAGTTATCTGGAATTTAAAATTCAACCACTAGCTCTGTGGTACTAGGGGATTTAAAGCTCATCATTCCTGAACAATAAAGGTTAAAGAATTGCACTGTACTATTGCCATCAGAACCAACAAATGAATGAGTCAGCAGCATCTTCTTGTTAATGCGATTGTATGAGTTCTGTGCTTGTAACTGACTACAAGATGTTGCAGTACAATTGACATGCCTGTTTTGTATTCAGGAAGTCTGAGGTTCATTTGTTGTCCATGTATTATTTACTTCTTAGCATTCTGACTCCTTATTCAAAAATCATCACATCATTACAACATAATATTTTTCAAAGTTGGTGCACCAGTCACGTTTAATTTACAGTGTGTTATTCAAATATAATTATATTATATTATTACAGAATACATTAATAACAATTCTGCAGTGAGAGAGATATACTTCCACTGCCCAATACTCTCAAGTTCTTCTGCTAGCCTACATCTCGACATCCACCTAGAAGATCGCCATCATTTTATAATATTACTTTAAAAAAATTTGAAGTTTTAACTACAAATTTTATAATATCTTCAAACCCTTTTTTAAATGTATAGTACATCTTACAATACCTCCATCTTGATGCAAGATGAGATCCCGTCCATAACATTCATAGCATTATAATATGCATTTCCTACTCAGCCTGAAGATGGCTTTTTTGGCTGAAACATGTTACTGATGATTACTTATAGATGAACTTGTGTTTAGACTTGATTTACAATTGTTTTATTTACTGGTATTTTTAAACACAATGGGGATGCCTTGGCAAAAAGCACCATTACACTGCTTAATCATTATGGTTGAAAAGGTGTTGTTAAGTAAACAAAGCACCAAGACCCTTGTTACCAGCTTCAGTAGTAAAGTATGGCCACTGTTTGACTAACAGAGTAGTTCTGAGGCCTTGCATAGAAGCTGACAGTCACTTAGTTGATCCCTTACATTTTTAGAAACTGAAGATTTATCACTAAACCCACAAAACACCATAAGCCATTTCAGCCTGTGTCCACCTTAATGGGTGTTAGCCTCTCCATCTTTAATCTGGTTGACCTAAATTTTTCTGCCAGTTAGAATGTATTCAAACATTAACTTTGGAATACATGACCAGATAATGTGTCCCTTATCATCTTGTTTTCCAGGAAGCTAACTGCGTTGTTAATAAACCTTTATTGTCCAGTCTTTAAATCCCAATATAGAACCAGAGTTATTTTTGCATTTAAATGCCCATGCCTGCATGTGTGTGGCCCAGCATTTTTCCATTCATGTGCGAAGAGTTTCATTTAACAGGACATGGGTAACTCCTCAGTTGATAAAGGTTAATCTGTACTTATATGTGCATCAAAAAGGTGTTGCAGGTGGTTTTGTAAGTTGTCATTCTGCTATTATTCTCCTTCTCAGGGTTTTCAGTTGATTGTCTTGTCTGAGCGCAGTTCAAAGAAACAAGCACATACCCCTGGCAGTAATTCTGTCTCCACTGCACCTGGCATTGTAAGCTCACTTGTGATGTCTCGCCCTTGTGATATTGAACCAACAGAAGAATATTTTCTCAGTATTGGGAGAGTGTTCCACAAGATATCACTCAGTGGATCAGCCATTACTGTCACAAGATACAGACCCAGGTACTGTTTTGTTCTGTAATATGCATTTCATTGACATTTAACTCATGCTGTGGTCTCTGTGAATGAAGTTAATGTAAAGGGGGAAACCAGCATATCTTATGTAATTCACATGTTATAATTTCCATGGTAAGAATCAGGTGTTGGAGGTCTGCACTAATGGTATAAGGCAAACTTCATTTCGTCTTTTTATTGTTATAGATGGTCTTGTGTCAGGTGGTTTTGTTCTGTAGATATTTTACTGTAATATAGTGTTTTTAAATATTTCTAAGCATGAAAACAAAAAAAATACTGGCAAAGCTGGTAATGAATTTGTTATAAAAATATGCATATAATTTGGTTTTACACAGTAAATAAATTAAGAGCTAGGTGTTCCTGTATGTAAATATCATGCCCTGTGGGCATACAGGAGTCATGGAGGTAAAAGTTCATATGTTCCTGACCTTGATTTCATTCTAATCCAGTAGTCAGATCTCTTTGACCATAATTACCTAACTTCATGGAGCAGAGTCGTTAAAAGTAAGTGGGTCATCAGCTATTTAAGAAATTAATTACCCAAATTTTTTTAAACTTGAAGGTTCTTTACCATATTCACAAGAACCAAATACTTTTTCCTGTTTGAAGACGAATACAGTTCGCATTTGCTCATCTCTGCGTAGGTCTTCCAAGTGGTCTCTTCCGTCAGGTTTCCCAACAAAAGTCATACATCTTTCTCTTCTTTCCCGTGTTTGCCATATGCCCAGCCCATGTCATCCATGATTTGATTGCCTTTCATCATCATGGCATGACATGTCTTGGTTGGTCATGGAGAAGGCAGCCTTAAGTTATGGGCATAGATGTGAGTATATTGAATGAGCAGTCACAGACAGCTGACAAGGAGTTATTCTCCAACTTAGGGATTGGAAAAGGCACTAACATCTCCTGGCAATAAAGAAAGAGTGTGTTGAAAAAGGTTTTTGACTATGAAAGCAAAAATACTTGCATAACCCAACACAAAATTGAATATGAAAATAGTGAAGCAGTTTAGTTCTTTTAAAGAGTAGAAGTCAGGTCTGATTGTCTTTGTACCACAGCGCTATGCCAAGAGGAGATGTAGGATGCATGGAAGTATGGGTTTATGCATTGACACTGGCTGGAACTAAGTAGCTGCTAAACAGCCAAAGAAAGGGGTGCTGGTGCCCATTTGATAGGAAGCCTAGTGAACCCTTAGCTCATTGGGACATGGTGGTGAAGGGAATTGTTACTAAACCTTCCTGGAATTGAATCCCAGTTGTTAAACTGGTAGCCATTCACATTACTTCTTTGCAGTGTTGGCTCCTTATAAAAACAGTAACCATTGATATTATAGTAACTGAATTTATGAAATATATTCCAGTCTTGTGTAACTACAAATGGACATTGGAAAAGAGATACAGGGACTTTGTAAGAAAGAAGAGAAGAATGTTTTCTGGAGCTGGATGGCTTGTCTTGTTGGAGAGAGAAACACATTATTGTCCATTGTGTTGATGTGTGAAGCTGACTCATATGAATAATAGCAGTATGATAGAATAAATTGTCTGTCCCTGTTGTACTAGGTAGAATATAAAAGCTCAGAATGTAGTATTAAAGTGTGTAACACTCCTGCTTAATATTAGAGGTGATCCCGTTTCAAATCTTCTACTCTGACTGGATCAGTTGTTCCAGACAAATGCTGGGATATATTTTTCAAACAGTGTGCATATTGCCATCCATGTCAATTTACAAGTCATTCTGACATTTGAAACTACAGAACTTAAACATTTAGTAAAGTATTTTTAAATGAACCAAGAATCTGTCAACATAAGACTTTCTCTGCTTTCAGACATCCATACCCTCCATTTAATATTCATTACCGTTACCGGTTTCATGCCCCTCACCATGACAACTATGAAGTATCGTGGGTATCATTCACAACAGAAAAGTTAGAAAATTTTAATTGGAACTACCTGGATCACTACATTTGTACGAGAGGAGACACAGATTTTGCTCTTGCAGAGGTAAGGTAATTTTAACCCGCTGCTCACCTTACTCAGTCTGGCATACCACATTTTATCCTATTATGGCCTGTCATTGCCTACCATATTTTCTGGACCATAAGATGCACTTTCTTTTTATGGGAAGTACTATGTACAAATCGTATGTGTCTTTTATTCCGAAGGCAATCAATACAATTTTCAGTGCAGCTCAGGTTCCTGCATTTGCTGAAGGATAGTGACTTGTTCTTGGAGGCAGAGAAACAAAGCCTTGTTTTACTTTACCTTAGTTGTTCAGTAGCACACAGTGATAGTGCATTTATTGAAAGTAAATTCGTCCTTTGATTTGAATGTGTGATAAAGAGACAAGGACTCCATATACTGTAGGTTTCAAATTAAATTCCAGGTCACATCAAATTAAATTAAACCTAGAAAATGATTTGTGAATGAAAGCAAGAGGAAGAATTGCTGTATTTAAAGAAGAGTAAATGCTCCTTGCATATTTCCCTACCTAGCAGCAAAGGCGTGGAACTGGATAAAGACTACATAAACAAAGGAATTTATGTATCTGCAAGACTGATCATTTTTTAAGTGAGAATATTTTTGGTGGCACACAACATCACCAATTCTGCTGGCCAAGCTGTTTGTTGTTGAAGGTTTATGAAGAGGCAGGGACTATCACACATAAGACACTTGCGAAGTCTTTCGAGAAATATGGTAACAGTAATGCCCTTGATGCTACTGAAGGTGATGTACTGTTTGAAGAAAGTGGATTCTCCAGTGAATCTGATATTAGTGATGATTCTAGGGGTTCTGTGACCAGTAGAGACTTGATACTGTACTGCCCTTTCCTTAAGTAAATATGTGTGAACTGGAGCTGAAAGTGTGCATAAAATATTTTTCCTCTAAATTTGCTTTCTAAAATCTTGGTGCCTCTTGGAGTCCAAGGAAATATGTTAATTCACAGAATCACCTTGTATTGTATTGTATTGTATTTATTCATCGCTCCTCAAATCCTTACAAGGCATATACCTACTGGATATTGAACTTGTCATATATAGAAACAATAATGGAAAACTATGAATTACAGTTATAGTGAAGAGCTACAGTTGTATAACAAGAAATACAGTTACGTATATAACAAAGGTGTCAGGGTTCATGTCATCGTGACAATCATTCCAAAACACAACTAAATATATGAAATGCATCTGATGCATTATTAATTACAGTATGGCAGTATGTTTTGCCATGTAATTCTAATTTCTCATATAATATAATAGTAGTAATATGTATGTTACATTAGGTTTGACAGCATTTCTTTAGATTAGATATAGATAATATCAGTAGTTAGAATCATTATAAATGAACTATTATTTTGTACGGTGTGTGAAATATCCATAAAAGTATCCTAAAATACCATAACAATACCATAAAAGTAAAAGTACACTGCTACAGTCATAAAGGTTGTTAAAACATATATTGGTTTATAGATAGGCTGCATGAAGTTTACTTACAGCAGACCAGTTATAAAATTCCTCTATCGTTTAGAATGAGCCCAATAGTAAGAATTTTTTTAGTGTCTTATAAAATTGTTTTTTATTAGTAGACAGGGACTGAATTTTGGGGGGGAGTTATTTTTGTTTATGGAGAGATCAAGTGGATGGTGAATTTTTTGTGACTGCACTTCTTTCAGTCATGTGCTTAAGTTTTTATTGAAAGTTTTGCAGAAAAAGTGAATGAATGGCATGAATATATTTCTTTGAATGGGAAGTTATGTTACACAGTTTGGAGCTGTTGTGTTAAAGGAAGTCTCCTCCATATTACTGTGCGATGTTAATGCATCAGTGTTATTTTAATGTCCTGTGATCGTATATATCACTAGAACAAGAATAAAAATTTCAATCTTTTGGTGCCTTGGACTAGTGATGATTTACGTGGCTTGCGTATGTACTATTTGGAGCGTGTATTTGGAAGGTCCACTTTCCACCAACATCATGTTAATTGAAAAACATGTTCTGCCATTGTGGAATATTGTCATGTGCACAGATGGACAGTCACAGTTGACATATTTTTTGCCTTCCAGCACTGAATTTCATCTCGCACCAAAAATGAAAATAGTTGATGGCAAGCTCAGGGTATTTTAAAAAATGGGTGACATCACATCAACAGGAGGATGCATACAAAATACTATTGCACAGTTAGTCCTGTATAGGTTTTCAGTGGTTCTCATGTTCCTTATTTTACTGAGCCCAGTATAATTAACTGTTCACCCGTTTTTAGTTTTTATTTAATGATGCTGTCAGTTTGGAGGATAATAGCATCCATGGCATATGAAAGCGGTATGAGTATGGAATATTGATGTTGATGGTGGAAAGCCCAAGTACTCAGAGAGAAACCTGTAACAGTGCTTATTTGTGTACCAGAATTTCAAATGGACTGGCATTCTATCAAACCTTGACCTCCAAGATGAGAAGCCAGAAACTAGCCATTAGGGCCACTGTGTGGCCTTAAGAGTTTCTATTCACATATCCCCTTATCCTACTGTAAATGTCTGTAAATACATGTGCTTTTGCTTGCTCGCTGGCACATGTGTGCCCACACACACACAAACACAAAGTTTTGTGAATATCTGTTTCACACATTTTTCTTGTTTTACCAGTAATAATTTTCTTTATTTAAAAGGCCCAAAAGTATTGGCGCTATCGTGTTTATCTTCTTCCCCTGAATCATCAGGCTACAAAGAAGATACTGGAAGGTTCTGAGCACTGTAATATTTACACAGTTCCCACTCTGGAAGAGCAGGGTCATTTGGTCGAAAATTTCCTACGATTTCTGGAGACTTGGATCAATAGAATTCGTCGACCAAACACCTGCAAGACATCAAGGGTAAGACAACTGTTTTGATATATGTATGTATGTGTGTGTGTTTAATGCCTATGTTGTTTTTCTGAAGCATGAAGCAATGTTTCTGGATTTTTGAGATTGATAATTGTGTTCTTGTAAATTAATATGTATGTCAGAAGTCTGTTTTTGGAATGATAGTCTGTCAGTTTAATATTACATTTCTGTCATAGTAGTTTTTTGAACATGTACTAGTGTTCTTGTTTATAACATAAAAGTTTGAGTTTTTAAATGAAAATGCATGATTTCAGGTGTATTATTTTATGTAAGTTGTATTTTTAGTTCTGAAATTTAATTTGAGCTTTGCCTTTAGTTTTAAGTTGTTGTTGTTGTTGGTTTCTTTTGTTTTTTGTTTTTTTAGTGCAGCACAGAACTTCAGAAGTCTTAATGTGCAACTAAATCTGTGAGCTACATACACTAATTTAATCTTCGCTTGTGCACTGAATTACTATTCTTATTCAGTGACTTTTGTTAAACAGAGCTGGCTTACACACTTGTTTTTGTTATTCAGTATTATAAATTAGTCTTTGCAATAGGTGAAATAATTTGAACATCCATTTTCCTCTTATACGGGACATTGTTTTTGAACGATATCACTCAGCCACTGTCCCTTGCACACAGTAGGAATGCTTTTTGTTTTTGACTGCCTTGAAGTGTTTATGCAGGCAACCAAATGTAACAAGTAATAATCACTCTTATGTCTTAGTTGGGAGATTCTGGGTCTGAATATGAGCCTGGAGGCCAGCTTTCTTGGCTGAGGCAGTTTTGATGTTTTCCACAGTCTGTCCATCAAGTTCCAGCTTACTGTGTTCACCTTGTATGTGTGCACGCATGTGTGCGCGCATGTGTTTGTGTGGGGGTGGGGGGTATGTGATTCTTGGAATTAATTGCTGCAAGGACAGGCATTTGATGAGGTAGGACATTTCTAAGAACAAACTTTGTTTTGCCATCAACACTTTCATGTAATTTTATTACAGACATTTACAGAAGACATTTGGATTTGTTTGTTGGTGATAATGAAATTCATGGAAATCACACAATAACAAGACCATTTTGCCAAGAACACTTTGCACAGAGACATTTTTACTGCTTGAGATGTGTTACATTGTCTTGACAGGTCATTACATGATTTTCATGGGTGAATATAACAGTTATAGAATTATTGATATATACACTTTAAAGAACTTTATTTTTTATGATTATCTTGGTATCCAGTGTTCTACTAAACCTGTATATTCAGTATTAAAGATAATTACATATTACTTTGTTGAGGTTAGATATTCATGACAGTTTTGTACTGTAGGAAAAATATTTTTCAAGTGCACAGAAATTGTTTTCTCAATGGATTTTATGATCATAATTCAGTATTAAATTCAAAACGGAAACAGCTGGATGAAACCTTGCCATATGCTTGTAGAATATCTAGTTTATTTGATGTTTGTGTGACCATGCATCATTGATACAATAATATAAACAGCCAACTAGATGAACAATAACAAATTTTATTGATAATTACAATCAGCTCAACATGTTTCAGGCGATAATTTCACCCATCCTGAGGAGTACTGGACTGTGTTTACAGCTTGTGGTATTATGCACTGGCGATGCTGCCTGCTGGTGACATCCTTGTCACCAGCAGGCAGCATCACCGGTGCATTATACAGAAGCTGTAAACACAGTACAGTGCTCCCTGAGGATGAGCGAAATTATCGCCCGAAACATGTTGAGCTGATTGTAATTTTCAACAAAATTTGTTATTTTCGCATCTAGCCGGCTGTTTATATTATTGTATCTAATTGATTGTTGAAAAAATTAATGTAGGACTCCATATACACATTGTACTTCTGATTAGGATATGTAATGTTTACTTCCCAACATTTTTTTCAGTATTGTGATACTTAGAGGAATATAATTGCACGTAATTTATCCCATGTACTGTGTAGTATCTGTCATATTGATTAGGTTTGTCAGCAATATAATTTGTGAATCTGTGCTGTTGTGCAGCGTGATGATGATGTTGATTAATTCTGCCAGTTTGAGATTTGTGTTGAAATTAAATGAGGATAAAAGCAATCATAGCTGCAAACCTGGAAATTATTCATGTGCTTGTATTAAAGATATATGTTGCATGTAGATTTTCACCTTAGTTGTTTGGCTTGTGGTGTGGAATATTAAGGTGTCAGTTGGGAAGATTAGTTACTGCCTTGTTAGAACATAGGTTTGAGTTGCTTCTCCGTCTTTTCTGTTTGCCGATTGCATGCCTATGTTGCAGAGCCCTGGTTCTTCCACAGGAAGTAAGGGCCAACAAAAGTTGATACAGCGTCGCCATAGCTCCAGTATGATTTTCCTCTCCCACAGTAACAGCTTGAGTAGTAATACTGTAGCATCAGCAAGTAACCCATCAACTAACTTACAGGTACATTTCTATCCCTGACCTGTCAATCCAACCTAAACTGATATAGTTTCTTAGCATGTACATATGTATGACCTTCATGTAATGTTCAAGAATGCATTATTGTCTATTGTACCCATTCCAAATTTTATAACTTAATATGAGATGCACACTTAATATGTAAATATATTCAATTTCAGATAGTTTATTTTATATGGAATTTTTTTAAATCAATATCCAACATATCCTGAAGTTTTCTGTTTTCATTTGGCTGCCTATTTTCTAGTACCTATATAGAAGTAAGTATATGTTTATCAGAAAATGTTACCAATCTTTGTGTCCATTGAACCATTTTAGCCTAATATAATACAAACACCCTGACCAAAAAGAAAAGCCTTATGTATAAAGGGACATAGGAAAGAGCCGTGTTATGAGGCTTTGGAACAAAACAGAAGACAATTCTAATTCACTTAGCAGACCTAATAGTAGGAGTAATGCATGAAACTGGAATTAGACTAGTACACCATTATCATGTTTCATTGTTGCACAATACTGACACATTTGATTTCACACAGGAAAATTGTGACTTGCATGCCAAGCACCTAGTTCTGAAGCTGTCCCTGAATGGTGCAAAGTAAAGTAGAATTAGAAACGCCAATCATACTTTTTGTGGAGTATCTGATGTGTTAAATTCTGTATAAACCACTGTGTGGTTTATATGAAACTTCATGATGGTAGTGTACCATGTGCTAGTGACAACTGGTACAATGTACAAAGCTCAGTGAAGAATAGCAGTAAACTTGAATTGAAATATGCTTCTTATTAGATGGTGCATGGGTGGTTAAAACTGAGGCCTTAAGGGATGTGATGTTGTGTAGTTCTATAGATACATTCCAACATTTTGGTGGAATCTACTGCCCCTCTGTTAAGGTAGAAGATTTCTACCCAGAAGGCAGAGAGAGATAGTAGTTCCTCCAAAATCCTGAATGTGCCAAACCACATGGTGCCATATCCCAGAAGATGATTATCTCAGTGTTTACTGCCATGTGAACCTTATGTCTCATATGCACAATATATATATATATATATATATGTGTGTGTGTGTGTGTGTGTGTGTATTGTGCATTCCTAATATTAATAACAACAATACCAGCCTTTGTCAAATGAAATTAGTAATAGCAAGCAATAAACAGGGCTGATTTGAGAAGTATTTGACTGTGTTGCCATCTGTGCATGATTCCAGCATGTTAACCCACCAGCTAAATGGCATGTTATTGTTGGACTATAAATTTGTATCATCCATATATTACATTAAGAACATAAAGATCTGTAGAACTTGAGAGATCCAAATTTGACTTGATCCTGAACAATTTCCCAGAGTTTTTTTATTTTTTTTATTTTGTTATTTTATTCTGTCGTCCCCTTCTCAGTCTTCAGATTGATACTTACCGATGTGTTTACCTGTGTGAATTTCATATTACCTCTATCTGAACTACTACTTCAGCACATTTTAGTATCCTTCATTTTACTATTGGAACAAAATTATGGGAACTGTTTTCAGTGTAAGTTTGCTCATTGTATAATATCTACTGCTCCTCACTTACTTCAAACTTTTGGATCCATATATTTTTCCTAGTGCTTTGTTTTATAATCCTTGTGGCTTATGTCATTGTATTTATGAATTCAATCATAGTTAATGATGCTGTTCAGCTCTTTTGGCATCAAAATGGTAGGATGATGTGTGAGTGATAAAGTGGTAAGGACACTGAAGAAAGCAATTTTAAGGTAACCTACATGCTGTTTATTCTGTTGTGTGGGAGAATTCAGGAAAATCTCAGAAAATCTTAGATGCAATGGCCATTTCTTGGGACATGATTTGATTCCAGGACCTCCTTAAGGAGTTCCTGGAATCAAAGGAATCACAGGAAGTGTGCCAACCTCTTTAACCTGATTTTCAGTGTGGTTTATATTATCCTGTCAGGATAAGAGATCATGTTTGATTGCTTTACAGAATATAATATTCTTACTGCTTTAGATATACATGACTTAACAATACATTTTTAAATATATATGCCCTTGTCGAGTGTCACCTTTTTTGTTTGGTTTCAGACAAGTGTCGTTGGAAATTCTCCATTCAGAGACAGATTGGGCAGCAATCGTGCTGCCGACAAGCCACGTCCGAGGTTTGTTGCAGCAGATGCTTGGTCACGCGCACATGCGTGTGTGTGTGTGTGTGTGTGTGTGTGTGTGTGTGTGTTTTGGTTTACACTTGATTTTATATCTATTTCAGTTTCCTTCAAGTACAAAATTACAATCTTCTTAGACTGATGTGTATTTCTCCAACGGCATGGTGTTGGCATTACTTACAGACACTAGGTAATGGATTGTGATGACAGAACATTTGTGGGTAGGTGAATGTAAACTTTGTTTCAGCTTGGGGCAGCTTTCTTCATCATCATGGTGAAGGCTTCATGCCAGCTGTTCTTCCTTTAACTGTGCGAATGAATTAATGAGAACTATCTTTATTTTCTAATAATGATGGTGTCATTCTCCTGTACTGTAAAGTATCTGTGATGTTATGCTACAAAAACAGGAATATATTACACTGAAAACTCAGTATGACAGTGAAACTACCCAGTTGTATCCAATCAAGTACAAAGTACAGACTTTCCGCATTTTTATAATTTGTTTCTTTAAAATCAGTTGCATTTGCACTCTTATATTTATGCCTTCATCTTCCAAATTATTTCTATCTGTGAGATTTTGCAACTAAACGTGTACACATTTCTTTTTTTCTCTTGCATGCTACATGTCCCAAGTGCCCTCACTGATTTAATAATTTACAATTAAAGGTGCATGGTAGACAATGGAAAGCATAGTTTGTAACTTTTGTTTTGTTTTCTTGTTGTTTCATCTGTTTTGAGCTTTAAAGCTGTCCTGTATGCACTTTTCTTTCTTTCATCCTTTGCTCTTTTCTCCAAAAAAAGTTCCACATCTATATGATACAGCAGTTAAAATTAAAACTTTTCTTAAATTCTTTTGGTTTTTAGGTAGAAATGGTATAATAATTAGTGCATTTTCTGATGTTTAACATGCATTTTTTGGCCTCAGAGTACTAAAATCATTCTGCATCTTTGAAAGCATCATAAATTAACGATTTCATTCTGTTTGCTATGGCTTACACTTCCTTAAATATGGTATTGTCCATCTATTCATTCTTGGCCAATCAAAGAACCTCGCAGTCTTGTGTGGAACCAACTACTTACTGCCTGACTCCTTCGCTGCAGGTTACACAGTGGTCAAGATAAACCACACTGTTGTGTAGTATGCATACACAAAAAGTGGAATGTGGATGGTCGTGTAAAACATAAGGTACTCCTTGCTTGTGACTCACTTTAATATTTTATGAAATCAGTTTTCAGATTCATTGAATAAATCTGTGGTGATTTAAGTTATGTTTGGTCCACTAACTTCGCCGACAGGCGGCGGCCGCTCTGTCGGTATAGTTCGCGTGCGGACTAAGGCCACGGAGTTTGTTTGTTTGTTTTTTTGGTAGTAATTGCTCTGCTTCTTCTATCTCCTCAAAAATATGTGCTGCTACTACTGCTGCTGCTATCTTTGTATCTATCATCACTTATTCTTCCTTCATCTGTGTCTTCAGTCAGATCTTCATGGTCATAACACCTGCCTTCTCTATATTTTATGTGATGACAAATATTTGTCCATCCTTCTGCCCCAATTTCTGAAAATTTTTGATAGCACAGTTTTTTGACTTTATAACTCTGTGAAAGTCATATTTTTGCTGGAAATCCGCTGTTTAACATCAGTGCACCTTAGCTTACAGAGGTTAGGTAGAGGATTATGTACAGCTGGAATGAATTGCAGTATGTGGTATTTCTGTGGAATTATTTCATACAGGTGCATGTTGTCCAAAAAAGTTGTGAATACTGATAACAACAGGTTTTATTAAGAGGAGACAGTGATGTACTCTATGCAACAGTATACATTCCATACAAAAATATTTGATGAGTTCTTGCAAGTAAGGGTAATTTTCATTCACCTTCGTGAGTGGAGTTCCCCCCCTCCCAGAAATGAGCCATTGCTATATTCCATTGCATACCACCAGGAAAGATCACTGTTTGTTTCATGTATTATAAAATGTAATGTAGACCACTTATTACACATTGCCATGTTTATAGTTTTCTTGTAGATTGTATGTTCCTGTTTTTGTAGTATGTGTGAACACTTTAATATGGTTTTGTGCTTTCTTATGCAATTAGACATGATCCCCTGCTGGAATGCTGCAGAGTAACTGTTACGCTGTGGGAACAGATTCTTTTTCTTGTGAGAATGGCCTAGCTAGATTTTGTGTATGCAAGATTGGGTTCCACCAGGAAAGCAAGCTTCTTCCATCTATTTTTTTGTTACACAGGTTGACATGTTCAGACACAGCTACTGTTTTATTAGACTGTAACTGTAACATGGTCATTTTGTTTAAGTAACATTTGTTTTTAAATCATCTCAGTTTGAAATATAAATATGTATTTTTTTTTCTGTTACCTTACTGTTATCTTTCTGTTTTGTTTTGTGACATACTTAAGTATTACTGAAAAAGTTACATCTGAAATTTTCAGCCACTGGTCTGAATGTGTTAAACCTTTTTAGTGTGTCTCATTATTTTGTCATGATGTTCGGTTTGAGGCCGACTGCTTTGGCCTGTTGTTTGTATCTTAATGTTGGTGTCGGAATGCGGTTTAAACTCTGATGTTACTCTTATGAACAATTATGTACAGATTAAAAATCTCATTTAATTTGTGTGCTTTGTTTTTATGGGCAGTTCATCTTTGTATGGAAATATGTGTGTGTATGTTTGGCATTTGATCTACATTGCTAACTTCTTTCGTTTCTGACTGTATCCTTTTTCTGCTAGGAGAAGCATGGCTCTAATCGCATGGCTGAACGACATGCCACCAGGTCAGTATCACTGTATCCATTATTTTAATAGCTTTTCTTTTACATTGTCTTTATATAAGATGCCTTCTAAATTCTCCTGGTATATACATTCATAAATATGGTAAAACCTTGTCCTAAAAACGTATAGATTCCAAATGGTCAAGAAATTCACAACTGTTACAGAACCCTAAGTTTCATCACAGTTTTTCAAAGTCCCCACATTGGACTCCACTGTGACCTATTGCAATCTAGTCCACCATTTGAGAGTGATTCTAGATCACTTTCAATATTATACTACCATATTTGCCTAGATTTCCCAAGTGATCTGTTTCCTTGAGGTTTGCCCATCAAAATTTTAAATTCATTTTCTCAATGTGTACATCATGTGCCGGGATATCTCCTCTTTGTTGATGATTCTCATCTCGGATAGTTCAGTAGGAATGTGTAGAAATGTTAGCAGAAACCTAAAATCAATTATAGAAAGAAGGGCCATTGAGGAAACTCTACCAGCACCAACAAGTGCACAATTCTATGTATTATTTATTTTACCATTAATTTGTTCCTACATGTTTCAGTGCAGGTGCTATCCTCAGGGAGCTTACATCATTGTTGTTAAAATGTACTGCATTAAAATAATTTTATGTGTAAAACTATTTTATTGCTGTATGTTTATATATTGACTACATATAATTGTATTTATACATATTATGTATATATTTATTTATAAATATATTTTGTAGGAACAGAATTAAGACTTTTGGGCTAGAGTTCACTAGTTGGCAACTGGATCCAATAGCCGCTTGCTTTGGGTTGTAACAAACAACCTTTTGGGTTCCATGATAGCGGGGAATTTTTTGACCTACAAAATGACAGTATTCCTGTAAAAACAGACCTTTACCCTGGAGTCGGTTATTATCAAAATAATGAATATGTTAACTTAGTTATTTTCCTTCGTCATTTTGCCGGTTTTCATACTGCACCATCAGGCCTTAAAACATCTCAATATTTTGAAATCATACTATACCTTTGTTTGTGATAAACAGTGTTTGCAGAATATGTTTTATATGTCCATGCAGCAAATAACAAAGGTGTAAAATACATATGTAATAAATAATTGGCCGAAGGTTGAATACTAGGACATTTGCTTCAAGATGGTCATGTGCATTTGTTGCACGTAATTACCGAGTTTTAAATGTCATAACTTATTTATCAGTCAATAGTTCCATTAGTTGTGGCAAAAAGATACAGTGCATTGGTAATGTAGAAGCTAGATAACTGGTTTCAGGTACTGTTATAGCCCTGTTCCCAGCAAATATGCATTTATTTTTTGCAGAAACTTCTGACTTTTGTCTGTTATGCTAATAGACCCTCTGGATATTGAAAACAAAAAACTGCAGTTTGCAGAAATATAAGTAAATGGAAATCCATTAATACTTGAAATCAGTGTTCCAAAACTGTGGTTGTGGGAATTGCTGTATTGTATGGATGCTTATGTGTTATTATTGTTATTGTATGTGTTTCGCATACCAGAAAATATGTTTTACAGGTGTTGGATTATAAGTTATAATTTTAATGTCACTGCAGTAAGAATGCTGCAGAACACATTAGTGCATGAGCAAGAGGGTGTACTGAATGGTTATACACTTGTGCCTTTCTTTTATACCTATTGACATATTTGTTGCTGGTGTGAAAAATGTTGAATGCCAGGCACATACTCGTAACAAGCGTGGAAAAAGAATTCAACCATGATATTTTACAGTAATCTTGTGTTTACAAATACTGGAGTGGAATAGTTTACAGTATTTGAGTTTGTTCAGTGTTACACTACAATTATTTGAAGAATTTTATCCCATATGCTGCTACAGGCAACTTGTGTGTGGGTCTATAAAATTATATTGTCCCTAATTATGTAAGTCAATAGTAGGTACACCCAGTTATTGCAGGTGGCTGAAGCTTCCATGTACGCAGATTTACCTGTTCATGTGCATGCACAGTACCAATATTGCTTGAAAATCTCAAGGATTTACCAGCACAGTTTTTGTTGTTTTATTGTTGATAACCATGAATCAATAATTATTTGCTATATTTTTGTTAATTACACATAGTTATTATTACAAAATGCAGGTTAACCAGAATAGTCCAGACCATGAGTTTTCAATTTTCAGAACCTGACAATTAAGTTGTACAGCATGACACAATGTTTGCCATGGATCCTGGTACAAAATCTGTCTTTGGTTGGTTCTGTGTGATACTTGTATGACATTCTTAAAACATTATTTCATTTTTAATGTGGCTTTAACCAAAATAAACTGAGGTATTCCAAAATTTTGTTTCTTGCCACTTTTGAGTTGTATTAACTTACATAATTGACGTGAACATTAGTACATAAAAGGTTAGATAAATGTCATTGCTTGATACCATGCAATACAACACATTATTTTTTACACTTTAAGCTCCACTTGCACCCATTTGATGTGCATGAGCTTTCTGAAGAACTGAGCTGTCATGCACATGGAGGTCAAGCTTTGCAGGCTGCAGCACATCAAGGTGTTTAAATATGTGTACTGGATTTTTACAAGGTGTACATGTTGAATTGACCGCCTCTGTGGTCTAGTGGTCAGAGTTTCTGGCTACAGATACAGAGGTCCCGGGTTCGATCCCCGGCGCTACCAGATTTTCTGAGTAGTAGTGGGTCTGGAACGGGGCCCACTCAGCC
>Ga0131853_10009288_pt1 | contig 17985 bp, 14 predicted proteins | sample TergutLab28metaG_FD_92764 | JGI IMG/M metagenome (GOLD analysis project Ga0131853, IMG submission 92764) | Labiotermes labralis P1 segment gut microbial communities from Petit-Saut dam, French Guiana - Lab288 P1 (version 2) (version 2) | ecosystem: Host-associated > Arthropoda: Insects >... | reverse complement strand
TGTTTTTTCCGTCTTTAACTAAGCTATCATACTTTTGGAACTCATACGGAACATTCGCATAGGTAAAAATATCATTTTCAAATAGCTTATTTATCATTTCGGGTGCATACATTTCAAGCCATTCCAGCAACTTGTTTGAATAAACAATTTGGTGGTCGCCCCAATAGCCAATACCTGCCCACGGGTCATGTGGTGCCGGGGTTTCCCAGTCTATTCCATCACTTGTTATACGGTATGGGTTAAAACCATCTATTGTTGTGGCATTTAAAAACTTTGCTATCATTGGTGCAATAAACCCTGGGAAACTAAGCCCCATTGCTTCCCAATTTTGAAAAATATCACGCCAGTTTCCTTCATAGTAATAAATCCTGTTTCCGTCATCATCTTTAACTCTTATGTTAAACCAGTTCCACGGACGTGATGGGTCACCATGCCTTCTTGAGAAAGTAAGCGGCAAAAACTCTAAACTAAGACGGATTAAATCTTTATCACCATTTTCATATGCAAGCGTATGAAGTTCTAAAATATTTGTTACATTTTTTATTTTTTCCATAAAGCCAGATTGACGGCTTACTAAATCCTTGTTGCGGCTGTTTAGAAACTTCTCAAAAAGTTTCACATCAAAATCATAACCATCAAGGAAAACACCGCCACGCATGTTGTTATACAAAACATTCATATAATGGCGAACTACACCACGGCTGTCACCTGTTTCTTGCAGTCCATCAGCACTTGCAACAATACGTTCAAGCTCATCTGTTCCTTTTTTAATATCATCGGTTACATTTTTAAGCAGTTCATCATTTGATTTGCTGTTTACTTCATTAAGCATTTTTATTACATCACGTTGGGTTTTTCTAGTGTCTAATACAAAAACCCAGCTATTTTTGCCCCCAGCGGCTAATTCAAGTGATTTACATATAATAAAAGCACTTTTCCGCCCTGCTGTACGTTCTTCATTTTCAATTTCTGCACCAGAAGCAAAGTCGCTAACTTGCTTGGAAGAAAGTAAGTACTTGTCCGCTTCGCCAATAAACCAAACTACATTTGCCCGCAAAATTTCAACAGGTTCAAGTGTATCACCAATGCCCGCTGTTATTGAGTAAACAGCAAGTTTCCCCCCATCAGGTCTTTCGCCTGCTTTGTATGCATCTGTTAAACAACTAAGTGACTGTTGAAGCCCGGAAGGTATACCATGAGCCATAATATTTTCTAAACCATCAAGTATTTCTACTTTGCAGCTTTCGTTACCAAAATTTCTTATCTCCGCTGTACGGATAATCCCGTATTTTTCGCTTGTTTCCCAGCGATAGGAAAACTCAAGATTTAAACACTCATTAATTTCCTCAAAAATAACAGCATCACCTGTCACACGTTTGTACAGGTTGCGTTTAATTTTGTAGGGGTTATCGAAACCAAAGTTAAATGGTTCCCAAATCTTACCGTTTTCAAAGCGTACAATTGTCTTTGGACCTGTTGAAGTAGAAAGATGCATACGGTCATCTGTTTCATAAGGGAAAATACTACCCTCTGCATTTTGCCTCCCTGCTGATGGTGTACCACGGCTGGAAAGGAACATCCATACATCTGATGAGCTGACTACATTTATAAAAAATGCAGGTATCTCATTTACATTTTCAATTTTGCTGTATGTGCCTGATTGTTTAGTTTCAATCATATTTACCTCCTGTTTTGTGTCTTGGGGACATTTTCTTAGACATTTTAACAGAAAAATGTTGCAAAAGTAAATGATTTTGGTTAATCTTGTGATAAATATATTTCTTTGGAGGTTGCTATATGTTACTTGAGTGCGTTAAAAATCGCCGTAGTATCAGAAGGTATAAGGATTCCCCTATTACTAAAGAGCAAGTTAAAACAATTTTGGAAGCTGCTATGCTTAGCCCGTCTGCTTGCAATACAAGGGCTTGGCGGTTTGTAGCAATAACAAACCGTGACCTATTAAACAAACTGGCAGATATTCACCCTTGGGCTAAAATGTTATATTCAGCCCCTTTATGTATTGTTGTTGTTGCTTTACCCAAATTGCAAGACGGTGTGCAAAATGGCTTACCACTTGGGTTTTTCCCACAAGATTGTGGAGCTGTTACACAAACAATTTTGCTGCAAGCTGCTGAAATGGGGCTTGGGTCTTGCTGGTGCGGAGTTTACCCAAAAGAACCTCTAATAAAAGCGGTTTCAGAGATTTTAGAAATACCAGACGGTGAGTTTCCGTTTTGTTTAATTGCTGTAGGGGAAAGTGATGAAGCCCCAAACCCACGAGGTAAATATGAAGAGGATAAAATTACATGGGTGGAATAAAAGTTTTTTTCGCCCTTATTGGTTTTTTACTACTTATTCCATCATGTTCATCAAACCAAGCAAACCCTCCATTTGAACCCGACCCCGAAATGTGGCGATTAATCTGGAGTGATGAATTTGACGGTGACGAGCTTGATTTAAGTGTTTGGGAAATTATGACCGGTACAGGTGCGGCTTTTGGTTTAACAGGCTGGGGTAATTACGAGGCACAGTATTACCATGCTGACAATATCACCGTTACAGACGGTAAACTTCGTATTGAGGCTCGAAGTCAAAACCGTTCAAGCCCCGGTGAAGGAAGTCGAAGTTTTACTTCTGGGCGTATAAGGTCTACCGGAACACCCGGTTATGGAGACGGAATTTCTGTTTTATATGGCCGTATTGAGGCTCGTATCAAACTTCCTGTAGGTCATGGTTTATGGCCGGCATTTTGGATGCTTCCAACTGATTCACCCTACGGCGGTTGGCCAATTGGCGGTGAAATTGACATTATGGAGGCTATGGGACGCCTGCCATATAGAAGCACAAGTGCAATACATTTTGGCAGGCATTGGCCAAACAACACTTACAATCATTCTTCCTTTGAGTTTCCGGAAGGGCAAAGCATTGCAGATTTTAATGTTTATGCTGTTGAATGGGAACCCGGAGAAATGCGTTTTTACGTAAACGAGCATCATTTTTGGACACAAACTCAGTGGTGGTCAAGGGATATGGATGTGTCCGGAAATTTTTCACATCCTGCACCATTTGACCAACCGTTTCATATCCTTTTAAACCTTGCAATTGGTGGGCATTTTGACCCGGAAGGTACAAGTGGGCTTGACCCAAGTATTTTTCCTGTGGCTATGTATGTTGATTATGTAAGAGTCTACGAGCTTATTGGTCGTGAAATGAATACAGTAAGAGTTGCGAGCGAGTTGACCGTAAGTGAATTTTTAAAAAATCCATTGCCGAACGGAAACAAAATTTGGAATGGGTCATTTAACCAAGAATCCACCGGACTAATATTTTGGAATCTAAACCCGGGGCAAGCAAATATGGGGGTTACTTCTCGCCCTCACGAAGTTTCAGGTATAAATATATCACCGCATGTTAGGGAATTTTATGTTTCAAATATTCCAAATGGAACAAAACCTGAAGATATATACCTATGGCAGTCGCATTTCATGCTGCAAAACAGCACAAGCAGCTTATCATTTGATGTAAACGCAGACGCAACTCGTGAAATAACTGTTCAAATAATTGACTTGGATGGAAATATACACTTAAACAGCTCTGTTGAAATAACAAGTGAAAATCAAACAGTCACACTTATGTTTGACTTTAGTGGTTTATCGGAAGAAGGTACTCCGGCAATATTAAAGTTCCTTTTTGGAGGAGGTACAGCAGGAGTAAGGTTGAATAATATCTTTTTAAATTAAGATATTAATACAAAAAACCCCTGATATCACATTTGCACTTTTGTAAAGGTAATATCAAGGGGTTTTTCAATTAATACTTAGTAATTGTCAATTGCACTTATTGTTTTCATTTCATAAAATCAACACCCCATTGGTGCACGAAACGACATACAAGGTCATCCTTATGATATAATTTTGCACTGCCTGCAACACCATACTGTTGCGCCAATTCGCTAACAGCTACTTCACGGTTCATACGCATCCCGGGGGTTGTTTCATCACGATATGCCTTGAGTATAACATCTACACCGTCTGTTTTCAAATTGCCAAGCCGCCACCATTCCGTTGGCTCTGCAATATTCGGGTAAACGTTGAAGTCGGTATTTACAGAAATACTTGGAATATTTGCCCCTAAGTTGGGTGGAGTATTATCTACTAAAAGAGAATCAAGCAAAATATGTTCTGGCTGTCCGAGCAATTCGGCACCTCCACGGCAAATGTCAAGAAGCCCCTGCGGTATCAAAAGCAAATCATTTTCCTCAATTCGTTCACTTTCTAATCCATAACCATTGCCTTCGGGGGATGCCCCGCCAATAAACACCTCAAATTTTTGTCCTATTGCCTCGCAACGTTTGTGTAAATCAAGGTCATAAATCAACCGCAAAAACATCTCTAAGTCTGCCAGGCTACGTTTGGTAATAAACAACTGCCAGCGAGGAGCCATACCCACATTAATGAGTCGTTCAGTGGCTAAAAGATTATCCTTAAACGCTCCTATCCTATTTGTTGCCCAATCAGTATTTTTTTCCATTCCGAAAAAGGTAATCTGACAGGTTTTTGGCTTATGTGTAGCTGCCCATTTTGCATAGCTTTCATCTTGTGCCAACCGCCATATTGATAATAGTTCAAACCTTTGTGCCTGCCCCTGTGACGATAACTCCTTTTCCAGCTCCCACAAGGCACGATAATCATCTCTAAAATCCGGCTCACGCCACCAACTGAAAAAGCTAAGTTCACCTATACCTACATCGTTTTCGTTCTTCCAGTTCTTGAATTGTCCGGCAATGCTACGAAAATCATCAACGGTCATGCTGCCGTTTTTATGACTACCAAGCCAGCAATGACGGCAACGGTTGGGGCAACCTGCCATGTCAACCATGATACCCAATTTTTCCATATTCCATTTTGCATTCATTATTCTATCCTCTTAAAATAAACTACGCCATATACGCCTTCTAACAGGCTCAGGCTCTGCCCACTCCGCCTCATGACTAGTTACCCTCCATAAATGACTTGCACCAAAAGATACCTCATGAATACCATCCATACGTTCCAAGCTAAAATTTTGCACCCTATTATTTACAGCAGTGAGGTTGAGAGCATATCTCCGTGGTATAGCAGGAACATTTGTATAAAAATATTCCTGCCAGTCAAAAGACGCACGAACAGCAAAGTCCATATCAAATGCGTCACTCCCACTTAGTCTGGCTAAAATCTCATTTAATTCGGGGCTTGCGTATCTGGAAAAGTTAAAAGGTGCATCAGGTGCCCAAATGCCTGATGGGTCTGGATTAACACTTAAAAGAAACGCCAGATCAAACAAATCAAAACTTTCATCATACCAGTTATCTTCTAATATCTGTATAAATGCTCCAAAATCGATCAGTTCATCTTGCCACAGCTCAACTCTAATACCAATATTAGCAAAATCCTCTATCATTAAAGGTACAATAACTTCGTTGACGGTATTCCAATGAACAGCCCATGTTAGGGTAAGTATTTGACCATCAGGAGCCATACGAAATCCGTCTTCATCTCTTTTTGTATATCCCACATCATCAAGAATTTGGTTTGCAAGCACAGGGTCAAATAAAGAAAATCCAACCATATCACTCCGCCAAAACCCATTTTGAAATGGTGTCATAGCTGATGTTGCCGGCAGTTGATTGCCGGCAGGAAACACTTGTTCAATAATACGTGCCTCGTTGATAGCATATCCCATAGCTCGACGCAAATTAACATCATCAACAGGTCTGCCAAAACCATGCCTAAAATGAGTAAAACCTAGCGTGTTTGCGAATGTAGCAAGGTATGAAAAATTACTTGGATTAGGCATATCAATCAATGTTTCTATAGGTACATTAAGCATGACATCAACAAATCCAGCCGTCATTGCCTCCGGTATAATCTCCGGAAATATAGAATGCATTTCAATCCTTTCTAAGTAGGGTACACCCAACCAAAAATTTTCATTTCGCACAAAAGAGACCATTTCGCCGGGAATCATAAAATCAAGCATAAATGGTCCATACCCCAGCATATTATGCCTTGAATTTGGGTGGTTATATATATCTTCTACTGCAATTCCTTCAAAATGGTGACGAGGTAAGGGAGTTGTCCATATGCCGGAATAAAGCATGGCAGGACTCATTTCGGTAAAATAGATTGTCATTGTCATTTTATCTTCAGATAAAATAATACCGGATATAGTTGACGCTGAACCTAAAAAATAATCCCAAGCACCATCAATCGAGGAGATAGAGTGACTGTGAAAAAGTGCACCGGTATAAAGAGGGTGTGCAATAACTTCATATGCAAAAAGCAAGTCATCAAGGGTTAGAGGTATACCATCATGCCAAAATATCTTTTCCACTAATTTGATGGTGAATGTCATTGCATCAAGGTCATACTCAAACCCGGCTGCCCCGTTATTTGAAAAACGGTTGGCAGCATTAATAGATAAAAGTGGAGGAGTTAAAAGCTGCACAACATGACCATCATCAGCGTTTAGTTGGAACACCGGATTGAATTGCCCATAAAAACCACCTCCAAAACCAGGTATACCAATACGCAATGTGCCACCTTCAACAGGAGGATCATTGTTTATTGTAGCAATTGGAAAACGGCTTGGACTTGCAGAAAATCCGGTAGCCAAGAACAAAGCAGCTACAACAGTAACCAGCAGAGTAATACTTGAAATTTTTTTCATAAAATACCTACCAATCTTATAATTTATTCTGTAACTTAATTATAAAAAGTATAACATAATATTTTTTCATGTGTGAGTATATATGTTGAAAATGACAAAGTTCGCTTTTTTTATTGACATGAAATAATTTAGGCTTTATTATATATCCATAACTAAATCATGCTTTACATCAAGAGTGGTGGAGGGTTCAGGGCCCTGTGAAACCCAGCAACCGGCGGACGCACGGTGCTAATCCCCATTTTGTGGGTTTTTCTGCAAAATGGAAGATGCGCATTTGACTTTTCTAGATGGTCAAGTGAATCGTCCAAAGTGAAGCCCTGTAGGGCTTATTTTTATGCCAGCAAACTATCTTGTTCTGTAAAGCAAAATCCAGGAGGATATTATGAAAAAATTACTAGCCCTTTCCCTGCTGCTTATCACAGCACTTGCTGTTTTTACAGCTTGCAGTAATGACGAGCCAGAAGAAAATGACGTAACTCGTATTGTCATTGGCGCAACTCCCCGCCCGCATCTTGAAATTTTAAATTACATCGCCCCTTACTTACTTGAAGATGGTATTGAAATTGTAACACGTGAGTTTACAGACTTTCATATTATTAACCCAGCTGTAACACAGGGTGACCTTGACGCAAATTATTTTCAACATGCACCATTTTTAAATGCTTCACCGCAGGCTGATGACCTTTACATGCTTGGGCTTGTACACATTGAGCCAATGGGAGCTTATTCACACACATTAAATAGTATTGATGAACTTTTTGAAGGTGCAGTTATAGCAATTCCAAATGATGCTACAAACGGTGGTCGTGCATTACTTCTTTTGCAAACACATGGGCTTTTAACAGTTGACCCGGCTGCCGGAGTTGTTGCAGCAATTTCGGATATTTTGGAAAATCCATTAAACCTTCAATTTGAACAGCTTGATGCAGCACTTCTTCCGGCAATGCTTAATGACCCACGTGTTGATATGGCTATAATAAACACAAACCATGTTTTAAATGCTACAAACTTAAACCCAATGCGTGATTCACTTATTATTGAAGCTACAGAAAACAACCCATTTTCCAATGGTATAGCAGTACGTGTTGAAGATGCAAACAGCGAAGTGTTTTTGACAATTTTAAGACATTTGCAATCACAACGTGTATATGATTTTATTATGCGTGAATATGATGGCGCAGTACTTCCTGTATTTACACCGTAAGTTTTTCATTAATAAAAAGCAGTTTGAAGTGGTACAATACATTTCAAACTGCTTTTTTATATTATGGTACATTACAGCTTTTTATGATATCATGCATACAAACAAATGAGATGAGGATTATATATGGGTTTTCTTAGGAAGATGAAAATTGGAATTAGGCTTTACTGTATGTTTGGTTTTATTATTTTTTGCCTGCTTTTTATTGCGTATAGTGGAATAACAAGCAGGGTTGATTTAATTAATGACTCCAACAGATTAATTCGTATAATAAATGATGACTTAATTCCGCATGGTAATGTAATTGATGATACAGTAACACAAACTGTATTTATAAATAGTTTAAACTATTTGGATGATGTTTTAAACAATAATATTAATGAGATGCGCCAGGCCAACATTAATATTGTTTTGTATGTACTAATTGGCTTTGTATTTGCGGTATTTTTGTCTGTTATTGTAGTACGCTCTGTTGTTAAACCGGTTCAAGAACTTAAAATTTTTTCATCAAATGTGGCAAATGGAAATGTTAATGTAAACCCACCTGCATCAAGCAATGATGAAATTGGCGAACTTGCGCAAAATGTGAGTGAGCTCGTTTTTGTTATACGCTCTATTGTTGATGATTTAACCATTGTTCAACACGAATTTAATGAACAGGGCAATATTAATTTTAGAGTAGAAGCAAGCAAATACAAAAACTCTTTTGAGGAAATGGTTAAAAGTATAAATAAGCTATTGGACCAACAAGTTAAGACTAATATGGAAATAATTGATATGCTCAAGAAAATAAGTGATGGGGATTTTAATGTAAACATTAAGGATCTTCCGGGCGAAATGATTATATTACCGCAAACAATCCGTTCTTTTACTACAAAACTCAAAGGTATAAGTCATGAAATAAACGATGTAATTGAAGCAGCAGCAGAAGGTGACTTTACACACAGCAACACAAAAGATTTTAGTGGTGACTGGGAAAAAATCCTTTTGGGAATTAACAGCCTTATGGACGCAATCATATCCCCAGTGCATGAAATTGATGAGGTTTTAGAAAAAGTTAGCCAAGGTGACTTTTCTCACAAAATAAAAGGCGATTACAAAGGTGAGTTTTTACGAATAAAGAACTCTGTAAACACAGCAGTTGATTCGATTTCATCTTATATAGCTGAAATAAGCAATGCACTTTCTGAAATCGCTAAAATGAACCTTTGCACAAAAATTGACAGATGGTATGATGGAGAGTTTTTTTCTATCAAAGACTCTATTGAAACCATAACAAAAAGTTTAAGCTTAATTGTAAACGACATACAAGGAGCTTCGGCAAATGTTCAAAGTAGTTCTTCGCTTGTTTCAAATTCTACACATGAGCTTCTTGCAAACTTCCAAGAGCAATCATCTGTCATGAATGAAACCCGTAAATCTGTTAATTCCCTTGCGGAAAAAACTCGTGACAATGCAAAAGATGCAGAGTCTGCTAACAATCTCTCAAAGAAAGTACAAACGGCTGCGGACAAAGGCGCACTCTACATGAGTGATATGTCTACGGCAATGACAGAGATTAAAGAGTCTTCGGCAGAAATAGCAAAAGTAGCAAGTATAATAGAAGGAATAGCCTTTCAAACAAACCTGCTTGCGCTTAACGCCTCCGTAGAAGCTGCCCGTGCTGGTGAGAATGGCAGAGGGTTTTCAGTTGTAGCAGACGAGGTAAGAAGCCTGGCAGGCAGAAGTGCAGCCGCTGCAAAAGATGCATCAGAAATGATTGAAAAGTCATTAAGCCGTGTAGATATTGGTGTTGAGAAGTCAGTCCAGACTACCAATGCATTTCGTGATATTGTAAATATTACAGCTGAAGTTTCAGATGTGGTTAAAAATATCGCAGTGTCTTCTGGAGAGCAAGCAGATGAAATTACTAAAATTCAGCAAAGTACTGAAACCTTGTATAACAGCACAGCTGAGAATAATAATAATGTAGAGAGTAATGCAAGTGTTAGCCAGGATTTATCTACACAAGCAGATATTTTACGTGATTTAGTAGGGCAGTTTAAAACAAGATAGTTTTTTTCTTCTCCTTAGATACATTTTTGAAAATGAAGTTGTTATAAAATCCGGAAGTATTTTTGATAAATAAATTATTAATTTATTATATACCCCGGGTACTACATATGTTTTACCTTTCATAAGTGCTTTAAAACCAGCATTTGCAACTGTTTTTTTGTTCATTACAAATATATGATACAGCAGGGTATCTTCCATCCCAGCTTTATGAGCAAATTCTGTATATGTTGCACCCGGACAAAGTGTCGTTATTGTTATACCGGTTCCTTTTAATTCTGAGCCAATTGCCTTTGAAACAGAAAGGATATATGCTTTTGTTGCAGCATAAACTGAACTGTTTGGACATGGTATAAAAGAGGCAGTTGAACCAATGTTAAGGACACGACCATATTTGCTTTTTATCATCTCCGGGATAAAAAGTTTCATCAGCTCTGTTGTATTTACTATATGAACTTTTATCATATTAATTTGATTATTTATATCAGCATCTATAAAAGCCCCCCATTGGTTAAATCCTGCATTGTTTACCAGATAACTTATTTTAACTCCCATTTGATTTACTTGATTATATATTTCAAAACTTATGTTTGGTTCTTCCAAATTTGCAATGATGACATTGACTTTTATTTTATATTTACTTGATATCAAACGTGCTTGCTTTTTTAACTTTTTTGGATTTCTTGAAACTAAAATCAAATTAATGTTTTCTTGTGCAAATCTAATTGACAAGGCTTTTCCAATTCCGCTTGTTGTTCCTGTTATTAATGCATATTTATCCATATTTACACCTGCTTTTGAAATTTAGTTTCCTGACATATAAAATAAGCCTATTCTTTAATAGAATAGACTTTTACAATTTAATTTATACCGACCCTCGATGAAATATAGCATGTGGTACATAGTTTCTGGGGTTAAAATCTTGATTGCGGTATATTTTTAATAAAGTATCAACTGCAATCCGACCCATAGCATGAAAGTCTTGAAAAACAGTTGCAATTGGCGGAGATGTATACTCCATCGCCTTAAAACCATCAAAACCAACAAGTGCAATATCTTTTCCAATTTTAAACCCAAGTTCATTAATAGCACGTGATGCACCAAGTGCCATAATATCACTCGCTGCAAAAATTGCAGTTATGTCTTTTTTGGCTTTCAACAATTCTTTTGTATTCAAATAAGCAGTCTCTTCTCTAAAATCACCTTGTATGACAAAAATATTTTCACTGGCGATATTGTGAGACTCTGCCGCTTGCAAAAATCCATTTTTCCGCTCCTCTGTAACAAATGAAGTCGCACCACCTGCAATGTGGCAAATACTTTTATGTCCTTTTAAAACAAATAAATCAACAACTTCTTTAGAAGCTTCAAAATTGTTTGTAGTTACAAATGCAGTACTATCTCCTGTTTTTTGTATATCAATAAGTACACAAGGTATTGGGCTTTCAAGCAGTGCTGTTAAATAAGGGTCATCTGCGTCTAAACCATGCACTATTGCACCAACAAGGGTATGATGTTTACAAAAATCTACATAGCTTTTATTTAATTTTTTAATTTGTGGTGCAGTAAAAATAATTATTTCTTGCCCAAGCTCGTTTGCTCTTTCATGAGTACCGCTAAGCAGACGAAAAATATACTCATCACACACAGCATTTGAGTTTAAATCATTTACGATTAGCCCAAGATATGGTCTTTTGCCGCGTGAAAGGTCTACAGCAGATTTGTTTGGAATATATTCAAGCTCTTTTGCTGCCGCAAAAATTCGTTCTTTTGTTGGCTCAGAAATTTCGTTATAGCTGTTAAAAGCTTTTGAAACTGCCGAAACACTTACGTTTGCAAGTTTTGCCACATCTTTTATTGTAGCTATTATAATCACGTCCAAATTGTTAAAATAATTTTCCACCACATTATATACAAAATCGATAAAATAAGATATACTCCATGGCGGAAAAGGGGCAGAACCCCTATTTAAAAGGAGGAAATACAATGGAAAACCGAAACCTTTCCAATGGACAACCGAAACCATTGTTAGTTTATTTTGTTGCAATTTATGCTGCAAGTTTACTAATTGCTAATGTGCTTGCCAACCATATGCTTGGTGCAGGTTGGTTTCAAACAAATGCTGGGATACTCACATTCCCAATTACTTACATTATAGCTTCAATTCTTGCAGAAGTTTATGGCTATAAATGGGCTAGACGTGCAGCTTGGCTAAGCCTCGCTTTAAATGCACTTCTGGCAATACTTATTCAAATAAGTATTTTACTGCCACAGCCGGTCTGGTATGATGGTATTTATTTTGCACAAGGTGTTGGAGGAACTTTGCGTATAGTTGTGGCAAGTCTTACTGCTTTTACAATTGGTAAGTTTGCTAACGACAGGATTTTCATACACCTTAAAGGAAAAAATACTGGTATGGAAGGCTTTAAATTCCGTGCGATGGCTTCGTCAATAGTTGGTCATGTGTTTGACACCACCATTTTTCTTTTTATTGCATTTGGTTCAATCCCTATTTGGCGTGATTTACCGGGGACAGTAATGCCTTGGTCTGATTTGCCATGGAATATTTTTATTGGGGTTTGTTTAAAATGGGGTTATGAATGGCTTGCACTGCCTTTAACCGTTTTTATTGTAAAAAGGGTTAAAAACTATGAAGGTGTATCATGAGGGTTTTAATTACAGGAAGCAGTAACGGAATTGGCAGAGCCATAACTGAGAAGTTTACTAAAAACGGTCATGATGTTTTTGGTTTGGATTTAAGCCCAAGTGATTTTAGTGAACACAACTACACTCATTTTATTGCAGATGTAAGAAACCCTGAAAACTTGCCGGATATTTGCGACGTGCAAATTTTAGTAAACAATGCTGGGGTACAAACAAATAGCTTAGATGATATAAATACAAATTTAATTGGCGTAATAAATACTACGAAAAAATATGGTTTGCATCCAAAAATCACATCAATTTTAAATGTCGTATCTGCGTCAGCCCACAGTGGGTCAGAGTTCCCCTACTACGCTGCAAGCAAGGGCGGAGTTTTATCATATACAAAAAATGTTGCACTAGAAATTGCAAAGTGGGGTGCAGTTTGTAATAGCATTTCCCCCGGTGGAGTTTTGACAGCATTAAATACTCCTGTAATTGATGATAAGGAGAAATGGGAACTTATAATGAACGAAACCTTGCTTAGAAAGTGGGCAGAACCAGAGGAAATTGCTGAGTGGGCATATTTTATAACAGTTGTAAATAGGAGCATGACTGCTGAAGACATACTTATTGACAATGGTGAAATAGCAAAGGCCAATTTTATTTGGTGAAAATGCCAGTATGTTTCATGGCTAAAGTTTTATATAATATGACAAATCTTTAGCTCACGAAGGGAAGATATATTATGGCATATTTTTATCAAGGTGAATCACGTACATTTAGCGAGTACTTACTTGTTCCGGGTTACTCTTCTGCTGAATGTTTGACTAAAAATGTTTCACTAAAAACACCTCTTATAAAGTTTAAAAAAGGTGAAGAATCTAATATTAATTTAAAAATTCCGCTGGTTTCGGCAATTATGCAATCGGTATCTGATGATAAGATGTCTATTGCTCTTGCCAAAGAAGGCGGAATTTCTTTTATTTTTGCGTCTCAGTCCGTAAAAAATCAAGCAGAAATGGTTAAACGGGTAAAAAACTATAAAGCCGGTTTTGTTGCAAGTTCTTCAAACGTACATCCAAATCAAACTCTTGGAGATATTCTAAAATTAAAAGCAAAAACAGGTCATTCAACTGTTGCTGTAACGGAGGATGGTACTTTAAAAAGTAAGTTTTTAGGGATTGTAACCGGTAAAGACTATAGGGTAAGCCGTATGGGTTCATCAACACTTGTTTCGGAGTTTATGGTTCCGCTGGAAAAACTCGTTTATGCCAAAGAAGGTGTAACACTAAGCGAATGTAATGACATGATTTGGGATAATAAACTTAATGCTCTTCCTGTAATTGATGCAAGTGGGAAACTTTCTGCATTTGTTTTCCGCAAAGATTATGACTCAAATAAAGAAAATGTAATGGAACTTTTGGATAGCAAAAAAAGATACCTTGTTGGTGCCGGTATAAACACACATGATTACGAAGAAAGAATACCCGCCCTTGTTGGTGCCGGTGCAGATGTACTTTGTATCGATTCATCTGAAGGGTATACCGAGTGGCAAAAAAAAGTTTTGACATTTGTAAGAAACAAATATGGTGATTCGGTTAAAATTGGTGCCGGAAATGTAGTTTGTCGTGAAGGCTTCCGCTTTTTAGCAGAAAACGGTGCTGATTTTGTTAAGGTGGGCATTGGTGGAGGAGCAATATGTATTACACGTGAAGCAAAAGGCATAGGTCGTGGGCAGGCTACAGCTTTAATTGAAGTTGTTTCAGCAAGGAATGAATATTTTAATGAAACCGGAGTATATATTCCAATTTGCTCCGACGGGGGTATTGTTCACGATTATCACATTACAATTGCCCTTGCAATTGGTGCTGATTTTTGTATGCAAGGCAGGTATTTTGCCCGATTTGATGAAAGCCCAACAAACCGAGTAATGGTTGGCGGAAATTACATGAAAGAATACTGGGGTGAAGGTACGGAACGTGCAAGAAACTGGCAGCGGTATGAAAGTGAAGGTTCACTACCCTTTGAAGAAGGTGTTGACGCATATGTACCCTATGCCGGCAGTTTAAATGAAAATTTAAAAATTACCATAAATAAAATTAAGGCAAGTTTTTGTAATTGCGGAGCTCTTACAATTCCAGAGTTTCAAGACAAAGCAAGACTAACGAGAGTTTCACATTCAAGTTTAATTGAAGGTGGAGCACATGACGTTTATTTAAAAGATACTTTTGGGGCGCAGCGGTCGTAAATTATGAATCACGAATATTATATGAATATAGCATTAGAAGAAGCAAAACGGGCTTTTGACTTAGGGGAAGTTCCTATTGGCTGTGTTATCGTTTACGAAGGAAAGATTATCGGCAGAGGCGCAAATGAAAGGGCTACAAAAAAAAATGTGCTCTGTCACGCAGAAATTTCTGCTATTCATGAAGCATGTGAATATATGAATGATTGGCGGCTTGAAAATTGTATACTTTATGTAACACTTGAACCTTGCCCAATGTGTGCAGGAGCTATTGTGCAAGCACGAATTAAAACGGTTGTTTATGGGGCAAAAAGCCCTAAAGCCGGTTGTGCAGGTTCGATTTTAGATTTATTAAACGAACCAAGGTTTAATCATCAGGTTGATGTTATTTCTGATGTTTGCGTTGAAGAATGTTCTTTAATTATGACAAATTTTTTTAAAAGATTTAGGAAGGTGTTAGTATGACAATTTTAGTTACCGGTGGAGCCGGTTATATTGGAAGCCATACATGTGTTGAACTTATGAAAAATGGACACTTTGTTGTTATTGTTGACAATCTTGTAAACAGTTCTTGGGAGGTTAATAAAAAGATTAGTGAAATAACAGGTAAATCCCACTATTTTTATAAAGATGACGTGCGTGACGAAAAAGCACTTGAAGAAGTTTTTGAAGATATGATCGAAGAAGGGAAAAAAATAGATGCAGTGATTCATTTTGCCGGGCTTAAAGCAGTTGGAGAGTCTGTAGATTTCCCTACAAAGTATTATGACAATAATTTAAACTCGACAATAACTTTGCTTAAAGTGATGAAAAAATTTAATGTAACTAAAATTATCTTTTCATCATCAGCTACTGTTTACTCAGCAGAAAACCATATGCCGTTAAAAGAAGATGGCAAACTTGGTGCAGTAAACCCATATGGCTGGTCAAAGCTCATGTGTGAAAAAATTCTTGAAGATGCAGCTGTTGCGGAAGAAGATTGGTCTGTCGTACTGCTTAGATACTTTAACCCGGTTGGCGCACATGAAAGCGGTTTAATTGGCGAAAATCCAAAAGGTCTTCCAAATAATTTAGTACCTTTTATTTCTCAAACAGCAAAAGGAATGTACAAAGAAGTTAAGATTTTTGGCGATGATTATGACACCAAGGATGGTACTGGTATACGTGATTATATTCATGTTGTAGATTTAGCAAAAGGTCATGTTAAAGCAATAGATTACGCATTTAAAAATATTGGCTGTGAAGTTTTTAATTTAGGTACAGGTAATGGAGTTTCTGTACTTGAAATGATAAATACATTTATATCAGTTAATGAAGTAGATATTCCCTACTCTGTTACACCAAGACGAGCCGGAGACAATGCAGTTTCTTATGCCGACCCAAGCAAAGCATTTGAGGTTCTTGGGTTTACGGCAGAAAAAACTCTTGCTGACATGTGTCGGGATACTTGGAGATTTCAAATGTCTACCTCTTTACAAACCGAGAATTAATACTCCATTCATCAGCAGCACTTTTCTCAATTGAAACAAGATAGTACTCAAAATCACTAACCCAAAAAATATATTTATAAATGCCCTTTAAAAACTCCCAATATTCTTCAAGAGTAATCATCTGCTCTTTCATGATAGATGCATGAGGTATACCCACAAAACGTAAATGCCAAGGTTCGTATATTATATGAGTTATATTTGTTTTTGTTTGAGGATATCTAATAATAAAGCCAAATTTATGACAATTTTCTTCAAGCCATAAACCTTCTGTTGTACTAGCAAATTCTTGTGAAAGTTTGCCGTTTATACTAACATCAAGTGCAAGCCCAAGCTGATGCTCACTTGATCCTGGCTTCTGAATTGATTCGGAAGCCTTTTCTATTGCATGTTCATTATCTAAACCTTTTGCTAATAATTCCTTGACCCTTTGATCAAAAATACTTTTTTGATGAGCATAAGAACGATATGCGCTTTGTAGTTTTAATCTACTAAGCCCATCTGACTCCATCGCTTTAATCATTTGGATAAAAGCATCTTTAGCGAAACCAGAAAGTTTTACACCCTTATAGTCTACAAGATTTTTTGGAATAAAATCTTTTTGCAATGTGTTTTCCAAATTAACAAGCTGCAATAAATATGGTTCTTCTGAAGCAAAAGCATTACAAGAAATAAATAAACACAAAACTAACATTAGAAGATATTTCAAATTTCACCACTCCACAAGTCCCGACTTAAACATTTCATCAAGAGCAAAAACTACCCCAATATTTGAATGAGCCGCTGTAAGCCCTCCCTGAAAATATACCGTAAACGGCTCACGCATTGGAGCATCTGCACTAAGTTCAATTGATGACCCTTGCACAAAAGTTCCTCCAGCCATTACTACACCATTATGATAACCCGGCATTGGTGCCGGCTCTGGTGTTACATAACTGTCTACAGGTGCGGCTTTTTGTATCCCTTTGCAAAAAGCTAAAACATTTTTTTCATTACTAAGTTTTATTGCCTGTACAATATCAGAACGAATTGAGTCTATGTTTGGATTTACTTCAAATCCGAGTTTGCTAAATACAGCGGCTGCCAAAATTGCACCTTTTAATGCCGCTGAAACTGTTTGCGGTGCTATAAATAATCCTTGAAGAAGAGTTCGGGTCATACCCATTGTTGGTCCAACTGCTCCTCCAAGACCCGGTGCAGTTAATCTGGTTGCTGCTGCTTTTACATATTCATTTTTGCCAACTATATAACCACCACCGGGCGCAAGACCACCACCGGGGTTTTTTATGAGCGAGCCGGCGATTAAATCAGCATGAATTGGTTCAACTATTTCAACAAACTCACCATAACAATTGTCAACAAGTATTATTGTATGCGGTGAGTGTTCTCTTATACATTTTATTAACTCTGTAATTTCTAAAACAGTAAAAGACGACCGCCATGAATACCCTTTTGACCGTTGAATTGTTGCCATTTTTGGTTTTGTTTTAAGTGTTTTAATAATCTCATCATAGTTAAATTTATCATTAGGAAGTAATTCTACTTGTTTGTATTTTACCCCATATTCAGCTAAAGAGCCTAAAGCCGGACGGATACCAATTACACTTTCCAATGTATCATATGGGCCTCCTACAGGAGAAAATAAT
>Ga0131853_10009287_pt1 | contig 17987 bp, 15 predicted proteins | sample TergutLab28metaG_FD_92764 | JGI IMG/M metagenome (GOLD analysis project Ga0131853, IMG submission 92764) | Labiotermes labralis P1 segment gut microbial communities from Petit-Saut dam, French Guiana - Lab288 P1 (version 2) (version 2) | ecosystem: Host-associated > Arthropoda: Insects >... | reverse complement strand
GGCCGGCCTGCTGTTGCGCGACGCCGATCTCACGTGGAAAGACATGCCGAGCGACCAGGTGCCGAAGGGCGCCCTCGTCGAAGGCTCGACGCAAGGCCACAACGCCAACGATCTCAAAGGCGATCTGCTCAAGCACGCGGTTCACGCGGGCGCGCTGCTCGGCGTCGACGACGTGATCCAGCCGAACGCCCCTGGCTTCCTCGCCGCGGCGCTCAAGCCCGGCATGCGCGCGATCTCGGTCGCCATCGACGATGTGTCGGGCAACGCGGGCCTGATTCAGCCGGGCGATTTCGTCGACATCCTGCTGACCCAGCAAATCCATGCCGACGGCGACGCTCACGTCGATCCCGCGCGCTCCGTCGAAGCCGAAACGATCGCCGAGCGCGTGCGCGTGCTCGCAGTCGGCTCGGCGTTCCGCCGTCCGAAGGACGACGACAACGGCGCGGCCAATCAGAAAGCCCGCACGGTCACGATCGAAGTCACGCCGGAGAGCGCCCAGTCGGTCACGGTGGCGGCCCACCTCGGCTCGCTGTCGCTCGCGCTGCGCAGTTTCGCGACGCAGGACAAGGCCCCGGTCGCCGACGACACCACGGCGCAGATCGCCCCGGTGTGGGCCGGCCAGGTTTCGCGCGCGCTGCAGGCTGCCCCTGTGAGCGCGGCGCCGCACAGCCAGCGCGCCGTGGCGCCGGTGCCGCACGTGGTCATCTATCGCGGCACCAGCCCGGGCCAGTCCAGCGACGCGCTGTCGGGCGCCACGGCAACCGGCGCACCGGGTCTGCCGCCGCTGCCGTCCGCCAGCTCCCAACGTGCCGATACGGCGCCTGCCACCTGAGAAGAACAATAGGACAACTCATGTTCAGCCTTTCTTTCGGCACCCAGATTCCGCATCGCGCGCGCCGCCGGGCCGGCGGCCGCTTCGCAGTGGTCGCAAGTCTCGCGGCGCTGTGCGCCGTTGCCGCGCCCGGCACGCCCGCCTTCGCGGCGAGCGCATCGGCCAATGATTCAGCGGGCACGCTGACGGTTCCGGCCGGCAGCGGCAAGCTGCTCGAACTGCCGCAGCCCGCCGCCGCCGTCTTCGTCTCGGACCCGAACATCGCCGATGTCCAGGTGCCCTCCCCGAGTTCGGTGTTCGTCGTCGGCAAGAAGGCCGGCACGACGATGCTGTTCGCGATGGGCGCGAATCACCAGCAGATCCTGCGCAAGACGATCGTCGTCGCGGCGGACAGCGATTCGATCCAGCGTCTGCTCGATCAGCGCTTTCCGAAGTACCACGTGATCGTCACGTCGGCGCCGGGCTCGATGACGGTCGAGGGGTCGGTGCCGAGCGCAGCCGACGCCGATGCGGTCATGCAAACGCTGCAACCGTATCTGCAGGCCCACGACCAGCTCGTGAACCACCTCACGGTCGCGCGGCCGATCCAGGTGCTGCTGCGCGTGCGGATCACCGAAGTCGATCGCAACATCACGCAGCAGCTCGGCATCAACTGGAATGCGATCGGCCAGAGCGGCAACTTCTTCGGCGGACTGTTCAACGGCCGCCAGCTGTTCTCGGCCGCGAGCGCGACGACGAACCAGTTCAATCTCTCGTCGACGGGCGCGTTCTCGATCCTGGGCGGCTTCCAGACCGGCAACACCTCGATCCAGGGCGTGCTCGACGCACTCGATCAGGAAGGACTGCTGACGATGCTGGCCGAGCCGAACCTGACGGCCATGTCGGGCCAGACGGCGAGCTTCCTCGCCGGCGGCGAATTGCCGATCCCGGTGCCGCAGGGCGGCACGAGCAATACGATCACGATCGACTACAAGCCCTACGGCGTCTCGCTCGACTTCACGCCGACCGTGATGGCCGACAACCGCATCAGCCTGAACGTGCGGCCTGAAGTGAGCCAGATCGACCCGACCAACAGCATCACGCTGAACAGCATCCAGGTGCCCGCGCTGACCGTGCGCCGCATGCAGACGACGGTCGAACTGTCGAGCGGCCAGAGCTTCGCGATCGGCGGCCTGCTGCAAAGCTCGACGAGCGACGTGCTCTCGCAGTTGCCCGGCCTCGGCGCGCTGCCCGTGCTCGGCAAGCTGTTCTCGTCGAAGAAATACCAGAACAACAAATCGGAACTGGTCGTGATCGTGACGCCCTATATCGTCGGACCGACCGGTCCGGGCCGTCTGCGCGACGCGCTGGCCGGCGTCATCAACCCGAGCAACGACGTCGAGTTCGCCGTGCGCAAGCAGCTTGCGGTCGACCCGCTCTCGGACCATGCTCCGCGCCTCGTCGGCTCTGCCGGCTTCGTCTACTGATACGAACAGGGAACCACGATGAACGCTCGGCTCTCTCTCCTGGCCACGGTGCTCGCCGCAGCGGCGTGCACCGGCCTCACCTCGTGCATGTCGCCGCAGCCGCCGCTCGACATGCCCGATGCGTCCGTCATCGGCGTGACGCCCGGCAATGGCGGGCAGGCCCTGGCGCCCGACTGTAAGTCGCTGAACCAGCCCTCCGGCATGGTCGACGCCGGACTCTCGCGGCGCCCCGGCGTGGCCTTCGGCTGCGCCACGTACTCGAATCTCGCCGCCATGATCTCGCGCCCCGACGATCTGATCGCACCGCGCCCCTATGCCGGCGCGGACGCCCCGCTCGCCGCGAGCGCGGTACGGCGCTACGAAGAGGGTCGTGCTACGCCGCTGAACCCGGCCAACTCGACGACGTCGCAGAGCGGGTCGCCTGCGGGCTCACTCACGGGTTCGCAATAACGGAGATGGCTACCATGGGCGCTTTCGAATCGAACCTCCTGAAACGCCGGCCGCAGCCGTCCGGTGCCGAGAAACTCATCGCGGTCGTCGCCGACGCCACGAGCGTCGAGATCATCAACAACGTCGCGGTCGATCAGGGCATCGCGACGTCGCACGTGACGGTCGGCAACATCGACACGGCGCTGCAGATCATGACTTCGCTGAAGGAGTCGCCGCGTCATCTGATCGTCGACGTGACCGGCTCGACGATGCCGATCTCCGATCTGACGAAGCTCGCCAACGTCGTCGATCCTTCGGTGAACGTAATTGTGATCGGCGAGCGCAACGACGTCGGGCTCTATCGCAGCCTGCTGCGCATCGGCGTGCAGGACTATCTGGTCAAGCCGCTCACCACGGAACTCGTGCGCCGCGCGATCGCGCCGCAGGGCACCGATACGTCGGAGCGCATGGGCAAGGTGCTCTCGTTCGTCGGCGCGCGCGGCGGGGTCGGCGTCACGACCATCGCCACGTCGCTCGCGGCTCACCTCGCCGACACCACGCGCCGGCGCATCGCCTACATCGATCTCGATCCGTATGGCGGCGCCGCTGCTGCGATGCTCGGCATCACGGCCAACAACGGGCTCATCGAACTGCTGCAGAACCCGCAGCGGCTCGACCAGCAACTGATCAATCAGGCATTCGTCGCGCGTAGCGACCGGCTGCTCGTGCTCGCCGCCGAACTGGGCTACAACCAGGAATTCACGCTGCGTCCGCGCGCGCTGATCGAGCTCGTCACGATGCTCAAGCAGCACTTCCACTACGTCGTGCTCGACCTGCCGCAACGCGCGGGCGCGGTCGCCGAAGAAGCGCTCGACGCAAGTTCGACGATCCACGTCGTGTCCGATCTGTCCGTGCATTCGGCGCGCGAAACGTCGCGGCTGTGCCGCTACGCGCAGACGCTCGACAGCGCGCCCGCGATCACCGTGCTGCTCAACGAAGCGCGCCAGCCGGTGGCGGGCCGCGTGCGCTCCGACGATTTCGTCTCCGCGCTCGGCCGCGGCGCGGTGCATTCGCTGCCTTACGAGCCGCAGACCCTCGCGCTGGCCGAAAACCTCGGCGAAAAAGACGAGTCCGTCACCGCGCGCCGCTCGCAGTTCGGCGCCGCGATCGTGTCGCTGGCCAATGCGATCACGGGTAGCGAAACGGTGGCCGCCACGGCGCCCGAGCCGTGGTACAAGCGCATGTTGTCCAGCCGGGGAGCACGCTGATGTTTGGCCGCCGCAACGCGATTGAGCCAGGTTCGTCGCAGGACGACGCCGACGACGAGTCCGCGGCCTCCTCCGCCTCGGCGAACGCGGACGACGCGCGCCGCGCGGCCGCGCCGGCGCCGGCCCCCGCGCCGATGACGTACGCGCTCCCCGACCGCAACGAAGCGCTGATCCGCTCGGAAACGTTCAAGACGATCCGCACGGCCGTGTTCGCGACGATGAACATGTCGGCCGCGCTTACGATGTCGCGCGCCGAAGTGCGCACCGGCATCGAGCGCATCGCGGCCGAGACCACGCTGCGCGAACGCCTGTCGCTGACGCTGGCCGAGCAGTCGCTGATCATCGAAGAGATTCTCAACGACATGTTCGGCATCGGCCCGATCGAGCCGCTGCTGGCCGACGAGCGCGTCACCGACATTCTCGTGAACGGACCGGACCAGGTGTACATCGAGCGCGGCGGCCGCCTCGAACTGACGCCGCTGAAGTTCCGCGACAACGCGCACGTCATCAACGTCGCGCAGCGCATCGCGGCGGCGATCGGACGACGCGTCGACGAAAGCAGCCCGATGGTCGACGCGCGCCTCGCCGACGGCAGCCGCGTGAACGTCGTGCTGCCGCCCGTGGCCTTGCGCGGCGCTTCGATCTCGATTCGTAAATTCGCCAAGCGCAACATCACGCTCGCGCGGATGGCGCAACAGGGCAACGTCTCCAAGCAGATGGTCGACGTGCTGCGCATCGCCGCCGCGTCGCGTCTGAACATCATCATCTCGGGCGGCACGGGCTCAGGCAAAACCACGCTGCTCAATGCGCTCTCGCGCTTCATCGACGTGGACGAGCGCATCGTCACGATCGAAGACGCGGCCGAACTGCAGTTGCAGCAGCCTCACGTCGTGAGCCTCGAAACGCGCGCCGAAAACACCGAAGGCGTGGGCGGCATCTCGCAGCGCGACCTCGTGCGCAACGCGCTGCGGATGCGTCCGGACCGCATCATCCTCGGCGAAGTGCGCGGCACGGAGGCGTTCGACGTTCTGCAGGCGATGAACACGGGCCACGAAGGCTCGATGACGACGATTCACGCGAACTCGTCGCGCGACGCGATCACGCGACTCGAAAGCATGGTCATGATGGCGAACGGCAACCTGCCGCTGATGTCGATCCGCCGCCAGATCGCCAGCGCCGTGCACCTGATCCTGCAGATCGAACGCATGCGCGACGGCGTGCGGCGCGTCACCCACATCACCGAAGTCGCCGGCATGGAAGGCGACGTCGTCATCACGCAGGACCTGTTCACGTTCCGCTATAACGGCGGCGCTTACGAAGAACAGGTGCGCGGGCAGTTCGAGTGCTCGTCGTTGCGGCCGGTATTTGCGCAGCGCGCGGCCTACTACGGACTCGAAGAGGCGCTGATGACGGCGATGCAGGCATGAACGCCGCGAATATCGTCGCCCTCGGCGCGTTCTTCGCGGTCGTCATGGGCGGCCTCATCGTTCATTCGGTGCGCAATTTCGCGCGCCAGCAGCCGTCGGCACGCATTCGCGAGCGCGTGCTCGCACTGTCGGGCGCAACCGGCGAAACCGCTGTCGACGAAGACGGCGCCCACCTCGAACGGCTGCTCGGCACGCGCTACCTCGTCAACCAGAACGCGCTGCGCGCGATGGTGGCGCGCTGGCACGAACGGCTGCGCGCGGTCGGCGCCCCGCCGTGGCTGCTCTACGCGGCGGCTGTCGTCGCGCTCGCCGCGACGGTGGTCGTCACCGAGTACCTGCCGGTGTGGACCGCGCTACGCGTCCTGATTTGCATCGCAGTCCCGATCGTCGTTGCGCGCTCGACCTACGGCTGGCTGATCGGTCGCTTCAGAAACCGCTTTCTCGCCGTGTTCCCCGATACGATCGACCTCATCATTCGCGCCGTGCGAGCGGGTATTCCCGTCGTGCAGGCGATCGTGGTGGCGGGCGTGGAAAGCGAAGAGCCGGTGCGCTCGACGTTTCGCTCGATGGGCGATGCGCTGCTCGTCGGCGCGGACCTGAAGGACGTGCTCGAAAAAGCCACGCGGCACGTGCAGATCTCCGACTTCTCGTTCTTCTCGGTCTGTCTGATCCTGCAGCGCGAAACCGGCGGCAATCTCGGCGACACGCTCGAGAACCTCGCGACCATCGTGCGTATGCGACGCGAAATCCGCGCGAAGAGCCGGGCGCTCACCGCGGAAGGGCGGATCGCCGCCAAGATGATCGCGTCCATTCCGTTCGCGATGATCGGCGTGCTCTATTTCTTCAATCGCCCCTACATCACGACGCTCACGAGCACGCCCGCCGGGCACAAGATCCTCGCTGTCGCCGCCGTGATGCTCGTGGTCGGGCTCACGTTGATCAACAAGATCTCGAATCTGGACACCGCGAGAACATGAACGCCGATATCTGGCGCAATGTCGCCCTGCTCATCCTGCTCGCCGGCTTTACGCTCTGGCTGGTCCGGCGCCGCGAGAGCCCGCGCGTGCGGATCGCCGCACGCCTGCGCGAGGTCGTGGCGATCGGCACCGAGCAGCTCGACGAGCCGCTCGACGAGGCCAAGCGCATGCCGCAGCGCCTCATGCACCGGATCGCCGCGCTCGGCGAGAAGATCCCGGTCGTGCAGGGCGCGGACCGCACCAAGCTGGCCGCCCAACTGGCCAGCGCGGGATATCGCGACTTGCGCGCGGTCTCCCTCGTCTCGGGGCTGAAGATCGTCACCGGGGCCGCACTCGCGCTCGGCTCCATCGCCGTCAGCGCGAAACTGCCCGTGATCGGCCAGGTCTTCGTATTTCGCGTACTGATCATGGCCGCGGCCTTCATGATCGGCATGATGCTGCCGGAAATCGTGCTCGATTACCTCGTGCGCAAACGGCGCAAAGCCATCGCTCTCGCGCTGCCCGACGCGCTCGACCTGCTCGTCATCTGCACGAATGCCGGTAACAGCCTCGTGGTGGCGATTCGCCGCGTGGCCACCGAACTGGGCACGATCTGCCCGCCGCTGTCCGAAGAATTCATTGCGACTGCTGACGAACTCAGCATCGGCGGCGACGTATCGCATGCGCTCACGGCCATGTCGGCGCGCATCGGCACGCCGACGATGAGCGCGCTCGTCAGCACGCTCGTGCAGTCGCAGAAATACGGCACGCCGATCACGCAGGCGTTGCGCACGCTCTCGCGTACCGAGCGGACCATGCAGATCGTCGCGCTCGAGGAAAAGGCCGCGAAGCTCGCGCCGAAGATGACGCTGCCGATGATCGTGTTCATCGTGCCGACCATTCTGCTCATCGCGGTGGGCCCGGCGATGATCGAGTTGCTCGCGGCATTTCGTGCGCTGTGAGCGTTTAAAGGTATCAAGGTTTCAGGAGTCGAACGTGTTCCCACTTCATCGCCCATTGCACCGGGTAGCGGCGCGCAAGTCACGCTTCGCACTCCTCGCATCACTGGCTGCGGCCATGCTCGCCACCGGCTGCGCGAGCAATCGCGTGACCTACGTCCATCCGGAACCGGCCCCCGCCGTCGCCCGCACGCCCGATCCGCAGGCCGACATGCGCGTCGCGGAAAGCGCGCTGGCGGCCGGCGACACCCAGCTTGCCGTGACGCTGTTCGAAAAGCAGCTGCAGACCGAGCCCAACTCGCTCGACGCCAAGCTCGGCCTCGGCGATGCGATCTATCAGATGGGCGACCTGGCGCGCGCGGGTGTCCTCTATGGGCAGGTGGCGGCCACGGCGCCCGACAACGCGCGCGCCATGCTCGGTCTGGGCCGCGTCGCACTGCGTCAGCGACATCTCGACGAGGCCGAACAGGAATACCGCAAGCTCGTCGCGGCCCAGCCGGACAGCCCGGTGGCCGCCGAGGGGCTCGGCACCACGCTCGATCTCGAAGGCAAACATGCCGAGGCACAGCAGGTCTATCGACGGGCGCTGGCGCAGCACCCCGAAGAGGCGGGACTGAGGGCCGATCTCGGGCTGTCGATGATTCTGGCCGGCGACGTGCGCGGCGGCGCCAACATTCTGCTCGACATCGCGGGCCTGCCCGATGCACCGCCGCAGGCACGCGAGAATCTCGCGCTCGCCTATGGCCTGCTCGGCAACGACGACGCGGCGAAGCGCATCCTCGTGACCGACATGCCGGCCGAATCGGCGAACGACAATCTGCGTTTCTATCGCGCACTGCGCGCGCATCTGACCGTCGCCAGCCATGAGGAGGGCGCGGAAGAAAAACAGCAGGCGCCGGCAGGCAGCGCCGGCGCTAAAGGGGTGCTGCGATGAGAACGCACCGCGGAATGCACCGCGCTCTGCGACGAGGAGCGAGCCGGCGCGAGCGCGGGATTGTCGCGCTCGAGTTTGTGCTCGTGCTGCCGATCCTGTTGCTCATCGCGCTCGGGATTGTCGACGTCAGTCTGATGCTTTACGACAAGGCGCAGCTCACGAATGCGGCGGGCGAAGCGGTGCGGCAGGGCGCCATGTTGCGCACGACGCCGTACCAGCAAACCAATGTCCAGACTGTCGCCCAAACGTACCTCGCCAACAATCTGATCTCGCGCGGCACGCCAAGCGCCCAGGTGTTGCTGTTGCCAACGGGCGGCTGCTCGACGGTCGCGAGCGGCAGCCCCATCACGGTAACCATCTCGTACCAGTACAGCGGCATGGTGCTCGGCTCGGCGCTGAGCACGCTAACGGGGCCCGTCACGGTGTCAGCCATGGCGACGCAAGACTGTGAATAAGCCCATGCGCACCCGTCATCCGGGCGAGGCCGCCCAAACCTGCCGCCGCTACGCGAAATCGCGGGCGCGAGGTTCGGTGATCTTGTGGTTCCTCGTGTCGCTCGTCCTCATCCTCGGGATCGGGGCGTTTGCCGTCGACATGATGCGCATCATCACGGTCAAGCGGGAACTGCAGAATGCGGCCGACGCGGCGGCCATCTCGGGCGCAGCCCACCTTGCCCAACAGACCACGAACGGACCGGACTGGACCGCGGCAATCGCGCAGGCGGCGTCGGACGTTTCGTTGAACTATTCGGATGGCGTCAAGCTCGCGAACGGGTCAGCCCAGGCGGGATACTGGGACGTCGCTTCGGCCCATCCCACGCTGGTCCCCTACACCACACCGCCGACACAGGCAGCGACGGCCACCTACATGCCGGAACCGGCTGTCCAGGTAACCGTTTCGCGTAACGGCTCGGCCAATAGCCTGGTCAACCTGATACTCGGCGGCTTCCTGGGCGTGAAAACGGTGAGCGAGAGCGCCACGGCCGTCGCGCTCCTCACGCCGGCGACGTCGGTGCCCGCCGGCAATTTGTTTCCGATGGCAATCGACCAGTGCGTGTACAACTCGTACTGGAACTCGACGACGAATTCGCCGAAGCTCGGCTCGAATAATCAGCCCTACCCGGCCGGGATTGGTGAATCCGCACCGACGACGTGCACCGGCACCGCCGCGCAGTGGACCTCGTTCCTTGCCGACAATAGCGAAACCGATGTCTCCAACTCGCTCACCACCGGCACTTATGGAAATCCGACGCCACTGACGATCGGTCAAGACATCTACATGGTGACGGGCGCAAAAGCCGCGCTCTACGGCACGACCAATACCGTCTATAGCGGCCAGACCGTCCTCATACCCGTCGTCAATGGCGTCGCGAGCGGGACCAAGGCACCGATCGTCGCATTCGCCACGTTTTACATCTCGAGCGCCAACCAGGGCGGCAAGACCATTAGCGGCTATTTCGTATCCGGTGGCAACAACGTCGCCGGCAGCGGCGGCCTCTCGTTGGTCCCGCCGACCGGCTCGGGTATCTCGACCACACCCGCGGACAACTACGGCGCCTACTACGCCCCGCGTCTTGCGGACTAAGCCGACGCGAGTCTGACGCGATAGCGAAGCGCCGCTACCGCTCGCCCCCTCTGCGTAAAAAGACCTCGAACCCGGGCCTCGCCCGGGGGCGCAGGCACCCCACTCTGCGCGAACTCCCATCGCGGGCTCCCCCATTCGGCCGATCCCTTCGCCCACCGCTCTTCGGTATCCACGTCAAACGACTTGTCGTTGACCTGCGGCAGCATCAGCTAGCGCCATTCGCCCTCAGCGACCTCAAACAAACGGTCGTTGCGGCCCAATAAGCTAACCGACAGGTTTATACTCGACATGCCGACCTACCTTCGTATCCTGGGCTACTGCGTGGTGATCTACCCGCACGATCATCGCCCGGCCCATATCCACGTGATCGGCCCAGACGGAAGATGCGTGTTCAACCTGAACTGCCCGAGCGGGCCGCTCGAGTTGCGTTCGGTATCGAAGATTCCGACTGTGCTCCTGCACCGGCTGGCAAATGCCATCGAGCCGGAGATTTTCGAACTATGCCGCGAATGGAGAAAGATTCATGGCGCTAACGACTAAAGAGATCGCCGCTGCCCGCGAGGCCGGCAACGAGCTGGGGCCGAGGATGGTCCAGGCCCGCTATCGGCGTACGAGCGCCAGGCTGGACATCCAGTTCGACAATGGCGTGGTGCTGGGCGTGCCGGTTGCGCTGATCCAGGAATTTTCGCTGCTCGATACACCTCCGTCGACCGCGGATCTGTCGAACATCGAGATCTGGGGCGACGGGTACGATCTGCATTTCCCGCGCATCGGCATCTTTCTCAGCGGAACCGCCCTGCTCGCGGGCATCCTCGGGACCAAAGCGTGGATGGTGATGCTGGCGCGCAATCTCGGTGCGACCCGATCGCAAGCCAAGGCGGCCGCGTCGCGGGAAAACGGCAAGAAGGGTGGGCGGCCGAGGAAGGCGGCGACGGTGGCTATTGAAACGAAACCGGCGGGGCGGCGTGGTAGAGCGGTTTCCGAAGCGGGTTCCGGGGTGGCTTTGGGTCAGCAGGTGTGAGTCTTTCTCGCACCCTTGGCCTGAAAAGCGGTTCGCACCGAAACATCTGACTGTAGAAGCGCCTTGGCGCAGTCTTTCATGCTGCGGCACACGCCAGACGGCGTCGGAATCAGCCACCTATTCTGCCGGACGAGTTCTACCCTTACATCACCGTTGCGGTAATCCGCATCGCACGTGTTTGGGAATCTCGACCATGACAGACCTTTCAGCCGCCCGCTCCGTCCTTGCCGCCGTCGTCCGCGAAGACCTCGATCCCGAAGAAACCGCGGAATGGTTAAGCGCGCTAGATGGCGTTATCGAGGCTGTCGGTATCGAGCGCGCGCAATACCTCTTCGACCGGCTCGCGGCACACGCCCTCACGCAGGGAGTCACAACGGCGCGTGCGAACATCACGCCCTACGCCAACACCATCCCGGTCGAACAGCAAACTCGCTATCCCGGCGACATCGGCATCGAAGAGCGGCTTTCCGGCGCGTTGCGCTGGAATGCGCTCGCGATGGTCGTGCGGGCAAATCGCGCATACGGGGAACTGGGTGGTCATATCGCGAGCTATGCGTCGGCCGCCGATCTGTTCGAAGTCGGCTTCAATCATTTCTTCCGCGCATCCGCAGACGGCCACGGCGGAGACCTCGTCTATTTCCAGCCCCATTCGTCCCCCGGCGTCTACGCGCGCGCGTATCTCGAAGGTTTTCTGAACGAAAGCCACCTCGAACATTACCGCCGGGAAATCGCGGGTCCGGGCCTGTGCTCCTATCCTCACCCATGGTTGATGCCCGACTTCTGGCAATTTCCCACGGGATCGATGGGAATTGGACCGATCAGTTCGATCTATCAAGCACGCTTCATGCGCTACCTGCAGAACCGGGGGCTGCTCGATACCAGCAACCGCAAAGTCTGGGGATTCTTCGGCGACGGGGAGATGGACGAACCCGAATCGATCGGCGCACTGACGCTGGCTTCGCGCGAGCGCCTCGACAATCTGATCTTCGTGGTCAACTGCAACCTGCAGCGCCTCGATGGACCGGTGCGCGGCAATGGCCGGATCATGGACGAACTCGAAGCGCAGTTCACCGGCGCCGGCTGGAACGTCATCAAGGTCATCTGGGGATCCGATTGGGACCCGCTGTTCGCGCGCGACCGCAGCGGCGCATTGTTGCGCGCATTCGCCCACACCGTGGACGGTCAGTTCCAGACTTTTTCCGCCAATGACGGCGCTTATAACCGCGAGCGCTTTTTCGGACAAAACCCGGAACTCGCCGCACTGACCGCGCATATGAGCAATGACGACATCGATCGTCTGCGTCGTGGCGGGCACGACGTGCGCAAGCTGCACGCGGCGTACAGCAAAGCGCTGCAGCACAAACACCAGCCTACGGTCATCCTCGCCAAAACCATGAAGGGTTTCGGCATGGGCTCCATTGGTCAGGGGCGCATGACTACGCATCAGCAAAAGAAGCTGGATGTCGAGCAATTGAAGGCGTTTCGCGATCGCTTCCGGCTGCCGTTGAGCGACGACGATGTGGAGCAACTGAAGTTTTACAAACCCGACGACGACAGCCCCGAAATGCACTACCTGCATGCACGGCGCAAAGCCCTTGGGGGTTATCTGCCGCGGCGCAGGCGGTCCGCGTCCCACGTGCCCGCGGTCCCCGCATTGACTTCGTGGGGGCAGTTTGCACTGGACGCGAACGGCAAGGAGATGTCGACCACGATGGCGTTCGTCCGCATGCTGGGCAGCCTTCTGAAAGACGCATCCCTCGGTCCCCGCGTCGTGCCTGTGGTAGCCGATGAAGCGCGCACGTTCGGCATGGCGAACCTGTTCCGGCAGGTTGGCATCTATTCGCCGCTGGGCCAGCTCTATGAACCGGAAGATCTCGGTTCGATGCTGTATTACCGGGAAGACACGACCGGCCAGATTCTGGAAGAGGGCATTTCCGAAGCCGGCGCGATATCTTCGTGGGTGGCGGCCGCGACCTCGTACAGCGTGCACGATCTGCCCATGCTGCCGTTCTATGTGTACTACTCAATGTTCGGATTCCAGCGCATCGGAGATCTTGTCTGGGCCGCCGCGGATCAACGTGCGAGAGGCTTCCTGATCGGCGCGACATCGGGTAAGACCACGCTGGGTGGAGAAGGCCTTCAACACCAGGACGGCACAAGCCACGTCGTCGCATCGACCGTGCCCAATTGCCGGGCATACGACCCAGCCTTTGCCTATGAAGTCGCAGTCATCGTCGAAGAGGGAATGCAGGCCATGCTGACCCGGCAAGAGGATGTCTTCTACTACCTGACGGTGATGAACGAAAGCTACGCACAGCCGTCGATGCCGGACGGCGATGCGATCGACATTCGCGCGGGCATCCTCAAAGGCATCTATCCGCTCGATGCCGCGACGCTCCCCAATGCGCAGGTTCAGTTACTCGGCTCGGGCGCCATCCTCGGCGAGGTCGTCGCCGCCGCCCGGATGCTCGAAGACGATTGGGGCATTGATGCGTCGGTCTGGAGCGTGACGAGTTTCACCGAACTCCACAGGGACGGCGTAGCCGCCGAAAGGGCCAACCGGCTCTGCGAAGAGCATGAGCCTCGGCAGTCGTTCGTGTCCGCCATGCTCGCGAAATCCCAGGGGCCCGTAATCGCGGCCACCGACTACGTCCGTGCGATTCCAGAACTGATCCGCGCTTACGTCCCGGGACACTACGTTACCCTCGGCACAGACGGCTTTGGCCGCAGTGACACGCGCTCGGGCTTACGCGCTTTCTTCGAAGTCGACAGCGCCTCCATCGTCATCGCGTCATTGAAGGCGCTCGCCGACGAGGGGAACATCGACCAGGCAATGGTTCGCAACGCCATTCAAAAATACGGTAAGACGGAAAGCTCGCCATTGCCGCCCTGGCAGTTATGAACATCCTCCTGCTTCGCGTGAAATAGCGTTCATTCCACGATAGACTGCTCCAGAGCGACGGCGCAGGCTGCTGGCAGCAGCGGCCTGCCGTTCATGGTCATCTTCGATGGAACGTTCCTGCGGAGGAGGAAATGCTCGATGCGATTGATATCAAGATTCTTGAAGAGCTTCAGCGAGATGCAAGACTGACTAACGTTGAACTCGCATCGCGAGTCAACCTTTCGCCCTCTCCCTGCCACGCGCGAGTTCGGGCAATGGAGCGCAGCGGCCTGATTCGCCAGCGCGTTACGCTTTTGTCTCCGGACGCGGTGGGCCTGAAGGTCAACGTGTTCATCCAGATTTCACTCGAGAACCAGCGGCGCGAGGGGCTTGACGAGTTCGAACGCGCGGTTGCCGTCATTCCCGGCGTGATGGAGTGTTATCTGATGACGGGCGACTCGGACTATCTGCTGCGCGTGCTCGTGCGCGACACCCAGGCGCTGGAGCGGCTGATCGTCGACGAATTGACGCGTATCCCGAATGTGAAGAGCATCCGCTCGAGTTTCGCGCTCAAGCAGGTGCTCTATACGACCGCGATACCGGTCGACTGTGCGGACTAGCGATTATCAACTTGCGAATACGAATGGCCCAGCCGATATCGCGCCGGGCCACGACTGGTCTAACAGGGTATCTAAAGACTCCTCAATACCGATCCGGAGCGAATGCCGGTCTCCTGCCCGTCATCGATGGACAGATCACCGTTGACCATCAGATATCGCACTCCCTCCGCCAGTTTCGAGGGCTCTTCCACGGTGCCTCGTTCCCCGTAGTCTTCCCAATCGAGAACGGCAATGTCGGCGAAGTATCCGCGCTTGATCAGCCCCCGGTTGCCCAGTTTCAGCGTTTTCGCGGGAAGCCCCGTCAACCGGTAAATCGCCTCTTCCAGCTTCATGTGCCGGACGTTCTTCACCATGTGCCTGAGAAACCAGGAGGCCCAGGTATATGAACCATAGAATTTCTCGTCCTTCAACGCGCCGTCCGGTGCAAGCGCTGTTGCATCTGAACCGATCATGCACTCCGGATGCCGGTAAGTCGATTCCAGCAGGGCTTCCGAATACGTCTTCAAACGCACCATGGGCCGGTGAATGCCAGGGCCTTCCATTTTCAGGATGTGTATCGCCGCCGCCAATGGAGCCATACCGAGAATACCGGCGATCTCTTTGAAGGACTGCCCGTTTAGCTCCGATAGCGCGACGGAGTCCACAAGCACCACCTTTTCCCAATCGCCAACGCCAGTGATCAAATTCCTGTGAGCGTGGATTTTCTCGATGACGCTCGCATCGTTCAGACGCGCGCGGATGTCATCGATCGACCCGTCGAGCACCCACAGCGGCAAGACGTTCTTCAGGTGGGTAAAACCAAAAGAGCGCGTGTGCATGTCGAACCCGACGTCGAGGCCACGCTTGCGCGCCGCGTCCACCAGATACAACGCCCGTTCCGTATCATCCGGCCCGGTACGGGGCGTGATATGCGATATCTGCAGTTGGACATTTGTCGTTTGCGCAACCTGAATCGCTTCGTCAATCGCCTCCAGTGCCCGCTGGTCTCTGTCTCTCGTGTGCGTCGCGTAGATCCCGCCGTGCTGAGACACGATCCGGCAGAGATCCACGACTTCCTCGATCGAAGAAGAACGCTCCTGCACATATTCGAGCCCGGTCGAAAACCCGAACGCCCCCTCGTCAAGCGAGCGATGCAGCATCGTCTTCATCTGCTCCAGCTCGTGAGGCGCCGCGGGCCTTTGCTCGAGCCCAACGTGCTGCAATCTCAACTGGCCGTAAGGCACCAATGCAACCACGTTGACGGCGGGGCGCTCCGCCTCGAGCCGGTCCAGGTAGCCCTCCATCGTTGACCACGTGAAAAAGCTGTCGGGCTGTTGTGGTCCGTACATCGCAATACGCGCAACATGGGCAGAATGGATCGGTGCGCAACCGTGCCCGCAATTCCCGATCACTTCGAGCGTCACCCCCTGCCGGACCGAACTCCGCGCCCGAGGGTCGAGCAACAGCGTCAAGTCGGAATGGCTGTGAATGTCGATGAATCCGGGCGCCAAAACGAGCCCCGACGCATCGATGACTTTTTTGGCCGGCAACACGCTGTCCTGCGAAATCTCCGCGATCCGTTCGCCTCTTATGGCGACGTCGCCTGTGTACGGCGGCGCGCCCGTGCCATCGTAAATCTTCGCATTCCGAAAGGTAATATCGAACATGTCAGCCTCCGGCCTGACGTCGGCGCTCGCGTTCGGCTTCGGTTGCATGCACGTCGACGTTGAAATGGACGCCCGTTCTCGAAACGATTACGCCGTATGCCGTCCGCGCATGGTCTTCGGTAATACGCCCCTGTTCGAGGTCGTGCAAGACCAGCGCGACATCACGTTCAAGCGGATTACCGAACCCACCGCCACCGGCCATGATGTGGCGGTACACGTCGCCGCGCTTCAATTGAACAGGTTCCTTGAACAGGACCGGGAGTATGCGCTCCTCGTCGGTGCCCGGATTGATGACGTTCAGCGACGGCCTGCCGGATTTCCCGCCCGCAAGCCCGAAAGGAGGATGGTCTCGCTTGTCGGAGCGCACCGATATCACGGCTTCATCCGCGAGCAAACGAAACTCTCGGACTATCGACAGGCCGCCACGATACTTTCCGGCGCCACCGGAATCGGGAACCAGCCCATAGCGCTCGACGCGCAGCGGCTGCTCTCTTTCGATCATCTCGACAGGAATGTTCGACTGATTCGCGCCGATATGCGCTACCCCTTCCTGTCCATCGTGCTCAGGCGCTCCACCCCACGTCCCCATCATCGTTTCGACGAATACGAAGGGCTTGCCGTCATGAATGCCGCCGATGGCCGGCAGTGTTGCACCGCCGCTTCCATCCGCCGGAATGCGGGCGGGCACCGCTTTCGCGAGCGCGCCCATCAGACAGTCGATCATGCGGAACCCCGTGATTCCGCGGGCACCGCACGCAGCCGGCGCAAGCGGATTGACGATCGAGCCGGGCGGCGCAATCAGCTTGATCGCACGGGTAAAACCTTGTGCGTTGGGCACGTCGACCGCGAGCACCGACCTCAGTGCGGCATACGCCGCCGCTTTGGTGAAAGGAAGCGGCGCGTTGATGCCGCCTTTGATTTGCCCGGACGTTCCGGTCCAGTCGACCGTTACCTCGTCGCCTGCCACGGTGAGCGCGACGCAGAATTTAATCGGCTCCGGATTCTCGCCAATGCCGTCGATGTAGTTTTCGAAGCGATAGACGCCGTCCGGAATGTCCTGGAACTCGGCTCGCGCCAGTTTTTCGGCGTAGTCGTGAATATCCACGAAGGCCTGGCGACATACCTCGGCGCCGTAGCGCGCAAACAGGCTCTTGTATTCGCGCTCGCCGATCAGACAGGCCGAAACCTGCGCCCGGATATCGCCCTCAACCTTGTCGGGCACCCGCACGTTCGCATTGATGATTTCGAAAATAGCGGATTGCTCGACATTCGCCTCATAAAGCTTCAGCACAGGCAGCCGCAGCCCTTCCTGATAAATTTCCACGGAGCCGATGGAATTACTTCCGGGTACGATCCCGCCGATGTCGTTGAGGTGGGCAACCGTCGTGACCCATCCTTCTATGTTTCCCTCGATAAAGATCGGCCGCACCACATACATATCGGGCAGATGCTGGCCGGCGGCAAGATACGGATCGTTGAAGATGAACACGTCGCCTTCGAAGATGTTCCCGCGGAACACCTCGATCAGGTTCTTCATCGCATCGAAGAAGCTGCCTAGATGCAAAGGCGTGGTGAGCCCTTGCGCCAGTGTCTGGCCGTTCGCGTCGCAAATGGCCGTCGAGTAGTCCATCGCATCGCGGACAATGCTGGAATAAGCTGTCCGCATGATGCTCAGCGCGAGTTCGTCAGCGATCGTATCGAGCGCGTTCTTGATAATTTCAAGCAGGAACGGAGCGGTTTTTGAGGTCGTTTTTGGCGATTTCATGATATCAGCACATGTCCAGAACAATGTTTCCGAAACGGTCGATGCAGACCATCGCGTCCGGAGGAACCACCGTCGTCCCTTCGTATTCCTCAATGATGAGCGGACCAGAAATCGGCTTTTCCGAGAGATCGGACCTGCCCCGGATTTCCGTCGACAGCGTTCCGAAATCCGGACCAAAATAAACCTGCCTCGACTTCGG